>Ga0105048_10003079_pt1 | contig 27283 bp, 22 predicted proteins | sample MAT05_FD_78382 | JGI IMG/M metagenome (GOLD analysis project Ga0105048, IMG submission 78382) | Freshwater microbial communities from Lake Fryxell liftoff mats and glacier meltwater in Antarctica - MAT-05 | ecosystem: Environmental > Aquatic > Freshwater > Ice > Liftoff microbial mat | place...
CTGCCACCATTTGCCGGATTGAAAGGACCGATAGCCCACCGAAGCCAACAGCCGCGGCAGTGCCGGACTTTGTTCCATGCGCTGGTTCAGCAGGGCCCGCCCGGTCAGAAACTCAGGAGATTGGTACTTCCCTGCCCCGGAGATTCCTGAAGGCAGCGGCGGGTCGTTGCCCGTGATCCCGTGCTGGTGCGGGTACCTGCCGGTCAGGATCGTCGCCAGACTGGGACAGCACAGGCTGGAGGGGACGTAGCCCCTTGGGAACTGCCGCGATTCCGAGGCAAGGCGGTCGAGGGTGGGCGTGCGGATCTGGGGATGTCCCATGAAACCGTAGTCGGTCCAGGCATGGTCATCGGAGACCATCATGAGAATGTTGGGACGGCCCACTGGTGTCCGGGCCACACCGGCGGCATCGCAGGCGCTGAACCCAGGAAGCAGGCTCAACAGCAGCACTGGAAGCAGGAAAGGGAGCCAGCGGGAGGTCACCCCGTCGTTGTGGACCGATCCGGGGTCGCCGGGCAAGGAACCACACATCACAAAGTGCGTCGGGGGCGATTCTCGCCGCTGCCCCCGAAGCGGGCGAGGAAGCTGGCGCTTCCCGCTCCGACAATCCCCGCGTGCGGCCCGTCCGATTCAGGGGTAAACTGACTTCGATGGCTTCCAAGCTCTCTTCCGGCACCCTTCTCGGCCCGGTCTCGCTCGGTCTCGACTCCACCCGGGGCTCGTCCCGACGGTCCACGGCAAAGGAGAAGTCCAAGACGGAGATCCAGGCGAACCCTGGTCCGGGGCGGATCGTACCCCAACAAAACACGTCGGTGGACCCCCTGCTGAAGGTGTCCAAGCCCAAGCCTGCGCGTGAGTCCTTCGCCTTCCGGTTGCGGCCACGCGACATCAAGGAGCACCTCGACCGGTTCGTCATCCGTCAGGACGAGGCCAAAAAGGTGCTGAGCGTGGCGTTGTGCGACCACTTCCAACACGTTCGCCTGACCCGCGAGGGAGATCCCGCACCTCATTATGTGAAGCAGAACGTCCTGCTGCTCGGCCCGACCGGTGTGGGAAAAACCCATCTGATCCGGTCCGCCGCCGAATTGATCGGGGTGCCGTTTGTGAAGGCCGATGCGACGAAGTTCTCCGAGACTGGCTACGTCGGGGGCGACGTTGAGGAATTGATTCGAGACTTGATCCGACGGGCAAATGGGGATGTGGAACGTGCGGGACAGGGAATCGTTTACCTCGACGAGATCGACAAGATCGCTGGACGCGAGGCCGGGACGCGGGACGTCAGTGGCCGCGGGGTTCAAACCAATCTGTTGAAACTGATGGAGGACGCCGATGTGCCGGTCATGTCACCGAACGAGGCGCCGCCGCCAGGCATGCCGCGTCCCCGGGAACACTCGATCAACACGCGTCACATCCTCTTCATCGTGAGCGGGGCTTTCGCAGGGCTCGAAACGGTCGTTCGCCGGCGTCGGGGCGCAGCCGTGGAGGGGTTGCCCGCGTCCCACCTGATTGGCGACGCTACCACGCAGGACTTCATCGAGTTCGGGTTTGAGCCGGAGTTCATCGGCCGACTTCCGGTCCGCGTCGCGTGCCAGGGTCTGACGGCCGACGATCTGTTCCATGTCATGCGCGACAGCGAGAGCAGCCTCCTCCGCCAGTACGAGCGGGCCTTCCGGGCGTATGGGATCAAGGTCCGCTTTCGTACCGATGGACTCCGTCGCATCGCGGAGCAGGCGGCGGCCGAAAATACCGGGGCGCGCGGATTGATGACCGTCTGCGAACGGGCCCTCAGGGAATTCAAGTTCGAGCTGCCATCAACCCGGATTCGGGAGTTGGTCGTGGACGCGGCTCTGGTGGACGCGCCCGGGGAAGTTCTCGGACGCCTGTTGCGCCGTCGCCGAGCCCAGCGAGTCCCGAAGCCCGGTCCGAAGCTGTAGCGTTTCGGATGGGCGGGGACGGGGTCGACTCACCGGCACCGTTGGATCGCACGATCCCATGAAATGGTGCCGGGACCACCCCCCGGTCGCCACTCGCTCCGTAACCGATGGGTGCGCCGCGCGGTCAGGCTTTGTGGACCGATTCTATTCCTCCATGAAACCCTTTTTGCTGATGGCGGCCGCTGGCTCCCTGCTCGTTTCGACCGCCTCCGCCGCGTCTGTCGGGACCTGGCCGCAATGGCGCGGCCCGCCGGCGAATGGCCAGGCGACGGATGCCACCCCGCCGTTGACCTGGAGCGAAACCCAGAACGTGAAGTGGAAGCTCAAGCTTCCGGGTTACGGGACATCGACTCCCATTGTCTGGGGCGATCAGGTTTTTGTGGTCACGGCCGAGTCCACCGGCAACAGGCCGGAGGGGGCAAAAGAGTCGGCTCCCCAAAATCGGGGCCCTACGGGAGCCCCACCACCCGAGGGGGGAGCCGGTGGACGTCGGAGAGGCGGTCCGGGCGGGGGTGGCCCCGGTGGAGGAATGCGGCCGGAGGCACCGGACGCCATCCAGCGCTGGATCGTGATGAGCCTGGATCGCACCTCGGGGAAAGAGCTCTGGCGTCGCGTGGTGGCGGAAACCCTGCCGCACGAGGGACACCACCGTGACCATGGCTACGCCTCGTTCTCACCGGTGACCGACGGGGAACGCCTGTATGTGCTGCTGGGATCCCGGGGCCTGCATTGTCTGGACCTCAAAGGGACCGTCCTCTGGTCGAAGGATCTCGGTCGCATGCAGACCCGCAACGGATTCGGTGAAGGCGGTTCGGCCGCGGTCCATGGGGATGTCCTGGTCGTGAACTGGGATCATGAAGGAGATGACTTCATCGCCGCCTTCGACACCAAGACCGGCAAGGAACGGTGGCGCCAGGAGCGGGACGAGGCGACCGGGTGGAGCACCCCACTCATCGTCGAAGTGGGTGGCAAACCCCAGGTGGTCGTCAACGCTACCGGCAAGATCCGCGCCTACGATCTCGCTGCCGGGACCGAGCTCTGGTCGTGCTCCGGGATGACCGCCAATGCCATCCCGACGCCAGTGGCAGCCAACGGGGTCTTGTACGCCACCAGTGGCTACAAGGGTTCGTCGCTGATGGCGATTCGACTGGGCCAATCCGGCGATCTGAGCCAAGGCGACGCCATCCTGTGGCGTCAGGGAAAGAACACTCCCTATGTCCCGTCCCCCCTCTTCATTGAGGATCGTCTGTACCTGTACTCCGGAAACAACGCGATGCTCTCGGTCTTTGATGCCAAGTCAGGAAAGCCGGTCATTGATGCCCAAAGGGTGCCTGGGATGAACGGAGTTTACGCGTCTCCCATCGCCGCCGGAGGACGGGTCTATCTCGTCGGTCGGGACGGCGTGACCGCGGTGCTCAAACGGGCAGATCAGTTCGAGGTGCTGGCAACCAATCGGTTGGACGATGAATTCGATGCCTCGCCCGCGGCGGTGGGGGGGCAACTCTTCCTCCGCGGCCACGCAAACCTTTACTGCATCAGCGAATAGTTCCCGTCGGCGCGGAACCGAACCGGGGGCTAACTCACTGGAGGGGCGAGCTCCGCGAGTCCAAGAATCCCGGGACCCCCCAGGAATGGAAACTCGTCTGCATGCGGACTCTTAGAGCTCGTCCCTCCGGTGACCTCCCTCCGAGGCGGGGGTGTCAGGACGGGCCGGCGGCACGGGCCCGCCGGATCACGGACGTCGCCAGGCGGATCGCGCTTTCCATGCTCGACGGGTTTGCGATGCCGCGTCCGGCAATGTCGTAGGCGGTGCCGTGGTCCGGAGAAGTCCGGACGAAGGGCAGGCCCAGCGTCCAATTCACGCCATTGTCGAAGGCCACCAGCTTGAGCGGAGCCAGACCCTGATCGTGATACTGGGCGACCACGGCATCGAAATCTCCCTCCAAAGCCCGATGGAACAGGGTGTCGGCAGCCAGTGGCCCGACCACGTCGATCCCGTCCTCCAGGCATTTCGCGACGGTGGGTGCAATGATCTCGAAGTCTTCTCTGCCGAGCAGCCCTCCTTCACCGGCGTGCGGGTTCAGTCCACAGACACCGACCCGCTGCCGGGGCAGCCCCAGCTGCAGGCACGCCTCAGAGGCGAGTTCGATCGCGCAGCGAATGGCCGGGGGTTGGATGGCCTCAGGAACCGCCCTGAGCGGGAGGTGGGTGGTAACCAAGGCCACGCGCAGCCATCGATTCCGGTGATCGTGCCCAAGCAACATCATGGCGAAACGTTCCGAGCCGGTCAGATGGGCGATGAACTCCGTCTGGCCGGTGAATCCATCGTGGCCTGAACGGACCACCGACTCCTTGTTGAGCGGCGCGGTGATGACCCCGTCCAGGCCTTGGTTCAGGCACGCCAGACTGGCCGCACGGACCCAATGCAACGCCGCGCTCCCAGCCGAACTGTCGCCCGGAGGCAGGTGGGGCTGAAGCATCACGCCCGCATCGGTCCAGGTGAGCCGCGGCGACAGCGCTGATCCCGGGATCCAGGGCTGATCGGCCAATTCACGAAGCTTGGGCGCGTGCGTTGCGAGGGATTCCATCCAGCGCCGATGGTCACCGAAGACGACGTATCGGGTCTCGTCCTGACCCCAGAGGCGTTCGAGGGCCTTGGCCGTCACTTCGGGACCGATGCCGGTGACGTCGCCGAGGGTGAGGGCCAGGGTCACGAGTTGCCGATGTTCAGAAATAGGTGATGAAGGCCTTCTTTCGAAGTCGGTCCAGCCACGCCTTCTGCAGGCGGGCGCGTTCCTCAACCTTCAACTGAGCCTCGATCGCCAACCGGACCTCGGTGACGGGCTGGACCTGGGCAGGCTTCTTCTCGTCGATCTTAAGGATGAACGCCGATCCTTCGATCTCCAACACCTCGCTGACCTCGCCGGAGGAAAGCTTGAAGATCACGTCCTTCAACTCCTTGCGGAAGGACGTGTCCTTGTCCTCGATCCAACCGCGGTCTCCGCCCTTGTTGGCGCGGGCATCGTCCGAGAACTCATCGGCCAACTTGGGGAAATCTCCACCCGCCTTGAGCTTGGCAAGGATTTCGTCGGCAATCTTCCGCGGTTCCCCTCGGGCATGCTTTCGGGCGTCCACCATGATCATGCGGACCTTGGCGCGCTCGCCCACCCGGTACTTTTCCTTGTTCTGATCGTAGAACCGTTCGATGCGGCGGGGGGAGATGATCACCTCCTGGGCGATCTTGTTACGAATCATCAGGCCAACAATCAGCATCTCCCGTTCTTCCTGTTTGAAAGACTCAAACGAGCGGCCTGCCTGCCGGAGCATCTTGGTGAGCGTCAAATGGTCGCCGTACTCCTTCTTGACCTGCTTCTTGAGGGTATCGTCGACGATGGACTCCGGGAGATTGTACCCGGCAGTCTTGTACTCCTGCACGATCAGGCGCCGATCAATCAGTTGCTCCAGCGCCGCCTTCTGGACCCTGAGGGACTCATCGTCGAACTCGGTCTGGGTTCGGGATCGACGCGCGGCGGTCTCCAGAGCACGCCGGGAGAAGAGTTGGACCTCCATGAAGGTGACCACGGAATCATTGACCACCGCGGAGATGCCCGTGAGGAGCTCCATTGCGGCGAACGAGGTTCCGGTCCAGAGCAGCCCGGCCAGAACGAGTGGGAAGCGGTACCGACTCATGAGCGGCCACCCTAGGGAGGGTCCGGACCGCCGGCAAGAAGCGGCGAAGCCGGTCAGTCGATGAGTTCAATGGAGGCGGGGAGAGAGCCCTTCCGAACATTTCCATCGGAGACACCCACCCAATCCCGAGACTGGCGAAGGTCTTGCTGGCAATCGAGCACTCCCCCCGTTCGGGGGTCCAAAGGTCCGTGTTCGCCCCCCTTTTGGTGTCCGGGAAAGTGATTTACACCGCTGCTTCCGATCTCCCAAGGTAGGACCGAAAGTTGCTCCACTCAGCCAAGCGCGCTGAAATTGCGGGTGGCTGTGGCGGACGTAACAAGCCTTTTGAGGGCAGCGGTGAGGTAGAAAACAGTTCAAGTCATGCGACATCGTGGGAATCAAGGGGCTCTTCGGGCCGCGTGGATCGGCTGTGCCCTGACGGCGTCCGGGGTTGCCGGACTGGCCCAGAATCCAGGGGAGTACCTGAGCTATTCCTGGAAGGGCGTCGCGTTCCAGCCGCAATTCGATACCACCGCCCTGTTTACCGACAATCTCTTCTACGGCGCGGGCGCGACCCGGGTAAGCGACTTCGTCTTCACGGTCAGTCCCGGGTTCCGGCTGCAATATGGGCGCGATGGCGAGAACCAGATCGCCTTCGAGTACATGCACGATGAGACCGTTGTACTCGATCACAGCGACTTCAATTCGCGCCAGAACCGGTTGGATCTAACGGTGAGGTATGTTCAGGGGCGCCTCCGGCTCGAGGGCAAGGACAGCGTCCAGTTCCTGTCCAGCCTGTTGGGCGGTTCGGTTGGCACACTGGGGCAGTTGGTGGACCGGGTCCTCCAAAGCGATGACTATCGGTTGACCTACGACTGGACCGAAAAGACCGACTTCTACCTGCGCGGGAGCCACACTGCGGCCGACTACGACAAGCGCACTTTCCTGCTGGATCAGCGGACCCTGGAGGGAACGCTTGGAACCTCCTATCAGTGGACGCCCAAGACCCGGCTGACGGTCGACGGCTTCTATGGGGCGACGTCGATCGCCGCCAACGCAGTGCCGGTTGCCGCTTCGGATTCCCGCTTCTACGGCGGGTACGTCGGTATCCGGGGGTCTTTCACTCCAAAACTCAGCGGCTCCGCCCGAGTGGGCTATGAGCAAAGGTCTTTCGTCAGCGGTGACTCGGTATCGGCTTCGACCCCGGCCCTCTCCTTCGACTTGGCCTACCAGTTGACGCCGATGACCTCGATGACGCTGCGCTACGACCGGCGCACCTTTCCGAGTCCCCAGTTCGCCAGTCAGATCAGCATTAGCGATTCCGTGATTTTCCAAGTCAATCAGTTGGTCGGGACTTCCGGCCGATGGTTGGTCCGCGGGACCGTCCGCTACAACCACAACGACCTGAGCTCAACGTCGGTCGCATCGGGTGGGCAGACCATCGATGTTCAGCGGACCGATACGCTGATGGCAGCCGGCGTCGCCTTGATCTACCAGCCGCAACCCTGGCTGGGATGCATCGCGGCCTACGACTTCGAGAACTTCGACATTTCCTTCGCCAATCAGGCTGCTTCAGGCCTGCTCCAAGTGGTCTCCTATCACAACAATCGCCTGTCGCTGTCGGTGGCGATTGGGTTCTGAATCCCCTCCGACGGCATTCTCCTTATGATTCCAGAAAAACTTCAGACGGCATTCCTCCGAGTCCTCGCCGCCTTGGCAATCGGGATTTTCTGCACGGTTCACGCGGCAGATCCCGCCACCACCACACGCAAGATCCAGCCGAATGACGTCATCTTCATCCGGGTAGTCGGCGAGGTGGACCTGACCATGGAACGGCGAGTGGGTGCCGATGGGACGATCACGTATCCCTACCTGGAGGAGCTTCAGATCAAGGACAAGACACCGACCGAGGTGGAACGGATGATTCGCGACGGTCTGAAGGGGGACTACATCGTGAACCCCCAAGTCACCGTGGATTTCAAGGAGTACGTGAAGGAATTCGTCAATGTGACCGGGGCGGTGAACCAAGCTGGCCGGATCGAACTTCCGCCGGATCGCAGGCTCGATATCATGGACGTGATCTCAATGGCCCGCGATCTGAGTGCGAAGGCGGATGTCAACTCCATCCAGTTGACCCGGGAAGGACAGAAAGTCCGGATACTGACCTACAAGGAAATCCGCAGCATTACTGACCCGGAGAAGAAGATCTATGTAGAACCGGGTGACCAGATCTACGTCAAGGAGCGGATTCTCTGATTTTTTAGCCATGGAAAATACAATCAGGCCCGGCCAAACCGCTGGCACCGACGAAGCCGGCAAGTTTCGCCAATACTGGCACGTGCTGTTGGAGCGGCGGTGGTTGATCGTCTTTGTGGTCATTACCTGCCTCACGGCGGGATTCATCTATGCCTTCCGAGCGACTCCCATTTTCATGGCAAGTGCACGGCTTCAGATCGATCCCGAAAGCGCGGGCGTACTGAGCATGCGGGAAGGCATTTCCATCGGATCGAAGGATCAGGAGTACCTTCAGACACAGTATCGCAACCTTCAGTCCAGAACCCTGATCGAAAAAGTGATTCAAAAGCTGAAGCTGGATGAGGACCCACGCTACAAGTCGGAGCTCGACAAGCCGATCGCCGTCAACGACGACATCACGGTTGCCCCGATCCGCCTCACCCGAATCGTGGAGATCAAGGTGCGCCATCCGGTCGCCACCCGGGCACGGGATATCGCCAACACCCTGCTCGACGTCTTCATCGTTGATAATCAGGACCAGAAATCGTTTCGGGCCCTCTCTGGATTGCGGCTTCTCAAGCAGGAGCAGTCGATTCAGGAACGGGAGTTGACCCTCGCCATCCAGTCCTTGCAGGACTACCGGGCCAAGTTCGGCGCAGTTTCCCTCGATCAGGACGTCAATGTCGTCTACAGCGGTTACCGGGAAGCAAAACAGGCCTATGAACTCCAGCGCCTCCGGTCTGAGAACAGTTTTCGTCTGGCGGACGAGGCCGAACGATGGAAGCAGGCGTCGAAGGACATCGCTGATTTTCCCGAGGTGGCCAAGGACCCATTGGTGGCTCAGGCCAAGACCGCTCTGGGAGTGAACCTCTCCCAGTTTTCCTCGATCACCAACCGCTATGGACCCAAGCACCCACAGTACAAGGGTCTTGCCAGCGCCGTGGCGACCGATCGACAGAAACTGGAGGCCGAAGCCCTGCGCGCCTTCAATTCCATGCAGGCGTCGGTCGATCTCGAGAAGGCCAATCTGGAAGGCTCTAACAAGAAGTTCAAAGAGGCGGAGGCAGAGGTGACGCGGCTCAACGAGCTCAAGGTCAACTACGACGTGCTCAACCGGAAAAAGGAGCGGGCCGAAGCCATGTTCCAGCTCATCATCGCCAAGACCAAGGAGTACGATCTTAGTTCGAAAGATGTCCTCCAAAACATGCGTATCACCGATCAGGCCGATGTCCCTGCCCGACCGGTCAAACCGAACAAGCCACTGATCGTCGTCGGCTCCCTGATCGGCGGGCTTCTTGCCGGTCTCGCACTCGCCTTCTTCATCAATTTCCTCGATGACTCGGTCAAGAGTCAGGAAGACGTGGAAGCCTATCTGGGCCTTCCGTTCCTGGGGTACATCCCCAACATCAAATCGACCTCGGTGGTGGAGCGCGACCTTCAAGCGCACCGGCACCCAACATCGGGAGCCGCCGAAGGCTTCAGAACCATCCGGGCCGCAATCTCTCTGGCGCGGAACGCTGAGCGCCTTCGCAACATCGCCGTCTCCTCCACCATCCCTTCCGAAGGAAAGTCGCTGGTCGCGTCCAACTTCGCCATCGTCACTGCTCAGACGGGGCTTCGCACGCTGCTCGTGGACGCGGATCTTCGGCGTCCTTCTGTTCACAAGGCGTTTCAGTTGACCGGCCCGATCGGGCTAAGCGCCTATCTCTCCGAACGGGTTCACTCCATTGACGAGATCGTCCATCCGACCGAAGTCCCGAATCTGGACGTGGTCTGCTGCGGTTCCACGCCTAGCAATCCGTCGGAGTTGATTTCGTCCAAGCGCATGCTGCAGTTCCTGGAGGAGGTTTCTTCCCGGTATGATCGGGTGATTCTGGATTGCCCGCCCGTGTCCGCCGTGGCGGATCCGCTGGTGGTGGGAGCGATGTGCGACGGGATGATCTTCGTTACGAAGTTCAACAAGATCCGCCGGGAGCACGCCCGTCGATCGGTCCAACGCATCACGGATGCTGGAATTCATGTCATCGGCCTGGTTCTGAACGACATCGATTTCGAGGGCCGCGACTCGTACTACTACAGCTACCACTACTACCAGAACCGTTACTACGCGTCCCATTACCGCTCGCGTACGTCTTCGGATACTACCAAGACGCCCAAACCGACGGAGTCGTCCAAGAGCTGACTTGTTCAGGGTCGATTCGGATCAAGCGAAGCCAATCCTGGGCCCCAGTGGGCGAGGCAGACGACATGAGCCCCGAGTGACTTCGGGGCTCATCTGCTGCGGACCTCCAGGGCGCCACGACGACGGGGTCTGAGTGGGGTTCAGCCCTGAGTATTTCCGAAGAGGTCGAGCTGGGGCGATGGAGCCAATGTCCGCAGCCGATCACGGTCCGAGCGGCGGCGAACCGGCTTTTGGACGGAAGAGACGGTGGTGGGCATTCCCTCGACGGCAGGGCCAACAGCCTGTTGGAGGTTAAGTTCGGCTTCCTCGAGGATCCGAAGGATTTCCTTGGACCGGTCAATGACGCTCTTTGGCACCCCCGCCAGGCGGGCGACCTGAATGCCGTAACTCTTGTCCGTCCCACCCGGAACGACCTTTCGGAGGAAGATGATCTGGTCGTTGTACTCGCGGACAGCGACGTGAAAGTTCCGGGCTCGTCCAAGCCGGACCGAGGAAGGCGAGACATCGTCAGAAGGATTGATGCCCAGCTCGGTCAGCTCGTGGTAGTGCGTCGCAAACAGGGTTTTTGCCCCCACATGGTGATGCAGGTGCTCCACAATGCTCCATGCGAGGCTGAGTCCATCGAACGTGCTGGTTCCCCTCCCGATCTCATCGAGGATGAGCAGCGATCGACGCGAAGCGTTGTTGAGGATGTTGGCGGTTTCATTCATTTCCACCATGAAGGTGCTCTGCCCCCGAGCCAGATCATCCGCCGCCCCGATGCGCGTGAAGATCCGGTCCACGAGATCAACGCGAGCCTTCTTCGCGGGGAGGTAGGCACCGATATGTGCCAGCAGGGTCAGAAGCGCCACCTGACGGATGTAGGTACTTTTTCCGGCCATGTTGGGGCCGGTAATCAGCATGATCTGACGCTCCGTCAGGTTGAGTTCAGTGTCGTTGGGAACAAATCGGTCCCCTGTCAGGGCCTGCTCCAGCACCGGGTGGCGCCCATCTTCCAGGATCAATTGGCCTTCATCTTGAATCTCCGGACGGCAGTGTCCGTACATTTTGGCGACCTCGGCGAATGCCGCCAGGACGTCCAGCTGTGACCCGGCCGCCGCTGTTTGCTGACACGAAGTCAGATTCGCCAGGACCTCTTCTCGTACCCGTTGGAAGATTTCGTACTCCAACTTGGCTGCGCGCTCCTGGGCTCCCAGGATCTTTTGCTCCATGACCTTGAGCTCTGGCGTGATAAACCGCTCGCCGGCGGCCACGGTCTGCTTCCGGATGTACTCGGGCGGCACCTTCGAGAGCTGGGCCTTGGTGACCTCGAGGTAGTAGCCGAACACCGAATTGAACCCGATCTTGAGGTTGGGAATGCCACTGCGGACGGACTCATCCTGTTGAAGATGGGCGAGCCAGTCCTTCCCTCCCTTTGACGCCCGTCTTAACTCGTCGAGATCCTCGTCGAACCCGTCACGGATCAGCCCACCCTCCTTTACCGCCAAGGGCGGGTCGTCGACGATCGATCGCGCCAAAAGTTCGAGCAGCGTAGGCATCGCCTGGAGTTGCTCAGCCAATCGGTGCAGGAGCGATGGGGTTTCGGAAGCATCTCCACCTTCCCTCCGACCCGCGGCCATCTCGACGATCGACCGAAGTCCCGGGACCTGTTGCAGAGCGAGCCGAAGTGCCACCAGATCACGCCCGTTTCCCGAGGCGAGGCTCAGTCGTCCCAGCGTCCGTTCCAGATCCCGCACCTCACGAAGAGCCATCCGGAACTCCCCGAGCCCAGAACCGGGCTGGATCCAGGCTTCCACCGCCTCCTGCCGCTCCACGATCGCCGAGACGGAAGCCAGGGGCTGCGTCAACCAATCGCGTAGGCGGCGCGCGCCCATCGGGGTAACGGTATGGTTCATTGCCCCCAGAAGCGTCGTTTTCCGGCTCGCCTCCGAATGAAGCGGTTCGAGGATCTCGAGATTGCGGACGGACGTCGAATCCAGGATCAAAAAGTCGGAAACCGCGTATGAGGTCATCCGTGTGAGATGGGTCAGATCTCGACGGAGATGCTGACCCAGATAGTGAACAACGGCTCCTGCCGCCCCGATCGCAGCGGCTTGCCCCCGCAAACCGTACCCATCCAGGGAGGCTACCTTGAAGTGCTCCTGAAGGGTGTGGAGCGCGGTCTCCGGCAGGAATGTCCAGTCATCGTAGCCGATCAGGATTCCACCGCTGGAGAGCCTCCCCGCTGTTCCCCGGACCGGCGTGGCTTCCTGTGCATTCGAGCCGGTCTCGAGCAACGTCAGGAGGGCTGACGATCCCGAAGGAAGGATGACTTCAGCCGGACGAAGTCGATCCAGTTCAGCGAGAAGCGTCCGTGCCTCGGCAAGTTCGGTGACCCGGAAGTCCCCCGTGGTCAGATCCACCACCGCCAGTCCATACCCGTTCCCGACCTGAGCAATGCCGGCGAGGAAGTTGTTCCGATCGGCACTCAGCAGGCGGTCGTCAAAATGAGTCCCGGGGGAGAGGATCGCGGTCACTTCCCTCTGCACCAACTTGCCCGGCTTGGCCTCTTCCGTCTGGTCACAGACGGCAACCTTTCGGCCGGCCCGGAGAATCCGCCCGATGTAGCCGTTCGCAGCGTGGTAGGGGATTCCACACATCGGAACGCCACCGCGCTGGGTCAGCGACACGTTCAGCAGCTGCGCCCCCATCTGCGCGTCCTCGAAGAACATCTCGTAGAAATCACCGAGCCTGAACAACAGCAAGGCATCCTTGGGCAGCTCGGATTTGATCCGTCGGTACTGCGCCATCATCGGCGTGAGTGTGACTTCGTTTCCTCCCATGTGCTCCGGATACCCTAGGCCCCCATGCCGCGATCGCCCAGCTCAGCGCAGGAAAGACCCGAAAATTTTCCAAACTCCGACTGGCCAAGTGTACGGCATTGCATTACAACCCTCTTGCCCAAGGAGTCAGAAATCTCATGAGTCCAGAATTGTCCGATGTGATGTCACCTATGGCATCCCCCTTCGCGACGACGCACTGGAGCGTCGTTCTCTGTGCCGGCGGAACCGGTACACCCGAGGCCGAAGCGGCCCTCGAGAAACTGTGTCGCGCCTACTGGCCGCCACTCTACGCCTACGTCCGCCGGGCGGGGCATCAGCCATCCGACGCCCAGGATCTAACCCAGGCGTTTTTCGAGCGATTGTTGGCAGACGGGAAATTCGGGAGCGCCGAACGATCCCGCGGACGCTTCCGTACCTTCCTTCTGTCCAGCCTGAAGAACTTCCTGGTGAACGAGTGGCGGCGCAGTAACCGAATGAAGAGAGGCTCCGGGTCGGTTCACCTCTCGTTCAACTGCGAACCCGAGGAACAACTCTACGCGCGTGAGCCCTCCACCCTGGAGTCTCCGGATCTCTTGTACGAGCGGCGCTGGGCAACGCGTTTGCTGGAACAAGCAATGGATGCGGTCCGGAGCGACTATCTGAGAGCCCGTCAGATCGAATTGTTCGAAGCTGTCACCCCAGTCGTATGGGGGGATTCCGATGCGAAATCCTACGCTCAAATTGCCGCATCCCTTTCCACGACCGAAGGGGCCATCAAGGTTGCAGCGTTCCGTATCCGACAGCGCTTCCGAGAACGTATCCGCGATGCGGTTGCGTCGACTCTTCCAGATCCAATGGACGAAGCGGAGATTGAAGCCGAGATCCAGCATCTCCAGCACGTTTTAAGGCGTTCGGGACCCGCCGCAGGCTGACGCAATTCGGGCGAGTTCCTCCCTCTACGGTATCCGTTGACCCAATACCCTCTCCAATAATGAGCTCCAATCAACCATGCAATTGTGCTCGTTGTGGGAACGCCCTGATAGGTCCCAACCCGATTGGTCTCGGCGGGTTTTGCCCAGCCTGTCTTTTTGCGTCGGCTGGCGGGAGCCCCCGGTTGTCGGGAGCGATGCCACGGGATTTCCAACCACCGCAACGGCTCGGTGACTACGACCTCATCCATGAAATTGCCCGCGGGGGAATGGGGATTGTCTGGCTAGCAACCCAAAGGTCACTCGGGCGGCAAGTGGCGATCAAACTTCTGCCTCCGGGGCTGGCATCAGACCCGGTTCGTCTCGCCCGATTCCGCGCCGAGGCCAATCTCGCATCCCGCCTTCGGCATCCCCAAATCATCGGAGTCCACGATGTCGGTGATCAGGACGGGATTCCCTTCTTCTCGATGGACTTTGTGGCAGGGCAGGACCTCGGTACTTTCGCCCGAGATCGCCCCATGGCTCCGAACGCCGCCGCCGCAGTGGTTCGATCCGCGGCGCTCGCGATTCAGCACGCTCATGATCAGGGTGTGCTCCATCGGGATCTAAAGCCCTCCAACATCCTGCTCGGAGATTCGGGTGAGCCGTATGTCACCGATTTCGGTCTCGCCAAGCTTCTGGATCCCGAAGATGACCTCACTCTCACCGGCGAGATTCTCGGGTCACCCTGCTTCATGGCACCGGAGCAGGTGGCCGGTCGTCGTAGGACGGCTGGAATTCGAACCGATGTTTACGGCCTTGGTGGTGTCCTCTTCTATGCTCTCACCGGGCGCCCGCCGTTCTCGGGGGATTCGATTTCCGCGACGCTTCAGCAAGTGATTAACACGCGGCCAGTCTCTCCCAGTGCTTTGAATCCGGATGTTTCGGATGACCTCGATCAGATCGTTCAAAAATGTCTGGCCAAGAATCCTGCCGATCGATTTGCGACCACGGGACAGCTGGCCGCCGAACTCGAGCGGGCATTGCGGGGTCAGCCGCTGGTTACAAGGCCGCTTGGATCACTCCAGCTTTCATGGCGTTGGGCGCTCCGGGAGCCGGGGATGGCGATCCTCGGCTCCCTTTCCCTACTCCTCTCCGGCGCGCTTCTTGTGGGGTGGGTTTTGGCAGCCAATCACCAGGAAGAAGCACTTCGAGAGGCGCGTCTTCGGCGCGATGAGCTGGAAACCAGCCGCTACATCGCGGACGTCAGCTTGGCAAGCAAGGCCCTCGCAGAGGGCGACGCACGAACCGCCACGAGGCTCCTGGACGGGCTGACTCCCGCCAGTGGTGACGTAGACCGGCGGGGATTCGAATGGTTCCTACTCCGCAGCCGTTCCACAGGCACAGGTGGGTTCGTCGCTTGGCACGGCACCGACCCCGCGCTGGATGCGGTTCCTTCTCCCAGCCGGACTCACCTGCTGGTCGTTACCGAAAACAAGCTCCGCGTCCTTCCGATCGCCGGAGGACTGGTTGTCAGTGAGTATCCGCTCAGTCGGACAATCGGGCGGCGCCAAGTCGAGCCGGATCCGCTCACCGGGGATGCTTGGATCGGCGATGATCATGGGCTAGCCCGGGTGAGTCTCACCTCGGGTCGAATCGAGCGGATCTGGTCAGAACCTGTTCACCACTTCGCTGTTGACGCAGATGGCTCCCGTATTGCCGCTTCGGTATCGACGCTGGCCGGTTCAAACGAGGTCCGTGTTTTGACCTGGCCCAGCCGGAAAGTGGATGGCTTTGTGCCCGGCTCGGGGGAACAGGTCATTCATTGGTCTCCCACCCACGTGCTTCGAGGACTCGGAGCTACAGGGGCGGCTTGGGAGTGGACGGGGCCTGATCGGCAGACGGCTGCCAAAACCGTCATCTCTTCTCCGGGGGAGGCTCCCTACATTGTGAGTGCCACGTCCCACGCCCAAGATCGGCAGGTCACGATCGACGCCAATGGCGTTCTTCGGATCCGTAATCTCACGTCTGGTCGGATCGAGAGAGAGGAACAACTCCAACACTGGAGGGGAACCCAGCTTTACATGAGTCCCGACGGCCTTCGCGTCGTTGTGGTCGATCAGGGCAACCAGCGACTGGTCCTGAGGGAAGCCCCCGAATGGTCAATCCTGGCGAGCCTTGAGGGACATACCGACCACGTCGAACGGGTCCGCTTCCTTGAAGCCGGGCAAGGCTTGCTGACGGCATCTCGTGATGGGTCGGTTCGAAGATGGGCATGGGAGGGAACCCGAGTCCTCCCTGAATGGAGAGATTTTCCAGCAGAAGCCCAGCCCTCCCACACGGTGTATTCTCCCGACGGACGCTGGATCTCGGTGACATTCAATCAGGGAGGAATCGTTTCCTCCCAAGTGTGGCTGACTTCAGATCCTCTATCCGTTCCGATCCACATACCTGGACGGACCATGCGGTTCGCACCGAATGGGAGCTTCATTCTTCAGTGGTTTGAAGACGGACATATGGAGGCATGGGATTTCGGGCTTGAAAAGGCCGTCGGTAGCTTCCGGATAAATCCATCGCCCAGTAAGATTCCCGACCAAATGGCAGAAGATGGAAGCTATTTTGCCAGCTTAGGCTCGGACTTAAAGCTTCGCGTTGTGCACTCCCCCAACGCCCGTGAACTAAATGGCCCGATCGCCAACGTGCGATCATTCCAGATTTCGCCAGATGGTCGTTGGATTCTCTTCGCCACTGCAGCGGGCGCGGGGCTTTTCGAACCAGGAGAGAGGGATCAGTGCCTCATCGCCATGGGCAAGCCAACAAGCCTCGCATTCTCGCACGATTCCCGGTTCGCAAGCGTCGGGTTCTCGACGGGGAGATTGGTTGTCCGCGATTTGGTCAAACGAATCACGGTGGCGGACCTGAACGCTCAACCCCGGCCCATCTCGGCGATGGCCTTCCTCGCTGACACGCGGTCACTGGTGACCGGCGCAGACGATGGAAGTATCCGGTTCTGGAATGTCCCAACATGGAGGCAGGTCGCCCAGATCGATGTCGACTTCCCTGTCACTGCCTTGGTTTCTCAGCCCGGGCATCATGCCTTCGTTGCCTCTTCCCCTAACCGCATCCAATCGCTCAGTCTGGGGCCAATCACCACCGAACCGATCTACTGGCGACTTGAAGGTGGCTTCTGGGAGGACCCTCCGGGGTATGCACGGCGTCTTGCCGAGTCACCTCTTAAACTTGGGCGAGGAGCATCCTTCCCGAATCGCTGAAAGCAGGTCAGTTTGCCGGCACTGCCGTCTTCTGAAACTTGGCCGGTCATCCCTTGCGACATCGGGCGACGAAACGCTCGGTTCGCTCCATGGCAATTTGGATCCTGTCGAATGCGGTGGCGAAGCACATGCGAAGAAATCCTTCCCCGCTGGCCCCGAAAGCCACTCCTGGAACCGCCGCAACCTTCTCCTCCTGGAGGAGTCGGAGCGCAAACTCCTTTGAGCCAAAGCCCGTACTGCGGATGTCTGGAAACGCGTAGAAGGATCCCCTTGGAAGATGACAGGGAAGTCCCATGTCGTTCAGCGCCCTTACAATAAAGTTGCGCCTCAGCTTGTACTGGTCCCGCATCTCGATCGCCGCCGCCTCACCGTGCTCCAGGGCCTCAAGGGCCGCCTCTTGGGCAATGATGCTCGCACACATGATCGCGTACTGATGCACCTTCATCATGGCTTCAATCAGTTCCATGGGCCCACAAGCATATCCAATACGGAAGCCCGTCATGGCAAATGCCTTGGAAAAGCCGTGGAGGAAAATCGTTCGTTCGGCCATGCCCGGCAGACTGGCAATGGAAACATGCTCACCCTCAAAGGTGAGCTCGGAATAGATCTCGTCGGTCAGGACAAGCAGGTCGTGCCTTCGAACGACAACCGCCACCTCCTCCAGCTGACCGCGGGTCATGGTGCCCCCGGTTGGATTCGTCGGAAACGACAGCATCAGCACCTTTGATCGTGGGGTGATCGCCGCCTCCAAAGCCTTCGCCGTGACTGCGAAGCCGTCCTCTGCACGGCATGCAACGGGTACTGGCTTGGCATGCGCCAGGACAACGGAAGGGGCGTAGCTCACGTAGCAGGGTTCATGGTAAATCACCTCGTCGCCGGGATTCAGGACCGCTCGCAGAGCGAGGTCCAGAGCCTCGGAAACCCCAACCGCAACAAGCACCTGGCTGTTTGGGTCGTATCGCACCCCAAACTTGCCCTCCACGTAAGTCGAAATCGCCTCACGCAGTCGCAGCAGGCCAAGATTGGCCGTGTACTGCGTTCGCCCACGCTCGAGTGCGTAGATGGCAGCTTCCCGGATGTGCCACGGGGTGACGAAGTCGGGCTCGCCGACCCCCAGCGAGATGGCGTCCGGCATCCGCTGCACAATGTCGAAGAAGTCGCGAATCCCTGACCGGGCAATGCCGGATACGTGGTCGGCGATGAAATTTCGGGCGGTGAGGGACATGAGGTGAACCGATAACGACGTGGTGTAACCGGAGCCGGGGGCAGGAAAGTCCAGAAGTCTGGGAACCCTCCGGGCGGGGGACAACGCAGCCAGCCTTCAGGCTCGGACTGCCTCCGATGAACCCATTGCCAGAAACCTCCGGATAGCTCGGGCGGCCTGCTTGCAGGCACCGAGCTTCGTAAGGTTGATCACAGGCCGGTTCATCTCATGATCCTGCACTGCACTCCACCCTCAGAGTCAAGCCCCGCCTCGAACTTGCCAACGCTGGAACTTTCCTCCCCAGAGGGGTATTCATTAATTCAGGCCATGCCCCAGTTTCTCTACAAGGCGCGACGAAGATCCGGCGAAGCAGTCGAGGGAGTACTTGATGTCCCAGATCGAGCCATTGCCCTAGGGCAACTGGAGCGCTTGGGGCTCTTTCCCGTGGCCGTGACTCAGGCCAAGGCGGGAAGGACCGTCTCGGATTCCAGACAGTCAGGCTCAGGGAGTTCTTTCCTCCCGGCTTCTCTGAAGGCAGCCCTCAAGCGCAAGCGCCGGCCCAAGCTTCAAGAATTGGCGACGTACACCCAACAATTGGCCAATCTGCTCAAGGCTGGAATGCCGCTGACCATGGCACTCCATTCAATGGGAAGTCTGACAGCCAAGGGCATCCCCGGGTCTGTCTCACATCAGCTGAAGCAGGATGTCATCGAGGGACACAGTCTTTCGGATGCCATGGCGCGCCAGGCCGGTATCTTTCCCGACCTCGTCATCAACATGGTGCGGGCCGGCGAGCAATCTGGAGCCTTGCAAGAGGTCTTGCGCCGGCTGGCCCTCCATTTCGAGCGCTTCGCCGAAGTTCAGACCAAGTTCAAGTCGGCAATGATCTATCCGCTATTCGTCTGCTTCTTTGGCCTCGTTCTGATCATCTTTTTTACTGCGGTGATGCTTCCGAAGTTCACCGAGTTCTTCGAAACGATGCAGCTGAAGGACGGCCTCCCCCTTGCGACGCGGATCGTAATCCAGGTCAGTGACTTCATGAAGCTCTATGGCTGGTGGTTAATCCCGCTGGTAGGGTTCATGACGTACCTGATCCTCAAACGCTACGGGGCGACTCCGGATGGCCGCCGTCGGCTCGACTTGATCCAATTGAAGCTTCCAATCTTCGGGCATGTCACCCGACTGAATCTTTTCGCCCAATTTGCCAGAATCCTATCAACACTCCTCGGCAACGGTGTCCCTGTCCTTCAAGCCCTGAGGATCACGGAACAGATCATGCCCAATGCGGTCATTCGGGATGCGCTCGCGGCGACGCGCGAGGCCGTAACCGACGGCAAGACCCTCGCCCAGCCGCTTGCTCGAAGCGGAGTTTTCCCCCAGTTGATGATCGACCTGATTCGAATCGGTGAGGAAACAGGGGACGTTCCAGCGGCCTTGATGAACGTGGCTGAGACCTACGAAGCCGATCTCAACGTTGCGCTCCGAGCAGTGATGAATCTCATCGAACCGGCGCTGATCGTCGGCTTGGCGGTAGTCATCGGAGGCCTGCTCGTCGGCGTCATGCAGGCCATGTTTGCAATCACCCAGAGCATCTCGACCCGGTGAACACCAGAGTGCCTTTCCATTGCTGCCTTCAGCACACGATGAATCCCCGGCCATTTCGGGGGGCACGGCGCGGCTTCACCCTCATCGAGCTTTTGGTGGCGATCGCCATCGGCTTGATCATCCTCGGCTTGGCGGTTCCCGTCCTTCGCGAAATCCGGCGCCCACCGCTCACCCAAGCGACAAAGGATTTTCTGGACGCCTGCAGTCATGCTCGCAATCGCGCCATCATGGAGGGCGTCCCAACCCAGCTGGTCATCCGCGAAGCCGGAGCCGAGATCTCCGTCGAGGCCGCTCCCTATGGTGTCGTAGGCGCAACAAATGGGGTTTCTCCGGACGCCTTTGCGTCAGACTCTGGCCAAGCAGGTGAAGCCCCAACTTTTCTCAGGCGAATTGATGATCCCAGTGTCGCGTTTGAGGCCATCTTCGTTAATCAGCGATCGTTTATGGATGCACCCGCGACTGCCGTCCGCTTCTTCCCAAATGGAACCGCAGACCAGTTGGATGCAGTTCTGAGTTGGAGGCGATCCGAAGCACGTCGCCTGACAATCGAGGCAATGACCGGATTGGCTCAGGCCGTAGACGCAAAATGAGACTGACCAGTCCATCTGCCCCGATTCTCCATCGAGCGTTTACGCTCTTGGAGGTCGCCGTTGCGTCTGCGGTTCTCGCGGTTGCGCTATTTGCGATCCTGACCCTGTGTTCCACGAACCTGCGCACCGCGCGAGCTCTGGGGCGGGTGCATGTAGACGCTTCGAGCCTCGCGGCCCAACTGAGCCTGACCAATCGACTGGAAGTCGGTGAAACCAGTGACTCGTTTGGAGAAGAACACCCAGGCTACTCGTGGACCCGCCGAATCACCGAGTACAGGGTGAACGATTCAGAGTCGACGGGTCTGTTCTTGGTGGAATTTGAGGTGTCCGGGGGATCCGGTCCCCGCTCAGACCACTCGCGAATGCAGATACTGCTGTACCGTCCAGATTCCGTCCGTCGCACTGGCCGATGAAGACGGCTTCAAAAATCCCCCCTCGGGCGTTCGCTTTCACTCTGTTGGAGGTAATCGTGGCGTTAACGATCTTCGCACTCGTCCTCAGCCTCCTCTACGGCACGTGGAAGATTCTCATCGAAAGCAATATTGCCGGCTTGCGCCTCACCGCGAACGCCCACCGCTCAAGAATGACTGTTCAGACAGTCGAGGAGGCCCTCAACTCCGCTGTATTCTTCAATGCGAATGCGAAACACTACGCATTCCTAGCCGAAGGTGGTGATCCCTACGCCCAGTTGTCCTTTGTCGCCCATTTGGCCCCGTCCTTTCCCGGATCCGGTCGATTCGACGGCGAGCGGGTTCGCCGTGTTACCTTCGCTGTTGAACCCGATTCCAATGGATCGAGCAGCTTGATGCTCTATCAGAACTCTTTGCTGGACCAAGCCGCTGACACGGTTGATGCCTATCCGATCTCGCTGGCGCATGACATTGCTCTCTTTGAAATCAGCTATTGGGACAACCGTCGGGGGGAGTTCAGCCAAGAGTGGCCACAGACGAACTCTCTCCCTGCTCTCGTTAGGGTGAGCATAGGCTTTGGAGCAAATACACGGTCCGGGAAGATCCCAACCGAGTTGGTCACGCGGTACATTCGCATCCCCAGCGCCGGTGTGGCTGGTGAGGCCCAGGCGGGTCTCCCATCTGCCGGCTCTCCTCCACGATGATCTGCGTACAATCAAGCAATCCAGCTTCTTCAAATAGAGCTGCAGCGCTCGTAATTGTCATGATACTCGTGCTCGCGATGGCCGTAATGGCGGGCGCCTTCGCCTACGCAATGAAGGTCGAGACGCGGTTGGCCAGCAATACCCAGTCGACCCCGGAACTCGAATGGTACGGTCGTTCGGGAGTCGAGATCGCTCGGTGGATCCTGGAAGCTCAACGCAGGATTCCGGGAGAAGGAACCTATGACGGACTGAACCAGTTTTGGGCTGGCGGACCGGGCGCGTTTGAAGCCATCGACAATCCGTTTGTGGGGATGGATCTCCATCTTGTTCCAATTGGCGAGGGAAGCATCTCCATTCAAATCACCGATCTGGAAAGGCGGATCAACCTCAACACGGCGACTGAGCCGATGCTCGAATTGGCCCTTCAGGTCATCGGGGCCGGAGCCGGAGACGCGGCTATGATTACCTCAGCCATCGCGGATTGGAGAGATCGGGACGATCTGGAACATCTCAAAGGAGGCGCAGAAAAGTCATACTATGCAGGCCTGACTCCGCCATACGTCCCAAAAGATGGACCTTTCGACGATGTCAGCGAACTTTTGCGGGTTCGTGGGGTCTATCCATCACTGTACTGGGGCAGTCGACTGAACGCCTCAAGGCCTATAACCAGAGATCGTCGACAGACAATAAGCTTAATCGAGGCAGATCAGACCGGAGCAGGGCTGGTCGACATCTTTACCGCCATCTCTGCTAACCGAGTCAACGTCAATACTGCTACTCCAGCCGTCCTCCGCGTCCTCATGGGCGGAGATGAAAATCTCGCACGTCAGGTCGTACAGAGAAGAGCTGGACCAGACGGTCAGGACGGAACTGAGGATGATCAACCATTTCGCAGTGCCGCAGAGATTCCTTCCGGAGGAATCAATCAGGCCACTTTGTTTACTACGCAAAGCGCAACTTTCGAGGTTCGGGTTGAGGCTCGCATCGGAAGTGCGCGGAAGACCTTTGTCGGAATTGTACGCCGAGGAGCTGGTAGAGAAGGCCAGATAATGCTCTTCCATCCCGAGTAGCCTGAACGGATTGGTTGGCCAATGAGACTTCCCGCCGAATCCGTCAACAGGGTGCTCACCGAGGTCTCAAGGCCTCCAGCCAGCCGAAGCCAATGGAGCATTCGCCCTATGGCCCGGAATGCAGGTGTCTCTAACTGCCATGTTCAAACCCTTTGGAGTCACAACGGTGTCCCTTCGGCAAGCGTGCGTGACGCGGTTGGGCCGGGCCTGGGCAACGGGGTGGGTATTTTTAATCGTCGTTATCCAGTAGGGGCCACCGGGAAGGCTGATCCGGCCGATCAACTACCCTGCCCCGGGATAGATGTAGGCGAAGGTTTGGCCGCCACCGGTCACGTGGGTCATCCGACGGGAGGCATCCCACCCGTAGGTCCTGGTGAAGGAACTGGTCGGTTGTGCCACGAGCAGCGCTCTGCGGAGTCCATGAAGATTGGTCACGGTCACGGTGTCACTGGACCAAGGACCGTCCTTTGCAACCGTCTCCAGGCCGTTGCCCGGCAGCCCGTAGCTGTAGCCGGTCGTTCCCACGGCATCGACCATCGAGGTCAAACCCGCCAAGGCGTCGTAGGCATAGGACCGGGCAACGTTGCCGGAGTAACCCGGGCTTGACGCGTTGGTCAGGCTGCCGCCCTTGTCGTAGGCATACGTCGTGTTGTAGCCGTTGGTGCCCGGATTGCTGGTCCGACTGAACCGGTTGGTCAGGCGACCGAGGGCGTCGTAGTAGTTGGTGCTCATGGATCCTTCCGCGGTCGTCGTCTTCCAGCGTTTGCCTTGGAAGTCGTACTCGTGAGACGTCGTTCGTGCAATCGCCGTTCCGTAAGCCTCCTCCACCGTCGCCGGCCTTCCGCAGTCGCAGTAGGTCATCCGGTTGGTGGTTCCGCGCGTGTCGATGGTCTGGGCCAGACGACGCAGTCCGTCGTAGGCCAGACGCTGCATCTGTCCCAGGGCGTTCACCCGAGCGGTGAGATCCAGCAGGAGGGTGCCTCCGCTGCCCGTGGCGAAACTCTCGCTGGGATGCAGTTCGTAGTGCCACAGGTCCCGGAGTCCCCCCGTCTGCCGCCGCTCCCAGATTCGGCCCAGCGGATCGAAGATATTGGTGGTGACCAGTCCCCGTTCATCCGTTTCCACCACCTGCCGGGTGGCATAGGTTAGATTTCCCCCGTTGAGATTGGTCCGGGTGTAGCTCTGGTTCAGGTAACGGGCGTCGATATTGGTCCGATAGGACGTGGAAATGAGATAGGCGATGTTGGTGACGGCAAGGCCGTCGGTGCTGAAGGTCCGAACCAGCCGCCAGTCCACCGCGTTGGTGTGCCCGATCATCCGGCCGTCGGCAACGTAGCCAAAGCGGTCAATCTCCCCGAGGGCGTTGGTGCGGGCGATCACCCGATGGTGGGAGTCATACCCGAGCTTCGGTTCCGCAATGCCCAGCGCGTTGGCATGGATCAGGAGATCAATCCCGTTGCCGGCGTAGGTGAACGTTTCGGTTCGGGACGGATAGCTGCCTCCCTGGCCCCAGCGCTCCGTGATCGAGAGCGGTTTCCCGAGGCTGTTGCGGGTCGTTTCCCGGTACCAGGTGGTTCCATCCGGCATCATCTGCGCCTCGACGGCCGGGTAGGATTCAGTGCCCGCGACTTCCGGCACCGTCTTGCCCGCGTGGTCGTACCACCGGACCGTTCCTTCGGCACTCCCGTCCTGGGACGCGGCCTGCTCCCACAAGAGGGTCTCGAAATACTCGCTCCATTCGTCGCGGAGTAACCAATGCCGACTCCGGCCTCGACGAAGATCGGACCAGTCCAGATCCGCGGTTGCCAGGTTTTTGGTCATGACACTGCGAGCGAAGCCCGTCGGGTGGGCCGGCGTCTCGTCATAGCCGAAGTAGGCATTGACCCCGACGCTGCTGGTTACCGAAACAATGAACGAAGGACGTGAACGAAGCGGTTGGGATCTCATGGAAGTGGTTTTTGAGGAGGGCGCTCACAATGATGTGATTGGATCAAATCTCTAAACTCTTGCGACCATTACATTAGACATAAGTGACCTTTTCTTCTTCGGTGAAGTCAGGAAGCGACGCCCTCATGGATTTCGCGGATAGCCCCCTTCATCGCTGGCCTGCGTTTAATCCCCATATTGCCCAAACTTGATCTATTCCCAACCAGCCCCCCACTTGGTCGAGAACCCATATCGATCCTGCTCCGCGTCTCCATCCCGGAGGGATGGCGGGAACGCCTCCGGCGTAAAAGCCACACCTCGGTTCGCGAGATCGGAACGCGCCGGGGTGGATGCGGCAGTTTCAAAGGCAGGGGGTTTTGGGACAGGCTCCAGGGACGTTGGAGCTGGGTTCACGCGAAGAGAGGCAGGGGCATCGCCTTTGCGCGAGATCGATTGACCTTCGCGGGACGGTGCCCCTTTGCGCTTCGGGTTCGGAAGGCTTTCTTCGCGCCTTCGCGGCTTCGCGTTAGCACTCCTGGTGGGGTGAATTCACGGATTCGACTGCGCTGTTCTCCGCGTCTCTTCGCGAGATTCCTCCCCTTCTCCACATGGATACGGCTCAGGTTCGGAAGTCAACCGGTGGTCCGGTCGTCCCGTCCCCGGGCGCCGGATTCACCCTGATTGAGCTGTTGGTGGTCATCGAAGTCCGGGGCTTCTGACTTCCACGAACCCTATTGGCCCGGGACGGATTCCCCGGCAACATCGTCGCCATGAGCGCTGAATCCCGATTGGTGGAGCTGAATCTCGTCCTCCCACCCGCACCGAAGCCGGTTGCGGTCTACAAGTCCGTCGTCGTCCTGGGCAACACCGCCTATGTCTCCGGTCACGGTCCGGTCCGGACCGATGGCTCGCTGATCCAGGGCGTGGTCGGACGCGACCTTGATCTGGACGCCGGCAAGGCGGCGGCGCGTCAAGTGGGACTGGCGATCCTCGCCACATTGCGGACCCAACTTGGTTCCCTCGACAAGGTGCGGCGCGTGGTCAAGACGCTGGGCATGGTGAATTCCGCGCCGGACTTCTACGACCATCCCAAGGTGATCAACGGTTGCAGCGAACTGTTCGCCGAGGTCTGGGGACCGGACAACGGCATCGGTGCCCGGTCCGCCGTCGGCATGGGTCCGTTGCCGGGCAACATCGCCGTCGAGATCGAGGTCATCTTCGAGTTGGCCTGACCCATTGCTTCCATGACTCCCTGGCCGGGCATCACCAATGCCGACGAAATCCCCTCGCCGGCGCTTCTTCTCGACGATGCCCGCATGGCGTCGAACCTCGCCTCGATGCTCCGGATCGCAGGGGATCCCGCGCGACTTCGGCCGCATCTGAAGACCCACAAGCTTCCACCGCTGGTCCGCAGACAGGTGGAAGCTGGAATCACCAAGGCCAAGGTGGCCACCATCGCCGAAGCAGAAATGGCCGCCGTGTACGGCGTGCGCGATGTGCTCCTGTCGATGCAACCCGTCGGACCCAACGCGCATCGTCTGGCCCGGCTGGCAGCCCTGTTTCCGCACGTCCGCTTCTCGGCCATCGTGGATGCCCCGGAGATCGTGGCCCAACTCTCCCAGGCGATGATCGATTCAGACTGCGGCCGCGTTCTCGGGGCCTTCGTTGATCTCGATATCGGGCAGCATCGGACGGGCGTCGCTCCCGGCCCCGGCGCAATGGCGGTCGTCGAGGAGATCCTTCGGCATCCGACCCTTCAATTCCGAGGGTTGCACGCCTATGACGGGCATTTGGGTATCGCCGACCCGGTGGCACGTGAGGCGGCCTGCGACGCGGCTTTCGCCGGAGTGGAGACGCTCCGGGATCAGTTGGCTTCCGCGGGCATTCCGGTCCCGGTGATCGTTGCCGGGGGTTCGCCCACTTTCCCAATGCATGCGAAGCGGACCGGAGTGGAACTGAGCCCGGGAACCACCGTGCTCTGGGATGCCGGATATGGAACCCGGCTGGCGGACCTGCCCTTCGAGCCCGCGGCGTTCCTTTTGACCCGGGTGGTGAGCCGTCCGGCACCCGATTGCCTCTGTCTGGATCTGGGTCACAAGGCGGTCGGCTCGGAGATGGCTCCGCCGCGGGCGATCTTTCCGGCCCTGCCGGAAGCGGAAGCGATCAGTCACAGCGAGGAACATCTGGTCCTCCGCACGCCACGGGCCGGTGAGTTCGCCATCGGCGAGGTGCTGTACGCGATCCCATGGCATGTGTGTCCGACGGTCGCCCTCCATCAGGAAGCGTGGCTGGTCCGCGATGGCCGCGCCGAGGAACGATGGACTGTGGAAGCCCGGGCTCGACGGATCACGATCTGAGCCGTCGGCTCGCGATGGAGGAGCCCCTCTGGAGGGACGAGCTCCGCGAGTCCTAATCTGCCGCTGCCCCTCCTGGGACCGCGGGCGTCCCCGACCGCCTCACTCACGGCAACAGCCGCACTCGATAGAGACCCGTTGATTCTGCGGGCTCTTCCCCGATCCGGATGCGCGCCGCGGCCCGGTTGGTGTCTGCCGTCACGTCGGGTTCCAACGGAGTCCAGGTCGTCCCCGAAAGCGACTGGGTCTCCACCCGGTACGCCCGGCCCGACGACGAGTTCCAGGTCAATGCGAGTTCATCCATCACCGCGTCCATTAGGTGTAGTTGCCCGGTGCGGTTCCCACCCCCGCATCCGGAGACTCGACCAATTCCAAGTGGGGATCCCGGGCCCCCAGCACCAGGCACCAGGATTTGACAG
>Ga0105048_10003080_pt1 | contig 27277 bp, 23 predicted proteins | sample MAT05_FD_78382 | JGI IMG/M metagenome (GOLD analysis project Ga0105048, IMG submission 78382) | Freshwater microbial communities from Lake Fryxell liftoff mats and glacier meltwater in Antarctica - MAT-05 | ecosystem: Environmental > Aquatic > Freshwater > Ice > Liftoff microbial mat | place...
CCGCGCCTCCTCCACCCGTTCTGGTCGGCCATCCGCGGCGGCCACTACTTCATGGTGGACGGCACTCCGGTCGTGTCCGACGTTCTCTTCACGAAGGGCATCATCAGCCCGCCGGCCCCGAACTGCCTCATCGACGGCTCGGTGACCTGCGGCAGCAACTGGGAGTACCGCACGGTCCTCATGCAGTGCCTCGGCGGCGGCGGCCCAGGCTGCTTCGCGCTCGACGTGTCGAACCCGTACGCGCCGCGCCTCCTCTGGGAGCGCTCGCTCACGAACCCGTCCACCACCCGCGTGTCGTCCACCTCGCGCGCGCAGATCGCCCGCATGCGCAAGGTCGTCGGCGGCGTGGGCCTGCCGTACTACGTCGCGCTCATGGGCGGTGGCCTCGGCGAGTCGTCCGGCGGCGCCCGCGTCGGTAGCTTCATCGGCGTCGGCCTCGAGGACGGCTTGCCGTTCTTCTCTCCGTTCGTCGCGAACGGCGACTTCGCCGGTCCCCCGTCGTGCCTCGACACGAACAACGACAGCTACATCGACACTTGCTACATCTCGACGACCAACGCGTCGGTGTACAAGATCCAGTTCGCCAACGCGGATCCCGCGGCCATGACGATGACGCTGTTCTTCGACGCGCGGACGCTGCTCGCGTCGCGCGGTCTGGCGGGCTCGACGACCATCCGCAACTACGGCCGCGTGGTGGCGACGTTCGATCGCAACCGCGACCTGCACCTGTTCTTCGGAACGGGTAACTTCGAGGACGTCCAGAACGTCACCGAGGCGAACTACTTCTTCGAGCTCATGGATCCGAGCCCCGAGGGCTCGGGCGCCGCGGTCGTCGGCAGCACGTGCAACAACGGCGCGGGCGCGGGCGTGTTCAAGCTCGGCGCGCGCGAGAAGATCATCTTCGATCCGGTCATCGCGAGCGGCTCGGTGCTGTTCACCTCGTACGCGCCCGATCCGAACCCGTGTCTGCCCGGCGACGGCGCGCTGTACGGCCTCTCGTACGACGCGTGCGCTCCGAGCCTCGACGACGACAACAACGCCGGCAACGCCGACGTGGTGAAGGTGCCCTTCACCGGCCAGGGCCTGCCGTCGTCGCCGGTCGTGAACGAGAAGACCGGTGGCGTGACCGTCGGTATGGACAACGGCACGATCATCAACAACGCGGCGCGCGTGCGGCTGGCGAACCAGCTCACCGTCAGCAAGCTCTGGTGGCGCGTCGTTCGCTAGCGCGGCTTCTTGCCCGGCCCCGCATTGCTCGGGGCGGGCACATCGACGTTCGGCTGTAGCTCCGACGCCGGCTTCCCCGAAAAGACATCCTGCACCGACAGGCCCTTCGCCTGGCCTGGGCGAGGGACCGAGATCGACGACGACTCCACCGCGCCCGCGTCTCGAACCGTGAGTCCGAGCGGGAGCCCGTCGGCGGTCTGGATCGGTGGCGGCCCGACCACGAAACCGGGGGTCTCGATGCCCTCGCTCGCGTGCTCGGCGTCGGCGGGACCTTTCCCGCAGCGGCAGCCCCCGATCAGCAAGCAGCCCAGGACGGCGTGGCGAAGGAGCGCGCTCATGACGCGAGCCGTACCCGAAGCGATCGTTCGCGTAAAGCTAGACAGCTTCGAGCGCGGTGACATCGACCGTGACGCCGCTCGAGAAGTAGTCCTCGGTTCGATTGCCGTTGCTGGGCAAACGCGCGGCCGCCATCAGCGTCTCGTCGACGCGCTCGACCTTGGCTCGCCACAGCGGATACGGCGCGTGACGGACGCGCGCCCGCGCCAAATTGTCGCTGCCGTCGAGCGTGTAGAGCGTGTAGCGCTCGACCAGGAAGTGTCGCAGCGTCCCGGGCTCGGCGATCCCGAGCGGCTCACCCACCGTGTATCGCGCGCGAAAGCGACCGGCGCGCGGCTCGGGCCAGCGACGCACGGAGTCGATCACGGTGGTGTCCTTGTCCTTGCCGATGGTCGCGTCGGCGCGGTGATAGGGCAGGTGGAAGAGCGCGCGTCCGCCGATCACCGCGAGCCCGCTGGCAGCGTCGAGGCTGAAGAACCAGACGCCGGGCTCACCGCCGAACCGCACGTACGTGCGCAGGTTGATCTCGGGGAACGTGGCGGCGGTGGGGACCGGCGGGAGAACTGCCACCGGGCGCACGTCGCGCATGAGGAACGGGATCAGCCCGACGTACGCCCGGCCGTCGAACGTGTCGAGCTCGAGACCGGGCGGGAGGCGAGGGCGCAGGAACTGCGGCGGCACCTCCCAGTGGACGAACAGGAGATCCTGCCAGGTCTGCGAGCCGACCCGCTCGAAGCTCATAGATCCGGGCGACCGGGGATCGTGCCGACCTGCAGATCACCGGCTTTGAAATCAGGGGCCGCGAGGATCGTCTTGTGGAGCGAGGCGGTGGTGGTGACGCCGCGGACGTCGAGCTCGTCGAGCGCGCCCGCCAGCGTGGTGATCGCTTCGGCGCGCGAGGGTGCCCACGCGATGAGCTTGCCGATCATCGAGTCGTAGTACGGTGAGATCCGCGATCCCGCCTCCACGGCCGCATCGAGGCGGACGCGCCCGGTGCCACGCGGCCCGACCGGCGCCGAGAGCGCGTCGATGGTGCCGGGCGTGGGACGGAAGCCGTTGTCGGGATCCTCGGCGTTGAGGCGGATCTCGATCGCGTGGCCGCTCATCTTCACGTCGGACTGCTTCAGCCAGAGCCGCTCGCCGGCCGCGACGCGCAGCTGCGCCTCGACCAGATCGATGCCGGTGATCTCTTCCGTGACCGGGTGCTCGACCTGGAGGCGGGTGTTCATCTCGATGAAGTAGAGCTCGCCGCTCTTCGCGTCGCGCAGGAACTCCACCGTCCCGGCGCCAGAATAGCCGATAGCGGCGACCGCGTTCGCGACGCGCTCGCCGAGCTTCATGCGCACGTCGTTGCTGATCGCGAGCGAGGGCGCTTCCTCGAGCAGCTTCTGGTGGCGGCGCTGGATCGAGCACTCGCGCTCGAAGAGGTGGATCGCGTTGCCCCACTGATCGGCGAGGATCTGGAACTCGATGTGCCGCGCGCCCTCGAGATATTTCTCGAGATACAGCGCGCCGTTCCCGAACGCGGCGCGCGCCTCGTTGGAGGCGGCGGTCCAGGCTTCGGCGAGCGAGGCGGGATCGTCGGCGCGGCGCATGCCCTTTCCTCCGCCACCGGCGTCGGCCTTGAGCAGCACCGGATAGCCGATCTTCTCGGCGAGCGCGGCGGCTTCTTCGAGCGACTCGAGGAGGCCGTCGGAGCCGGGGATCATCGGCAGGCCGACCTTCTTCATCGCGGCTTTGGCCGGCGACTTTTCGCCCATCAGGCGGATCACGCGCGGGGGCGGTCCGACCCAGATCAGCCGCTGCTGGATCACCATCTGGGCGAACAGCGCGTTCTCGGAGAGGAAGCCGTAGCCGGGGTGGATCGCGTGCGACTCGGTCTGCTGCGCGGCCTGGAGGATCGCCTCCATGTCGAGATAGGACTCGGCGGCGCGGGCGGGGCCGATGCAGACCGATCGATCGGCCTCGCGCACGAACGGCATCTCGCGATCCGCGTCGCTGAAGACCGCGACGGTCTCGATGCCGAGCTTCTTCGCTCCGCGGATGACGCGACGAGCGATCTCGCCTCGATTGGCGACCAAAAGGCGCTGAAACACTCGGGGAAGCTAGCTGCTTATGAGAGCGGCGTCGAGGAGCGCTTGGCGTCGGCGATGGCCTCGGCCACGGCCCCGAACTGCATCCGCAGCTTCACGTCCTGGAGAGAGAGCGCAGCGGAGATCAGCGACGCGACGCCCATCGCGAACAGGAGGCCGACGAACAGGACGGGGAGCTGCTTGGCGACCGAGAGCTCGAAGATGGTGAAGAGGAGCAGGCCGATGCCGAGGCGGAGACGCTGACAAGGCCAGCCGTACTCATCGCTTTCGATGACTCGGCGGGCGGAAGCGATGGACTCGAACATGAGGCCCTCCTCTCTCTGCCGGTTGAGACCGGTCTACTCAGCAACGTCGAACCTGCGTGTCTCTGTTCCCTCAGTGTCGAGGTTACGGACGGGTGCGCGCAAGAGGGGGATTTGTTACCGCCGGACGCTTCGCGTCCTCACGGTGACGTCGGGCGTCGCTTCGCTACGACCATCCGTTACCGGCGGCGAAGGAGCGCGCGGGCCGCGGACAGCACGTCGGACGGCGCGAGGTCGGGATCGACACGGCGGGCAACCGAGAGGCCATCGAGGAGCGCGAGCACCACGACGGCTTCGGCCTCCGACGCCAGGCCCAGCTCACGCATGATCTCCTCGCGAGTGGCGCGGCGCTTCTTCGCCAGGCGCTCGCGCACATCGTGGCGCCGGGCGGCCGCGGCCAGCTCGACGTCGAGCGCGGCCTCGACCTCGGGGCGAGCGAGGTGCGCGTCGATCAGCGCGGACAGCGTGCGCGCGCCCACCGCCCCCTTCTCCGGGGCGTCCACGAGCGCGCGCACCAGGTCGGCCTTGGTGTCGAAATGCCAGTAGAGCGACCCCTTGGTGACGCCGGCCTCGGTCGACACGTCCTCGAGCGCGGCGCCGTCGACGCCGGCCTGCGCGACGCAGCGCGCGGCCGCGGCGAGCAGTCGGGCGCGTGAGTCGGTGGGATCCGCGGCCTTGGGGTGGGCGCCGAGCAAGGCGTCGAGGCCGGTCTTGCCGCCGAGGTGACGGTTGGCGGTGGGCCAGCTCACGCCCGCGGCGCGCGCGACCTCGGCGATGGAGACTTGCGACTCGTGCGCTGCGACCGCGCGGGCGGCCTTCACGATCCGATCACGAACTCTCATTGGGCTCCGTTCGCACCTATCAGAAGTACAGCCACCCCAGCGAGAAGTTGGTCACCCAGCCCCCGTCGCCGTTGGGCGTGCCGAACGCGACGCCGGGCCCGTGGCCGGTGTCGATGGGCTTGGCGAAGTGCAGCCGGAACACCAGCGGGCCCAGGCCGAGGTTGAATCCGAGCACGAAGTCGAGCACGCGCTTGTCGAAGAACGTGTCGAAGTCATCGGACACGCTGCCGAAGTCGAGGCCGACGATGCCCTCGATATCCGAGAAGATGAGCAGGCGGATGATCACGTTCAGCGGGATCTGCAGCTCGGCGGTCGAGTACATGTACTTCTTGCCGAGCAGGTAGGTGTCGTTGCCGAACGGGACGCCGCGCAGCGTGTCGAAGCTGGAGAGGTAGAACTGCCGCGAGATCCCGCCGGTGCCGGAGATCTTGCCGGCAAAGGTGCTGCCCGCGCCGACCCGGAAGAGCAGGTTGCTGCGGCCGATCAGCGGGAAGTATTGCTCGGCGTCGACGCGCACGCTGCCGAACACCTCGTTCTCGTTGGGCTGCATCGCGATCGTGCCCTCGACCAGGAACGAGTGGCCGGAGATCGGGCCGGTGCCGCGGTTGTAGGAGATCGTGTCGTAGCCCAGCGAGAGCGACGCCTCGGTCTGGAAGCGCGTGCCGCCGTTCAAGCGATCCCACTCCACCGCCAGATCCTTGCCGGTGTTCTCGTCGCAGTTGTTGTCGATGTCGAACATCGCGGTGCCGTTGCGGCACTCGTCGGCGAGGAAGTCGCGCTCGTTCCCGGCGAGGACGAAGTTACTCGCGCCGATGTTGAGCTCGCCCTGCAGGTAGAGGAACTTGTTGAACGGGTAGCGCACCACGCCCGCGCCGCCGAAGAACCGCTCGTACGACAGAAAGCGGGTCGTGAGCTCCGTGGCGAGCGTCTGGTCGATGCGATAGCGCAGCGACTGGAAGGGCCCGAAGCCCCACGTCAGCCGGTTCTCCTGGTTGAGATAGTAGAGGAAGCCGTCGGTGAGCTCGAACGAGCCGAGGAGCTGCACCTGGAGCACCAGCGCATGGTTGTGCAGGCGGTCGTTCGCCGACGCGAGCACCTGACCGAACACGCCAGAGCTGCCCGCGCCGAGGATTCCGAAGACGGTGCCGAGCTCCCAGTTCTTCACCGCGAACCACTCGTACGGCACCGACACCGCGAGATCGGACTGCGGGATCTGCCACGGAATGTTGTCGTACGACTTGAACGTCTCGACCGACGCGAGCGTGAGCGTCTCCTTCGGCACCTTCACCAGCTGGCGGCGGCCGGACTGGTGGAACAGCGCCCACAGCCCGCCGTCGGGGCCCGGCGAGAGCGCGAACAGGCCGGTCGCGACGTCGGTGCGCCGCACGAGTCCCTGCGGGAGCGCCTCGTAGATGTTCGCGCTGCCGCGCTCGTAGGCCGAGAAGAAGACCCGGCCGTCGGGCGTGACCTCCGGATCGAAGTGATCTTGCGGCGCGCTGGTGAGCCGTGTCGGCGCCTTGGACGGGCCATCGAGATCGATGCGGAAGAGGTTGTGGTGCTGGGTCGACGTCGCGTCCGAGCTGTAGACGATGCCGCCGGGACCCCACGCCACGTCGCGCTCCGCGTACGCGTCATCGGTGAGCTGCTGCAGCGTGTACGCGTCGTCCTCACCCGGCGTGACGACGAAGATGTCCTTGTTGCCGGTGCCCGAGAGGCCGATGAAGGCGATGCGCTTGCCGTCAGGAGAGAGCGCCGGTGACGACGCCGCGAACACTTTGCGCTCCGACAGGTCCAAAGCCTGGCGGTCACCGAGCGTGATGTCGACGTTCCAGACTTCGGGCGGAGGCCGGGGCGCGTCGTCAGGTCGGCCGATCGTGCTGGAGGGCGAGCGGTCGTCGTCGATCGTCGGCATCGGGTCTTCGCGCTTCTCCGCGCTGTGCTCGTACTTCTGGTAGTAGAGCACGTCGCCGCCATCGGCCTCGGCCACGAAGGTGAGGGTGTCGTCGGTGAGATCGAAGGTCCGCCGCGTCACGGGGTGGAGCGACTCGACGCCCGGCTTGCCGTCGGTGACCACGGTGCGGTCGTCGCGCGGCGCCCGCGGGTCGGCGAGCACCAGCTTGGCCTGCCCGGTCGTGAAGTCGTAGGCGCGGTACATGATGATGTTGCCGCTGGGCGAGGCGTTGAGCGCGTCGATGTACTCCTCGCCGAGCGCCTCGATCGGCTTCACGTCGGCGAAGGTCTGCTTCACCTCGAGGTAGTTCTTGAAGGCCCGCTTCTTCAGCCACTGCTCGAACTTGAGCGCGATGATGCGCGGCTCTTCCTTGGTGAGGTGGCCGAGCAGCTCGGAGAAGTTGGCCATGCGGGGCACGTCGCCGACGTCGGCCAGGAGGAGCGGGGACTGCTGGAGGATCTTCTGGACGAGCGACGTGCCGTACACGTCCGCGAGGAAGACCAGGCGGATCTGCCCGACCTTGTACGTCCACAGCACCGAGCCGGGGCGGTCGGCCCAGAAGTCGAGCATCGCGTAGCCCTGCTCGACGTCGGGGTTGAGGAGGATGTCGCGCACGACCATCTCGGTCTCGTCGTCGAGCCCGGCCTTTGCGTAGAACTCGGCGACGCCTTCGATGAACCACAGCGGGATGCGGTCGAGCGGGTCGCCGCGCAGCCCGAGGTCGTCGGCGCGCGAGCGGACCTTCTGGATGGTGAACTGGTGCGCCATCTCGTGGACCGAGACGTCGCGGAAGTACTGAAAGTCCCCGAAGTACGGCAGCGTGAGCCGCAGATCGCCACGGGTGCTGGTGACGCCGAGCAGGCCCTCTTGCGCGGGGAAGAGGTTGGTCTGCAGGAACTCCTGGTACGAGTTGTAGAGGATATAAGGGAACGTTTTCTCGGGGATGTAGCGGAACTGCTGGACCAGGTAGCGGTACGAGTCCTCGATCGAGGCGGCGGCCCGACGGGCGGCCCCGGTCTCGTCGGCGTAGAAGAAGAGGCGCACACCGCCGGTGAGCGGGCCGATCTCCAGGTTGCCGTTGGTCGAGGTGTCGACCGCCTCGAGATCCGGGACGATCAGCGACGACAGCTTGCTTTCCACCCGATCAGTCACTGTGGCGGTAGAGACGGCGACCGATGCTGTGCCTGTCGTCGAAGTCTTCGGAAGCGCGAGCGCGTCCGGATCGACCAGGATGTCGGCGCGGACGCGATCCGCGTCCAGGGTGTTGGCGTCCAGGCCGACCAGGATGTCGACGTGCCGCCATTCGAAGTCGAAGTATCGCACTCGGCTTTTGTTGGCGCGTCGCGGGACCACGACGACTTGCTGGGCGCTCGCCAGGAGCTCGGGCGCTAGCAGCGCAAAGCCGAGGAGTAGGGCGCAGTGTGCGCGCATCGTTCGGCGGAGCATGGCAGGGCACGAAGCGGGTGGCTAGGTCGAAGAAAATTGAAAGGCGTGGCATGGTGCTGGGCACTCACTCCACAGCAAACTGCGTGTGTATGACCGGGAGGGCTGAGCCTTGAAGAAGAATCTGCTGTCATTGAGCGTCATTGTGTTCGTCGCTGCGTGCAACGACGAGCCACCCATTCGCGACTTCGGCTTCGAGCCCGGCTTCGTGGACCCGGGCACCATGCCCGGCTTCGGCACCCAGCTCGGACAGGGCTTGCCTGTGGTGAAGTCGGCCCTCGCGGTCGAGCCGATCACCGGCGGCACCGTCCGCGCGCTGAGCGACAACCTCGGGATCGTCATCGCCGATCCGGATCGCAGCCGCATCGTGATCTACGATCGCGACAGCCGGCAGATGCGCAGCCTGCCCGTTCCCACGGGATCGCAGCCGTTTCGCGTGGTCGAGCATGCCGGGCTGGTCTCGGTGGTGCTCCGCAAGACCGGTGAGGTCGCGACCTTCGATCCCCACAGCACCGATGCCCCGACGCGACGCGCGGTCTGCGCGATGCCCCGCGGCATCGACTACGACGCGTCCGCCGATCGCCTGATCGTCGCCTGCGCGGGCGGCGAGCTCGTCACCCTCCTGGGGCCGAGCGGTGAGGCGAGCGTCGCAGCGCGCCTGCCGACCGACCTCCGCGACGTCGTGGTCAGCGGCGACATCGTGACGGTGACGCGCCTCCGCAGCACCGACGCGATCCAGCTTTCGCGCCTCGATTTCTCGCGTCTTTCGACCGTTCGCCCGCAGCCGCGGACGCGCGGCCCGGTCGTCATCGCCGAGCCCACCGTCGCGTGGCGCACGGTCGCCGGCCCCTCGGGCGGCACGGTGATGGTCCACCAGTTCGCGCAGACCTTGCCGGTCGAGCCGTCGCCCGGTGGCTACGGCGCGAGCGTCGATCCCTGCGGCGGCAGCGGCATCGTGACCAACGCGATCAGCTTCCTCACCGCGGGCGGCGTGCGCACGCTGCCCATCCAGGCCCACGGCATCCCGTTCGACGTCGCGGTCGACTCCGCGGGTCAACGCGCCGCGTTCGTGCTCCAGGATCCGGTCGGACAGCGCGTCTTCACCATCGCCCTCAGCACCGTCACCGACGCGCCCGAGGGTGAGGATCCCGGGTGCAACGGGATGTTCGGCGGTGGCTTCGGTGGCCAGCAGCTCGAGCCCGAGAACATCCAGCCGACCGGGGTCATCACCTCCGTCGCCATCACCCCCGACGGCGCGGTGGCCGCGTTCCAGAGCGAGCCCGCGGTTCTGTTCATCGACGGTCGCACGGTCAACCTCGGCGGCGGATCGGTCTACGACACCGGCCGCGAGGCGTTCCACACCGTGACCTCGGCCGGCCTGGCCTGCGCTTCGTGCCACGCCGAGGGCGGCGACGACGGCCACACCTGGGACTTCTCGGGGATGGGCGCGCGCCGCACGCAGAACCTCGCCGGCGGCATCCAGGACAGCGCGCCGTTCCACTGGAGCGGCGACATGCCGGACTTCGGCTTCCTCGTGCAGGAAGTGATGATGGGCCGCATGCAGGGCCCGCAGCTCGGCACCGACGAGATCGACGCCCTCAAGGGCTTCATCGATAGCGTCCCGCAGTACATCCCGTCGGTCGCGGACGCGGCGGCGGCGCAGCGTGGTCGGGACATCTTCTTCGGTTCGTCGGCGAACTGCGCGAGCTGCCACGGCGGCACCGCGCTCGGCCACATCCAGCAGGCGTTCGACGTCGGGACCGGCGGTCAGTTCCAGGTTCCGAGCTTGAAGGGCGTCGCGTTCCGCGGCCCGTTCCTGCACAACGGCTGCGCGACGACGCTCCAGCAGCGCTTCGATCGCACCTGCGGCGGCGGCGACCTCCACGGACGGACCGAGCAGCTCTCGGCGTCGGAGATCGACGATCTGGTCGCGTTCCTCGAGTCGAACTGATCCCCTTGCCCCGCCCCTAGCACTACGTTCGCCTCCGGCTCACTGCGCGCCTTTGGGCTTGCGATGCGCCATTGGCCATGGTCAATCGCGACCATGGCCAAGGTCCTCCTCCAGCCCATCGGGCGCGGCCTCAAAGAGGCCCTCGATGCCGGCACCTTCGAGCGACAGCGTGGCGAGATGCGGGCCCGCGAGAAGCGGATCGTAGACGGTCGTGCGGTCGTAGCCGACGGCTGGGGCGACGACGGCCGAAAGCGCGTCCACAAGAAGGGCAAGCTCACCACCTGGGAGCGCCTGGAGAAGCTGCGCGATCCCGGCACGCCGATGCTCCCGGTCGGCACCTTCGTGAACTACGGCCTCGAGTTCGGCGAGCGGAAGCAGACCTCACCCGGCGCGGGCGTGGTGACCGCGTTCGTGCGCGTCGAGGATCGCTGGGTGATGGTCATCGCCAACGACAACACCGTCGCGAGCGGATCGTGGTGGCCGAAGACGCCGGAGAAGATCGAGCGCGCGCAGGAGATGGCGCGGCGGTTCAAGGTGCCGGTCATCTACCTCGTCGACTGCTCGGGGCTGTTCTTGCCGGAGCAGGCGCGCACGTTCCCGGGTGCCACCGGCGCGGGGCACATCTTCAAGAAGAACGCGCTGCTCTCGGCCGAGGGCGTGCCGCAGATCGCCGGCGTGTTCGGCGACTGCATCGCGGGCGGCGGGTACATGCCGCTCATCTCGGACAAGGTCTACATGACCGAGCAGGCGTACATGGTGATCGCCGGCGCCGCGCTGATCAAAGGCGCAAAGGCCCAAAAGATGACCAGCCACACCATCGGCGGCGCCGACGTGCACGTCGGCGTCTCGGGCTGCGCGGACTTCCGGGTCCCCGACGATGATCATGCGATCGCCGCGATCCGGCGCGAGATCGCCTCGCTCCCGTCTTCGGCGGTCAACTATTACCGCTACGGCAACGACGCCGCGCCGCCGCGCTTCCCGGCCGAGGATCTGACCGGCCTTTTGCCCGCCGATCATCGCGTCGCCTACGACATGCGCGAGCTGATCGCGCGCCTCACCGATGCGTCGCTGTTCTGGGAGGTGCTCCCGGAGATGGGCCAGGAAGTGATCACCGGGATCGCGCGCATCTCCGGCCTCTACGTCGGCATCCTCGCGAATCACTCCGGCCTGGTCGACGACCCCGAGCACCCCGGGCAGAAGCGCCCGAGCGGCATCCTCTACAAGCAAGGCATCGCCAAGCTCTCGGCGTTCGCGCGCGCGTGCAACGACGATGGCGTGCCGATCCTGTGGCTGCAGGACATCTCGGGCTTCGACATCGGCCCCGAGGCGGAGCGCCATGGCCTGCTCGGCTACGGCAGCTCGCTCATCTACGGGAACTCGACGCACACGGTTCCGATGGCGACGATCCTGCTGCGCAAGGCGAGCGGCGCCGGCTACTACGCGATGGCGGGCATGCCGTACGATCCGGTGCTGCAGCTCTCGACGCCGGTCACGCGCCTCGCGGTGATGGAAGGGCGCACGCTCTCGATCGGCGCGTACAACACCAAGCTCGATGACGACTTCCGCATCGTGGCGTCGAGCGACGCGGAGCGCGCGGAGATCGAGGCCGGCATGAAGGCGGTCGAGGCGCGCATCGAGGGCGACATGGATCCGATCGAGGCCGCCAAGCAGATGGACACCGACGAGATCGTCCTCGTGTCGGAGCTCCGGCAGCGGCTCGAGGCCTGGGCCGAGATGAGCTATCAAGCCCAGGGCGCCCGGCGCATCAAGAACCCACGGATCTGGAGCCTGCACGATCTCGTGCTCCTGACCGGGGACTGAATGGATCTCGAATGGAAGCTTTGACCGCTATTCTCCGTGAGCCTGGGACGATCACTGCGCCAAAGCTGGGCGTGTTCGCGGCGCGCGTCGCCGCGGGTGATCGGGTGCGGCCGGGCACGGTGCTCGGCACGCTGCGCGTCCTCAATCGCGAGTACAGCGTGATCGCACCGCAAGGATCGGCGGGCGTGGTCGAGAAGGCGCCGTCGTCGCGCCACGATCCGGTGGGCTACGGCGACGTGCTCTTCACGCTCGGCTCGGACGCGGGCATCGCGATCGCCGCTTCGGCGCTCGGAGCGAAGACCGATGCGATGGTCGATGGCGTCGTGGTGTCGGCGCCGATCACCGGCATCTTCTATCGCCGCGCGGCGCCCAGCACGCCGGTCTACGTCGAGATCGGACAGGCGGTGGCCAACGGCCAGACGGTCGGTCTGATCGAGGTCATGAAGACGTTCAATCCGGTCGTGTATACGGGCGCGCCCGGAGTGGTGGCGGCGATTCCGGCCGGCGACCGGCAAGAGGTCGTGTTCGGACAGCCGCTGGTGATCGTGAAAGCGTGAATTGCTTGGCGTCGGGCTTGGGACGTGGCAGGTTCCCCGCCGATGTTCGCCCGTATCTTTACCGTCGTTCTTTTTGCCGCGACCGTCGCCGCATGCGGTGATGATGTCACCACCAACGCAGACGCCGCCGCGGGCAACCTCGACGCCGCCGTGGTCATGAACCGCGACGCCGCGCCGGTCGTGAACCGCGATGCCGCGCCGGTGGTGAGCGACGACGCTGCTCCGGCGGGAAACAACGACGCTGCTCCGGCGGGAAACAACGACGCTGCTGCGGTGGTGAACAACGACGCCGCTCCGGTGGTGAACGACGACGCCGCGGTGGTCGCGCCGCCCGACGCCGGTGGTCCCGCCGACGGTGGCGCGCCTGCGATGGCCTTCTCGGTGGTGTACACCCAGGTCATCCAGCCGAACTGCTCCTGCCACACGCTCGGCTCTTCGGGCGGTCTGGGCATGGCCACCGAGCAGGCCGCGTACAACAACCTGGTCGGCATTCCTGCCGCGGGCTGCCCGGGCGTGACGCGCGTGACGCCGGGGAGCCCCGTGCTCAGCCACCTCAGCCTGAAGCTGGCGGGGACGCAGACCTGCGGATCGCAGATGCCCCTCGGCGGCAACCCGCTGGCGCCCGCGCTGCAGGCGATCGTGAACGACTGGATCACCGCCGGAGCCCAGCGCTGAGCGCTCGCGCCCTCCTCCCTTTGGCGGCGGGCCTCGCCCTGGCCGCGTGCCTCTGCGCATGCGCCGACCCTCCCGCCGCTCTAACCCCTCCCGCCGCGCCTGACGCCACCGTCACCGCGACCGTCGCGCTGATGCCGGCGGTTGATCGCGGGCGCCGCAAGATCGAGGACTACTCGCCGGACGAGCTGGAGGTGATCGCCCGCGCCGACGCCGCGCAGCTGCTGCAGCTGAACGACCGGGTGTCGCGCCTGTTGAAGGATCTCGAGGCCCAAAAGGCCTTGTTTTATCGCAAGAAAGACGCGCCGCTGAGCGCGGACGAGCGTGACATGGCGCTCGATCTATTCGGGCAGGCGCTGTCGTACCAGGTCACGCTCGACACGATCGCGCGCTTCAACCTGGAGTTCTATCGGCTGCTCTCGCCGATGGGACAGACCCGCCACTTCGTCCTCGGGTTCACCGCGTACAGCATGCAGGTGCGGCTCGGCTTCGACTTCATCGATCGCACCGTCGGCCAGCAGGTGTTCGAGCGCTTGCTCGACGAAGGCTCACCGGAGCTCGGGATCCCGCCGCGCGCGTACGAGCGGCTCAAGTGGAACGTGGTGCACGTCCAGGAGCTCGGCCGCATCTTCGCCGCGCACCAGTACCACAAGCTCCTCGCGCTCACGTTCTACAAGAAGCTCGAGGCGCCGTTCGCGGGGCTGATCCCGATCGCCGACGCGCACTACGCCGTCGCGAAGAAGCACCTCGACGACAGCGGCGTGAAGATGTTCTCCGCCAACGGGCTCGACCTCCTGAAAGACGGCGGCCACGTGGCGTGGTTCCCGGTGCAGGCCAGCGTGGCCGAGGTCATGGGCGACACGCGCGTGCATCGCGTGCACGAAGATCTCATCGACAGCCTGCAGATCGAGGAGGCGGTGAAGAAGAGCCAGCCCGGCGACGTGATCGTCGAGCGACGCAACTGGTACCTCTCGAACGTCGGGCTGCCCGGCTTCTGGCCGCATGCAGCGCTCTATCTCGGGACGCCGGTCGAGCTCGCGGCGTTCATCGACGCGGATCCGGAGGTGACGGCGGCGTACGGCGGTCCGTTCACGCTCGCGCTCGCGAAGAAGCACGCCCGCGCCTGGGACTCGTATCAGGCGCTCGAGCACGAGCACCCGATGCGGCTGATCGAGGCGATGTCGGAGGGCGTGGTGTTCACGACGGCCGAGCACTCGTTCGCCGCCGACTACGCCGCCGACCTGCGGCCCCGGCTCTCGAAGCTGGAGATCGCGCGGGCGATCGAGCGCGCGTTTGGATACGCCGGCCGGCCGTACGACTTCGACTTCGACTTCCAGACCGATCGCTCGCTGGTGTGCTCCGAGCTCGTTTACAAGGCCTACGAGCCGCGCAAGGGCATCAAGGGCCTCGCCTTCGCGCTCGAGCGGGTGGTCGGACGGCCGACGCTGCCGCCGAACACGATGATCGCGCAGTTCGATCGCGAGGCCGGCACGCCGGAGCAGCAGCTCGACTTCGCCTGGTTCCTCGACGGAAGAGAGAAGGCGCGCCGCGCCGAGTGGGCCGGCGTCGAGGTGCTGCGCGCGTCGCACCGCCGTCCCAAGTGGGACATCGTCCAGCAATGAACGCGATCAGCAGAGACTGCTGAAGAGCGCGTGCGCGAAGTAGCGCAGCCCGACCGCAGCGTGGAGCGCGATCGCCGCGAGGAGCCCGTGGCGCACGTAGACGTGGCCCGCGAGCAGCGCCACGGCGAGCGGCGTGATCAGATGGGCCAGCGTGAACAGGTCGAGGCCGGGTCCCTGACCGCCGCCGTCGAAGAACAGCGCGCGCGCACCGACCGCGGCGAAGAAGATCGCCTGCATCACGTTGGCCGCGAAGGGGCGCCGCAGCACCCCGACCATCAGCGTCATCATTCCGTAACGCGCGACGACCTCGTCGAACACCGCGCCCTTCACGGCGGCGACCGCGGCCCAGCGCAGCTCGCACGGGAACTGGCTGGGCAGCTCGGTGCCCATGATCAGGTGGAGGATCATCACCACCAGCGCGGCGCCGACGATCCAGCGCCACGCGGCCTTCACGTCGGCCACTGTTCCAAGACCCGGCAGGCCGTTTCGCTCGGAGAAAAAAGACCCGATCAGCGCGGCGAGGATGACCAGCACCGCCACCCGCATGAGATCGAGCGCGAGCAGATCCTCGGCCGAAACCGCGCCGTAGCGCTGCTTGATTGCCTCCGGGTACGCGACCCGCGCGAGGTAGACGAGGTACGGCACCTGCGTCACGTACGCCGCCGCGGCCACGACGCCCGCGCGCCGGAGCTGCAAATGAACTAGTGCCGCCATCGGGGAGCTCGCTTCGTGTTTCGCTCGGTCTCGCGACCGCTGGCCGCGTTGGACCACCTCAACAGACGCAGAGTATGCCTCGGTTGTCCGCCTTGCCATCGGCCGCGATCCCTTCGCGGAACGCAAAGCGAGCTCTCCGACGGCGGCACAGGCTCACCTGGCCGCGATCCGGAAGATCTCGACCGCCAGCCAGAGCAGGCTGCCGATCTGGACGAAGAACATCGTGAAGCGCGCGTACACCGCCAGCATGGCGCCGGACGTCATGTGGATCGTCGACTGCAGCATGCGGGCGCCGACGATGACGCACGGGAGGAGGTGCGCGGCCGAGCTCTCGTTGCCGACGAACGCGGTGCCGAGGAGGATCGCCGCGGCGATCCCGACGTTCTCGCACGCGTTGGCGTGCGCGCGATTCACGCGCCAGTAGGGGTCGCTGCCGTGCTTGATTCCGGCGGGGAACTCGGTGATCGCCGTGCCGCGCAGCATCATCATCCCGCGATACGAGATGAGCACGACGGCGAGAAAGAGGGTCCAGGTACCGAACGCCACCGCGCCCAGGACTGCATTCGAGATCACCCGGGCAGGCTACCACTCTCTCCCAAATTCCTGCACGTGGGCGAGGGCTCGACCGCCTCTCGCGCCGGCGCGGTCTTGAGGAGCTTGTCGCCGGAGAGCATCGAGACGCCGTACCAGTAGTTCTCGTTCATGAAGTGGTGGAGGCGATGGTTCTTCCAGAGACGGTTGTAGATGCGGGACTTCGGCTTGTAGCGCGTGTGGACCAGGTAATGGACCCACTCGTAGTGGAACGAGAACACGAAGTACGTGGCCAGCGCGGTGAGCGCGAGCGGCACGGTGGGCAAGACCAGCCAGTAGAAGCCGAGCGCCAGCGGGCCGGCGTACGGGAGGATGTGCGTGGGGATGAAGACCAGCTCGAGGCGCCACGGATCGCGGTGGTGCGCGCGGTGCTTCTGCGCGGTGAGCGGATCGATCTTCCGGCCGAGGATCGTGATCGGCTTGAAATGCAGGATGAAGACGTGGATCAGCCACTCCATCACCGGCCAGAAGCCGATCACCACCGCGGCCACCGCGAGGTCCCAGCGGGTCCAGCCGCCGACCGCGATCTTCGCGACGACCGAGATCAGCGCCAGGCCGAGCATGATGCGCGGGCTGTTGTAGCGGAAGAACGTGCGCCACGCGTCGGGCAGCGTCGAGGGCATGTCGGCGTGCACGCGCTTGGGGATGCGGCGGGCGAGGTCTTCGGTGATCGGGTTGCTGGTCAAGCTCGTCATGTCAGTTCTCCCAGTCCCGCAACCGAGTCGCTCAGTGCGGGATCCGCGAAGGGTTCGTGTTCGATGGCAAGGCGGGCCACCGAAGGCATACTCGTTGTCTGGCGAGGTGGCCCAACACCGCCAGCGGACGCGAGACCGAGCGAAGCCCGCTCTGAGCGGCTCGGTTGCGGGACCATTGCTTCGATGGCGGTGAGCAGGTTCTTCGCGCCGCGCTCGACGATGGTCTGCGCGCGCCGGGCGGCCTTGGCGCCGTCGCCGGCCCGCACCGCCTTCGCCACCGCGCGATAGCCGGCGAGATCGCTGAGCTCGTCGGTGAGGATCGCGGTGAGGAGATCCTCGATGCGCGAGTACACCTCGCGCAGCGTGTTGAGCGAGAGGCGGTAGGCGAGGTTGTCGCTGCCGTCCACCAGCGCGCTCCAGAAGCGCATCGCGATCTTCTGCAGCGCCGCGGGGTCCTCGGCGTGGGCGGTCATCTCGAGCACGATCTCGTCCAAGGCGTCCGCGGTCTTCGCGCCGCCGCGCACCGCCGCGAGTCGCGCGATATCGGGCGCGAGCGCGGAGCGGAGCTCGATGACGCTGCGCGCGACGTTCCAGTTCATGGTGCCGCTCGGACCGAGCAGGAGATGGGCGAGCAGATCGAGGCCACAGCTAACCTTGTAGTCGAGCACCTTGGTCGCGCCGCCGTGCTGGATCGCGACCAGCCGCGCCTGCTCGAGCCGCTTCAGGGCCTCGCGCAGCGCGCCGCGGTTCACGCCGAACGTCTCGGAGAGCTGGCGCTCGCCGGGCAGCTCCTCACCGGGGGCGAACTGACCGGCGACGATCCGATCGCGCAGCTGCTCGAACACCGCGTCCGAGAGGGACGTCCGCTTCACGCGCTCCAGCATGATCGGACCGTGCCTACGATCTGTTCATGAGGTCAACTGGTCAGACCAGTTTACGGAGGGGCACCAAAGCCTCATGATGTGCGATAACGTAGGTATGCCGCGCGTTGGAGGTCTCGAAGGGGGAGCCTGGTCGGCTCCGTACGCGCTGGCGAAGCCTTCGAAATTCGTTACGAAACCAGCCCTCGGCTACCCAAAGACCGACGCGCTGGACGCCCTCCCGAAGGGGGTCCCTGCCAAGCTCCACCCGAAGGCCCCCGTGTCCGCCGACGAGGTCATGGTGGCGAGCTACAACATCGAGAACCTCTTCGACACGGTCGAGGACAAGTCGGCGAAGGACAACGACCAGTTCACGCCGGACGGCGACTACAAGTGGACCGAGGCGAAGCTGGCGAAGAAGATCGCCAACCTCGGCGATTCGGTCCGCGCGATGAACGGCGGCAAGGGCCCCGACATCCTTGCGCTCAACGAGGTCGAGAACGCAGCGATCGTCGAGCGGCTGCGCGACGAAGGGCTCGCGGAGCTCGGATACACGACGCTCTGTCACCTCGACACCGAGGACAAGCGCGGCATCGACAACGCGATCCTCAGCCGCTGGCCGCTGATCGGCGAGCCCAAGCTGCACACCGTGCACAATCCCGGCGATCCGCTGTGGAAGGACCAGAAGACCCGCGGGATCCTGGAGGCGACCTTCGACGTGAAGGGCGTGCCGCTGACGGTGTTCGTGAACCACTGGCCAGCCGGCGTCGACTGGCCGGAGCGCAAGCTCCAGCGCGAGGACGTGGGCAAGCAGCTGCGCGCGATCATCGAGGCGAAGCTGGCGATCGATCCCGAGGCCGAGATCATGGTCATGGGCGACTTCAACGCGAGCCCGGGCGAGAGCAGCTTCGGCAACAACGGCCTCGGCGCGAGCGGCGACCCCGAGGTGGTGAAGCAGAAGAAGGCGCCCCTCTACGGGACCATCGCCTGCCTCGCCGATCAGATCCGCGCCTCGCAGGGCAAGGCCCCGCTGAAGGCGCTCGAGGCGGTCGACGGCCTCTTGAAGGACGACGGGCCGACGATGGGTACGCACTGGGACTCGTACTCGAAGAAGTGGAACACGTTCGATCAGATCTTCGTTTCCCGTGGTTTGCTCGACGACAAGGGCCTGGCCTGGGTGTCGGGCTCGACGCAGATCGGGCGGACGCAGGCGATCACCAACACCAACGGCAAGCCGCGCTCGACGTTCCCGAACGGGACGTACAGCGAGCACGCCGTGCAGAGCATCGGGGTGTCGGATCACTACCCGCTGATCGCGCGGCTGGTCCGCAAAGCTTGATCGATCACCTGTGGCTCTCGCCGCACCTCGACGACGCGGTCCTCTCGTCGGGCGGAGCGATCGCCGCGGCCCGTGCGCGAGGTGAGACGGTGCGGGTGCTGACGCTCTGCACGCGACCGCCGGCCTTGACGTCGCCATTCATCGAGGCTCTGCACACCGCGTGGGCGCTCGCGGCGAGCGACGTGATCCCGGTGCGCACGGAGGAGGATCAGCGCGCGCTCGCGATCCTCGGCGTCCGCGACGTCGTCTACGGCGACCTCGAAGACGCGGTGTACCGGCGCCCGCTCGACTACGCGACGATGGAGACGCTGCTCGGCGGATCGATCGCTGACGGCGACGACGTCGTCGAGGCGTTCGAGCGGGTCATCGCGCCGCACGTCGCCGACGCCCACAACGTCTACGCGCCGCTCGCCGTCGGAGGGCACGTCGATCATCGCGCGGTGCGCACCACTGCTGAACGGACGGCGCGTCGACTATTCCTTTACGAGGACGTGCCGTACGTCATTTCGTCGGGCGTGAGCGGCGAAGGCGCGGGGCACGAGATCGAAATCACTGCGCAAATCGAGGCCAAAATCGCCGCGATCGCCTGCTATGCGACGCAGCTGCGCGCGCTGTTCGGCTCTGCGGCTGCGATGCCACAGGCGATTCGCGACTACCACCGGCGCGGTGATCGGTTCGTGGAGCGAATATGGACGGCTCTTCGTTGAACCGTTAGCTTGGGCGAATGACCGATCTGTTTCTGCGTCTGACCCCGGACTGGGTGCTGAAGTCGATCGAGATGGGCGGCTTCGAGCCGAGCGGTCATTGCATGGCGCTCAACAGCCTCGAGAACCGGGTCTACGATCTCAAGCTCGAGGACGACTCGCACGTCGTCGCGAAGTTCTATCGACCGTCGCGCTGGACGCGCGAGGCGATCCTCGAGGAGCACGCGTTCCTCAACGAGCTGAAGGCGGCCGAGATCCCGGTCTGCGCGCCGCTGCCGTTCGCCGACGGGGACACGCTGCACGAGGTGGAGGGGATCTTGTACGCGGTCTGGCCGCGCACCGGCGGACGCGCGCCCGACGAGCTGAGCTTCGAGCAGACCGAGATGCTCGGGCGCCTGGTCGCGCGCATCCACAACGTCGGCGCGTCGAAGAAGGCGCCGGCGCGGCGGGTGCTCACCAAGGAGAGCTACATCGACGAGCCGCTGGCGGCGCTCGCGAAGTTCATCCCGCCAGAGTACGCGGCGCGTTATCGCGAGGCGGCCAGCGCGATCGGCGCGGTGTACGTCCGCGACGCGCGCGGCGTGCCGGTGCATCGCATCCACGGCGACTGCCACATGGGCAACCTGCTGTCGGGGCGCGAGGGCTTCTTCTTCCTGGACTTCGACGACATGCTCACCGGCCCGGCGGTGCAGGATCTGTGGCTGATGCTCGGCGGACGCGATCCCGAAGATCTCGAGCGGCGCCGCGTCTTCGTCGATGCGTACCGGCAGTTTCGGCCGTTCGAGCAGCGCTGGCTGCGTCTGATCGAGCCGCTGCGCGCGATGCGCTGGGTGCACTACGCGGCGTGGATCGCCCGCCGCTGGCACGATCCAGCCTTCCCGCTGGCGTTCCCCAACTTCAACACGCCGCGCTACTGGGAGCGCGAGGTCGTCGATCTCGAGGCGCAGGTGCTGCTCATCCAGAACGACGAATTCAGCTAGTTTTCCAGCCCGAAGAAGCGGCGGATCTTCACCAGCACGGCGCGCTCGTCCTGGCTCATCTTCGCCGGACCGTCTTGCCCGATCTTGTCCTTGTGCATCGCCTGGGCGCTCTGCCGCTCGGCCAGCACGCGTGCGAGGGCCTCGGCGACCTCCGGCCGCACCCGCAAGAGCGAGTCGAAAGCGTCGCGCGGCAGGCGGTAGGCGCGCACCTGTCCAATCGCGACGGCGGTTGCGGTGCGCTTCTCGCCGGTCATCACGCCCATCTCGCCGAGCACGTCGCCCGGGCCGAGCTGCGCGATCTCGTGATCGCGGCCATCGGGGCCCTGGAGCCGAACCGAGACGCGCCCCGCGTCGATGACGTACAGCGCGTCGGACTCGGCGTTCTGACGGAAGAGGACCTCACCGGGCGCGAAGGGCGCCTCATCGAGGCGCTCGGCGAGGGCGCTCTGATCCTTGGCCTCCAGCACCTGCAACAGGTCGATGCGACGGATCGCGCGGCTGCGTTCGGCGAGGTGCTGGTCCTTCTCGCTCTGCGCGACCGCGGGCTCGTCGAGCACCAGGCGGCGCTCCAGCGGATAGGCGTGGGACATGCCGGCGCGCTCGATCGCAGCGGTGATGCGGCGGCGCACCTCGCTGTCGACCGGTCCGTCGGCGGTGATGTTGGTGAGCCAGTAGCGCACGGCATAGCCGACGGCGCCGCCCTTGAAGTCGTTCACGACGCAGTCGACCGGCGGATCGCTGGCCACACCGGCCGGGAGCGGCACGTTGCGGAACGCCGCCGTCACCACTTCGATCGCGTCGCCGTGGGGGATCTTGTAGTCGAGGTCGAACATGATCCAGCGCCGCCACGCCACCGGCCGATCGCGGCGTCGGCCGAGCACCATCACCTTGTCCTTCACCAGCGAGGAGTTGGGGATGATCAGCGTCTCGCCGTTTCGCGTCTCGATCGAGGTGAAGCGCCAGCGCATCTCCACCACCAAACCCTGGACGTCGCCGATCTTGATCCACTCGCCGACCCGCAGCGTGGTGTCCGACTGCAGCGTGAGGCCCGCGACCAGGTTGCCGAGCGTGTCTTGCAGCGAGAGGCCGACGACCGCCGTCAGCACCGCCGACGTCGCGACCAGGCCCGCGACGTTGATGCCCGCGCGGCCCGCCAGGATGATCAGCGCGATCACCACCGCGATGGCGCCGGCGAGGTCGCGCAGGATCGGCGGAACCGGCAGGCCGAGCTTCCGGACCCCGATGATCCACAGGACGTTGGTGCCGATGCCCACCGCGTTCAGCGTCGCCAGCGCAACGCTGATGTAGTGGACCGCGATCGCGCCCTCGGCCTCGACGCCGCTCAGCGCGCCAGCGACCACCGCCAGCGTCGCGTGCGCGGCGAAGAGCATGGTCATGGTGCGGACGCGCCGCGACTCGTCCGGCGCCAACGTCCGGAAGAGAGCCGCAGCGATGATGAGCGCCCCGAAGAGGATCGCGGTGTTCGATCCCAGGAGCTCGGCGACGATCGCGTCGAGGATGCTCAGTCGCAGCTCCGCGAGTTGTCGGCCGGGCACATCGCGCCAACGCAGCAGACGCGGCGCGGGACCGGCTGATCATAGGCGTTCGGCAGCGTGCGCTGGCGGCGAACGTAGGTGGTCAACGCGAGGAACTCCTTGATCTCCTGCGAGGTGCTCGGAATCAGCGTGCGCACCGAGACCGCCGCGGGCGCGGGTCCGACGCACTGGCCAGCGGCCGTGTTGCAGACGCTGCCCATCAGCGGGCACTGCGGCGCCGCCGCGCTGCACGGCGCGCACTGCGCGGTCGGCGCGCCGAGGTTGTCGCGCGGGCAGTAGCCGAGGTTCTCGAGGAACAGCGCCACGTAGAAGCTGGTCGCGACGTGGATGAGGCGCGTCGCCGACGGGAAGCCGCCGTTGGCACGATCGTAGAGCGGCGTGCGCTCGAGGGTCTGGTCGTCGAACGGCTGCGCGCTGCTCGAGGTGAGCGTGACCTTCATGATGCGATCGCCCGCGGCGCGCGAGAGGTCGTACTCGATCTTGGCGCCGGAGACGCCGATCCAGAAGCTGTCGTTGGTGAGGCCCTGCGAGACGCCGAGCTCGAGGCCGCGCACGAGCTCGTCGGCGCGCAACCAGAAGTCGACCAGCGTGAAGGCCGGGGTGGTCTCGACCGGCGAGACGCCGAGCGGCAGGACGCGGAACAGATCCTCGACGGTGAGCGCGCCGGTGCGGCCGGTCTCGATGCCGTCGCGGATGACGCCGTTGGTGTTGAACGCCACGCGCACCGGGTCGGTGGCGAACGCGGGAACGAGGACGTTGGTCGAGTTGCGCGCCGCGTCCGTCACCAGGTTCATCAGGTTCGACTCCTGGTTGGCCTTCGGCTTCGGCACGTCGAAGGTCGTGGTGCCGAGCTGGTAGAAGAACAAGTCGAACGGGCCCGCCATGTCGCGGACCGGCGCGCCGGTGGTGCCGAAGTTCACGACCACCTCGAGGAGCGACGGGAAGTGCGGGATACAGCCGGAGACGTCCAGCGCGCAGTTCGTGTTGCAGCGGAGCACGCCGGCCGGCTCGTAGCCGATGCTGTTGCAGGTGGCGCCGTCGAACGCGGCGCCGTCGCAGCCTTCGCCGGCCTCGACGCTGCCGTTGCCGCAGGTCGCGGCCGGGAACACGCAGGCGGTGAGGTTGAGCTGGCGGTTCGCGAAGCAGGACAGCGTGCCGCCGGAGGCGCCGGGGATGAGGCCCGCGCACGCGCCGTTGTTGGGGAGGACGGCGCCGTCGCACTGCTCGCCGGGGAAGATCAGGCGGTCACCGGCGGAGGCGACGGCCTGGGACTCGAGGCCCGCGACGACCTGCTGGATCGCGCCGGTGAGGACCTGCGCGATGAACGGCGAGGCCATGGCCGGGTCGACGGTGTCGTCCACCGCCTCGAGGCCGCTGAACGTCCCGTCGAGGATCCAGGGCGCGGTGCCGTCGGCCTGCGTGAGGCGCAGCTTGCCGACGTAGAGGCCGTTGGCGCCGGCCTGCACGATGTACGTCGCGCCTCCGGTGCGGGGGCTCGGGATGGTGATCGGGCGGGTGAGCGCAGTGTGGCTGTGGCCGCCGATGATCACGTCGATGCCGCGCAAGTTGGCGGCGGCGAGCGCCTGATCGACGCTCTTCGCGAGCAGGATCTCTTCCGAGCTCGTCGCGTCGCTGAGCGGCATGCCCATCGCTTCGAGCGTGGCGAGCTCCCTCTCGTCGACGCCGACGTGCGAGAGCGCGACCACCAGGTCGACGTTCTGAGCGCGCAGCTCGGCGACGGCCGAAGCGGCATCGGCGACCAGCGCGGCGAAGTGCATCGGGTCGGCCTCGTTGGTGTTGATCGCGCAGTGCCCGTCGATCGCCTTCGGATCGGACGAGGGCGGCACGCACACCGAGCCGGGGCAGGCGGTGTCGTTGCGGCAGGTCGTCGCGTTGGTGGCGAGCGAGAAGCGGACCGGCGTCTTGAACGGCGCGACGAACGAAGCGTCGATGCCGAGCAGACCGATGTACCCGACGCGGACCGCGTTGGCGCCCGAGCCGTGCGACTTGATGAACGTGCGGCGCAGCGGGTGGGTGGGGTCACCGGCGACCGAGTAGAGCGCCGCGAGGACGTCGTCGTCCGCCTTGGTCGCGGAGAAGCGGATGTTGGTGGCCAGGATGGGCACCTGCATGATGCCGGGGTTGCCGACCGCGTCGATGCCGCCGTTCGTGAGGGCGCCGGCGAGCGACGACACGCCGAGATCGAACTCGTGGTTGCCGAGCGTCATCGCGTCGTAGCCGAGCAGCGTCGCGAGCGCGTAATCCAGGCCGCGCGTGGGGTTCGCGAGGTGGAACAGCGAGCCCATCATCTGGTCGCCGGCGCTGACGAGCGCGGACGGCGAGCCGGCGGTGCGGGCCGCGGCCTTGAGGCGATCGATCACGACCGTACGGCGGAGGACGCCGCCCTCGATCCCGTCCTGGCGCATCACCGGGTTGTCGTCGACCTCGGGACCGAACCCGAGCTCGTGGCTGTGCTCGTCGTTGGTGTGGAGGAAGACGATCGAACGCGGACCGGTGGTCATGCCGGCGTCGCCACCCGTGGGGAGCGCGTCCGGGTTGCCGCCGGTCGCGTCGCGCGCAGCGGCGTCGGCATTGCCCGTCGCGTCGGGCGCGCTGGTGAGCGCGTCGGGAAACACGGACGCGTCGGCGGAGCCGGTGGTGGCGTCGAGACCAGTGGTGCCCTCGTCGCCGCACGCGGCGAAGAGGACCGCGAATGCGGCGAGCGAGGAGAGACGAGAGGAACGACCACGAGGCATGCGGGAAACAACTCCGACCTCACGGGAGTGTCAATCCTATGATAGGGGAGCGCCCATGAGAGCCGTCCTATTCGCCGTCGCGGTCCTGGCCGCGGCGGGCTGCACCGAGAAACCTGAGCCGACCCCCGCCCCCGCGCCCGCACTCAAGGGCATTGCGGCGCTGACCGGGACCTGGACGGTGAAGCTGTCTCCCAAGCAGGAGAAGGACCTCCAGACCATGAACATGGTGTTCGAGGCCGAGGATCCGTCGCCCGAGCGGCTGGCCACGCTCACCCCGGAGGAGCGCTCTGCCATCACCTCGATGCGCGCGGCCCGCCTGCGTTCGCCCGACGACCCGCAGTTCATGCAGATGCGCGCGGTGATTCAGGGGATGGGCGGCTCGCGCCTCAACATCACCACCTCGTCGATGTCGCTGACGATCGGGCAGGTCCACCAGGACGCGATGATCTCGCTGGTCACCGAGACCTCGACCTCCGTGACGCTCGAGGCGGCGATGCCCAACGGGAAGAGCGAGCCGCTGCTGTTCCTGATCGACGGGCCGGACGCGATCCGCCTCGCCAAGCCGGGCAAGGACGAGGCGCTCTCGTTCACGCGACTCGCCAGGTAGCTACGGGATCGCTACCAGCGCGCGGGCGCGAGCGTGTGGACGTGCTCGAGATCCTCGGGTGAGGTCAGCTGCAGCTGAACCAGCCCGCGATAGTCGCGAAAGACGATCGGGTTCGTGGCCACGGCGTCCCCTGCCATGGTGGGCTCCGCCCCACAAGTCGCGCTTGCGCGATCGTCGCCGAGCATGGACGGGTGGGGTGGTGCTGGTGACGTTTCGTCGCGTGGCTGATCCGAAGCTTCGCGTGCTCGCTGTGCCGTATGCCGGCGCGGGACCCGCGTGGCTGCGCCCCTTGGACTCTCTTTTCCCCGCGGACGTCGAGCTCTCGGTGATCGCGCAAGACAAGCGCGCGTCGTCGATGACCGCGCTGATCGCGGCGATCGCGCCGGAGCTGCCAAGCGATCGGCCGTTCGTGCTGTACGGCCACAGCATCGGCGCGTGGATCGCGTTCGAGCTGGCGCGCGCGTGTCCCGAGCAATGTCGAGCGCTGGTGGTGTCGGGCCGATCCTCGCCCGACGGGCCCCGGCGTGGAGCGCCGATCAACCGCCTCCCCGACGCGGCGTTCGTCGCGGAGATGATCGCGCGTTACGACGCGATCCCGCAGGCGGTGCTCGAGTCACCGGGCCTGCTGGCCGCGACGCTGCCGATGCTGCGCGCGGACATGGCGGTGGGCGAGACGTACGCGCCCGCGCCCGGGCCGCTGCTCGAGGTGCCGATCCATGTCTACGGGGGAAGCGCAGACGTGCACGTGCTTGCGGAGGATCTCGAGGGCTGGCGGCGGATGACGCGCGCCGAGACCACGGTCGACCTCCGGGCGGGGGGCCACTTCTTCGTCGACGATCCGAGCGTGCGGCAGGAGATCTGCGCGCGGCTCAGCGGCTATCGGTAGCGCTTCTTCTTGCTGCGCACGAACGCGCACGCGGCGAGCACCAGGAGCCAGGTCGGCGCGCCGGACGGTCCGGTGGAGCGGCAGTCGCAGGAGGAGGCCTCCTCGATCGCGCCCGCGTCGGCCGCAGCAGCGGTGCCGGCGTCGCGTGCCGCGGCGGCGTCGGGACGCACGACCGCCATCGCGTCGTCGTTCACGGTCGGTGCTGCATCGTCGTTCACGGTCGGTGCCGCATCGTCGTTCGGCGTCGCTGCCGCGTCGTCGTTCGGCGTCGCCGCCGCGTCGTCGTTCGGCGTCGCCGCCGCGTCGTCGTTCGCCATGGCGGCGTCGGCCGCGATCACGCCCGCGTCCGACTGCCCGTTTTGCACGGTGATCATCACCTCCGCGAACCCGGGCTGACCGATCGTGTCCACCACCCGCAGCCGCACCACATGCGGCCCGTCCGTGAGCCCGCTCGTGTCCCAGAGGTTGTGCGTGCCGCCGAAGTGGTAGTGATCGCCGGGCGTGAGGTCGGTGTACGCGAGCATCCCGTCGATCGTGAAGGTCGCGCCGACCGTCCCCACGTCGTCGATGCCGTCGCCGTAGAACTCGGCGTTCCGGCCCGACACCACCTCGCCCATCACCGGCCGGGTGAGGCGCACCGTCGGAGGCGCGTCCGCCACGACCGCGATCTGGAACGTCTGCGTCGCATCGGGCGGCACACCGTTGGCTGCGATCACCTGGACGTTCGCGTTGCCGAGGGCCGCGGGGGTCCAGGAGATGAGGCCAGTGCTCG
>Ga0105048_10003081_pt1 | contig 27277 bp, 24 predicted proteins | sample MAT05_FD_78382 | JGI IMG/M metagenome (GOLD analysis project Ga0105048, IMG submission 78382) | Freshwater microbial communities from Lake Fryxell liftoff mats and glacier meltwater in Antarctica - MAT-05 | ecosystem: Environmental > Aquatic > Freshwater > Ice > Liftoff microbial mat | place...
GATCCCCAAGACGCTCAGCGCCTCGCCAGGGCCGCGCGGTCTGGGAACCGCGAGCTCGGCCAGGCCGCCGTTCGCCTGCTGCTCGTCGATCGCTGGCTGCGCACGAAGGGGATCTCGGCGTGATCGTTCGTGACGCCCGCCCAGCTGACGTCGAAGCGATCGCGCAGCTGCACCTTCAAGCCTTCGCCGGTGAAATCGGGCCCATGGTCGGGCTCGGTTACCTGCGCGCTTTCATGCGTTGGTTCATCGAAACGCCTGAGGCCATTTCGCTGGTCGCCGAAGCCGACGGAGCGATCGTCGGTTACGTCTTTGGGGCGCCCGATGGTTATGGCCCGGGGCTCACGCGGACGCTGATGCCCGAAATCGTTCTCGGGGTCGCCCGCAATCTTGCCCGCGTCGTGATGCACTCCAGCTTTCGGCGCCAGGTGCGCTCTCGACTTACGAATCTCGTCCTCCGTCGCGAACCTCGCAGCACGATCTTCGAGGCGACGCCTCAGCGAGTCTTCAGTCTGGTCGGCATTGGCACTGCCCCTCACGCGCGCGGCCAGGGTGTGGGCCAGGCCCTCATCACCGAGCTCTGCACGCGGGCAGACCGCAGCGTCATCCTCGACGTCTTCAAGGACAACACGGCGGCTTTGGCGCTCTACGCGCGGTCTGGATTCCGCCCGCTGGTCACCGAGGGTCGAGTCATCCGCATGATCCGCGACCCCGGCATGCCGCGTCATCAATAATTTCATAGGCTTGCGGTCGATTGGATCGCTTGAAAGCCACTGGATATTTGAATGTTGGTCCCCTCCCGATGGCCCTCATGCGCACGTTGAGGGTCCTCTTCCGGGAGGGTATGTACCCCGCCATACCCGTTGCCCACAGCCAGCCGGCGAGCGACTGGGCGCAACCGGAATTTCGGCAGCTGCCAAGGAAAGTGATGACGAGCTTTGACTACCTCGCAGGACGAACGGTGCTGGTGACCGGCGCCGCGGGAACCATCGGCAGTGCGCTCTGCGAGCGACTGCAACCAATCGTGAAGGCACTTCGTTGCCTCGACCACTCAGAGAACGAGCTGTTCTACCTGCACCAACGCCTGCAGGGGAAAGGCCCGGTCGCCCCGTTCCTCGGCGACGTGCGTGACCTCGATCGACTTCGCTTCGCGATGTCTGGCGTCGACGTTGTCTTCCACACCGCGGCGCTGAAGCACGTCGGGTTGGGCGAATACAACCCGTTCGAAGTCGTTCAGACGAACCTTCAGGGCCTCAACAATGTCGTCCGCGGCGCTCTTGACGCCAACGTTGAACGCGTCGTTTTCACGTCTTCCGACAAGGCCGTCAATCCCACGAACGTCATGGGCGCGTCGAAGATGATGGGCGAACGCCTCATCGCCGCTGCCAACGAAATCCGCGGCGCGCGCCGCACCCGCTTCTCGTCCGTCCGTTTCGGCAATGTCATCGGCTCTCGCGGTTCGGTCGTCCCCATCTTCGCCGGCCAGATGCTGCGCGGCGAGCCCATCACCGTCACCGATGAAGGGATGACGCGCTACGTGATGACCATCCCCGAGGCTGCCGCGCTCGTGCTCGAGGCGGGCGCCAAGATGAAGGGTGGCGAAGTCTTCGTCACCAAGATGCGCGCGCTCAAAGTGGTCGACCTTGCTCAGGCCATGTCCCAGATTCTCAAGGGCGAGCCAGCCAAGCTTTCGATCATCGGGGCCCGCTTCGGAGAAAAACTCTTCGAAGAGCTGATCTCGCTGGACGAAATGAGTCGCTGCTTCGAGCTCGAACGCCTTCTCGTCGTCGTATCCCCTTCAGCCGATTCGTACGAAGGCGGCACCCGCGGCAGCTTTGCCGAAGCGAGGCCTGTTGAACGCGAATGGCACTCAGGCAAAGACCACCTCATGGGCGGTGACGAAATCGGCCGCTACCTGCGCGACCAGAAGATCCTCGACCCCTACCTCACCCAGGGCGGCCTTCTTTCATGAGGTGCCTCGTCACGGGTGGAGCCGGCTTCATCGGGCGCTGGGTCGTCGACCGCCTGCTCAACGAAGGCCACGAGGTGATGGTCCTCGACGATTTGTCGAACGGCCGCCGTGAGAACCTGGAAGGGCTGACGGCGAAGCCTGGTTTCCTCGGGCTCGTCGAAGGCGATCTTTCGAAGCCCGAGGTCCTCGCCCCGCTCTTCTCGCAGAAGCCGTGGGATCTCGTTCTGCACCTCGGTGCGTCGATCCACGTGCAGAAGTCGATCGACTCTCCCGAGCCGACTTTCCGCAATGACGCAATGGGTACGTTCCGGGTTCTCGAGGCCTGCCGGCGCCAGTTCTTCGCGCTGAACGGGCTCGACATCGACTCAGGCCATTTCGACTTCGATCGCGATGTGCCGCGACTGAAAGATCGCCGTCCGCGCGTGGCGGTCATGTCGACCTGCATGGTCTACGACCTCGCTGGCGGCGAGGCGATTCGCGAGACCCACGCCTACCGCCCCGCGTCCCCTTACGCGGCGGCGAAGATCGGAGCCGACATGCTGGCGCTTTCGTACTTTCACGCGTACCGAATGCCCGTCACGGTCGTCCGCCCCTTCAACACCTACGGGCCGTTTCAGAAGAGCAATTCCGAAGGCGGGGTCGTTTCGATTTTCCTCAAGCGAGACCTGGCCCGCGAGCCCTTGCTCATCAAAGGATCAGGCGCGCAGACCCGCGACCTTCTCTACGTCGAAGACTGCGCAGAGTTCGTCGTCACCGCAGCCCAATCGGAAAAAACAGAAGGACGAATCGTCAACGCGGGAACCGGGCACGACGTTTCGGTCAACGACCTCGCGACGAAGTGTTGTTCTGCCGCGAACAAAGTCGACCACGTCGCGCACGATCATCCACAGGCAGAGATCATGAAGCTCTGCTGCGACGCCACGCTGGCCAAGTCGCTGCTGAACTGGGAGCCGCACGTCTCGCTCGACGAAGGCATTCGTCGAACCCGGACCTGGCTCGCCGACAACCGCTGGGCGTGGTGATCGATGCTCCCCTACGGCAAACAGCTCATCGAAGAAGATGACATCGCAGCAGTCGTCGAGCAGCTGAAGAGCGACTGGCTTACGCAGGGACCCTCAGTTGCCAAATTCGAGCAGGCATTGTGTCTGCACACCGGGGCCAGGTTCGCGGTTGCGGTGTCTTCCGGGACCGCAGCCCTTCATCTCGCGTGTCTCGCGGCCGGCATCGGCCCGGGCGACACTGGCATCACGTCTACCGTCACCTTCGTCGCCTCTGCGAACTGCATCCGGTACGTGGGCGCCAGGTCCTTTTTCGCCGACATCGACCCAACGACGGGTCACGTTCGTGTCGAGTCGATGAGGGAACGGGCGCGGCTCTTGGCCAGCCAGGGCACCCCGCCGAAGGTATTCATCCCTGTCGACTTCTCCGGCAGTGTCGCCGACCTCGAAGCGGTTCAACTGCTCGCGCGCGAATACAACGCCGTGGTGATTGAAGACGCCGCCCACTCATTGGGTGCGACCTACGTCGCGCGCGACGGCCGAACGCTGAAGGCTGGCGGATGCGTTCACTCAGACTTCGCCATTCTCTCGTTTCACCCCGTGAAGAACATCACCACTGGTGAAGGCGGAGCCATCGTCACCAACGACGAGGCCGCCTACACGCGCCTGCTCGAGCTTCGAACCCACGGGATCACGAAAGACCCCGCCCGGCTCACCCAGAACGACGGCCCCTGGTACTACGAGCAACAGTCGTTGGGGTTCCACTACCGAATCACCGACCTGCAGTGCGCGTTGGGCCTGAGCCAGGCGTCGAAGCTCGAACGCTTCGTCGACCGTCGGCGCGAGCTCGCTGCCCGCTACGACAAGCAGTTCGACTCGCCGGAACTCAGAGGCCTGGTTGCTCCGCTGAAGGTGCCGAAGGGCGGCGCTTCTGCCTATCACCTGTACGTGCTTCGCCTGCTGGCCCAGCAGGGTGAGTCTCTTGCCGACGTCGCTGCCCGCCGTCGATCGCTTTTCGAAGGGCTGCGCAAGAAGGACATCGCCCCTCAGGTTCACTACATCCCGGTGCATCGCCAGCCCGACTTCATCCGCGCAGGCCTTTCGGAAGGCGCGTTTCCAGGTGCTGACGCCTACTACGCGGGCTGCATCAGTCTGCCGATGTTCCCAGGCATGCGCGACTCTGACGTCGACACAGTCGTCGACGCGGTGCGCAGCCTCGTGTCGAAGAGCGCCGGATGAAACCGAAGGCGCTGCTCATCCGCGCTGACGCGGGTCTCTCAGTCGGAACCGGCCACGTGATGCGGATGTTCGCGCTTGCCGAGGCCTGGCTTGAGTTGGGCGGCGAGGTGACTTTTCTCGGACACGTGCCAGACGCGCTCACCGCGCGTGGCAAGGCCCTCGGCGTAGACATGCGTCAGATGTCCGCGGGGGCCGATGCCGCGCAGACCAGAGCATGCGCCGAACAGGTCGGAGCCCACTGGGTCGCGGCCGATGGTTACGCGTTCACCGAGGTCTGGCAGCGTGACGCACGAAGCAATTCGGTGCGACTGATGATCGTCGACGACAACGCAGAGAATCGCCCGTACGCCGCCGACTGCGTTCTTAACGTCAACGTCCACGCCACCGAGGCGATGTACGTGGCGCGCAGCCCCGTCACCCGCCTGCTGCTGGGCCCGACCTACGCGCTCATTCGCAGCGAGTTCCGGCGCGCCCTCGCCGTTCGGCAGGTACCTGCGTTCGCCAGCCGATGGCTTGTAACGATGGGCGGCTCGGATCCCGTCGATGCCACGGGTCAGTTCCTCGCGGCCATCGCCGATTCGAACCTCGCTGGAGTTTCAATCGAAGTCCTGGTCGGGCCAGCCAACCCGCGCGGCGAGGCGTACGCGTCTCTGGCATCGAGGTCTCCCGTGCCTGTCGCCTTGTCCTCGGCCGTGTCGGACGTCACGGTTCCGATGGCTCGGGCCGACCTTGCCCTCAGCGCTTCCGGTGGAACCGTGTGGGAACTCGCGCTGATGGGTGTGCCTGCGGCGGTCGTCTCGTTGGCCCCGAATCAGGCGCAGCTGGCCGCAAGTCTCGCTGCGCTGGGCGTGGCTGTGCCGCTTGGCGAGGCGAAAGCTGGCGGCGACGGTCACGGGTGGCTCTCGGCGATGAAGTCGCTGGCGTCCAACGCGCAAAGCCGCACCCAGATGTTAAGCCGCGCCTGCACATTGGTAGATGGTCAGGGTCCCTTTCGGGTCGCACGGGCCCTTCGTGAGGAAAGCTTCGATGCCAGGGTTTGAAATTGACGGAAAGAAGATCGGCAACGACGCGCCCGTGTACTTCGTCGCCGAGCTGTCGGCGAATCACGGGCAGAGCCTCGACAAGGCGCTTCAGACGGTCGAAGCCGCAGCGAAGGTCGGCGCCGACGCGATCAAGCTTCAGACGTACACGCCTGACACGCTGACCCTGAAAAGCAGCGCGCCTCCGTTTGTCGTGAAGACCAAGAACGAGTGGGCCGGCAGAACGCTACACGACCTCTACGCAGAAGCGATGATGCCGTGGAAATGGCACCGGGCGCTGATCGACGCCGCCAAACAGCACGGCCTCGCCTGCTTCTCGACGCCCTTCGATTCAACAGCGGCGCACTTCCTCGCCGAGCTCGATGTTCCTGCCTACAAGATCGCGTCTTTCGAGCTGATCGACCTGCCCCTGGTCGAGACGGTCGCCCGTCTCGGCAAGCCGATCATCATGTCAACCGGCATGGCGTCACTGGCGGACATCGAAGCAGCCCTTCAAACCTGCCTCGCCGCTGGAAACGATCAGATCTGCGTCCTTCGCTGCGTCTCGGCGTACCCCGCGGACCCCAAGGCGATGGATCTGCGGAGCCTCGACCTGTTGCGCGAGTTCGGGGTCGTTCTCGGCCTCTCGGACCACACCCGCGACAACATCGCCGCGCTTGCCGCTGTCTCACTTGGGGCAAGGCTGATCGAGAAGCACTTTATCGTCGACCGCACCTGGGGTGGGCCTGACGCTTTCTTCTCTCTCGAGCCTTCCGAATTCCAGACGCTCATCACCCAGGTCCGAACCTGTGAGGCCGCGCTGGGCAAACCGCGCTTCGGCCCGTCACCTGACGAGCTCAACAGCCTCGCCTTCCGTCGTTCTCTCTTCGTGGCCCGCGACGTGGCAGCGGGCGCAGTGCTGACCTGCGACGACGTGCGCAGCGTTCGTCCGTCGATGGGCCTCGCTCCCAAGCACCTTCCTGAAATTCTCGGCCGGGTGGCCTCGCGCCCACTGAAAGCCGCTGACCCGCTGACGTGGGACATGGTCGGCGCTCGCCCGGCGACCCCGCCGGTGATGTTGCGGCCTGCGACCCGCGACGACGCAGCCCTGCTGCTCAAGTGGCGAAACGACCCCGACACACGGGCCAACTCCCACACCACCGAACCAATCACCGAAGCCGAACATCGGAAGTGGCTCGACGCCACCCTGGCGTCTGCCGAACGGGTTCTTTCGATCGCAATGCTCGACGGGAGCCCCGTCGGACAGCTGCGTCTGGATCTTGAACCTCACCGCCGCGCCGAGCTTTCGATCACCGTGGCCCCCGAAGCACGGGGCAAAGGGCTCTCGGCTCACCTGCTTCACGCTGCGGCGGCCCGGGCAGTCGAAGCGGGGATGTTGTCTCTCCGCGCCGAGATCAAGGCCTCGAACGAACGCAGCATTGCGTCATTCAAGCGCGCCGGCTACCACGGCTTTGCCCTCCACGATCGCACCGGCGGGCACGTGTGGTCGTGCGAGAGGCGAATCGTCAGGTACGCGCCGTGAGCGAGAAGATGCTCCTGCTGGATACCGGAATCGGCAACATCCAATCGGTGGCCAATGTCCTTTCGTTCATCGGCGCGCCCTTCGAGATCTCCGCGACCCCCGAATCGCTCGAACGCGCGGACAAGATCGTCTTCCCGGGCGTCGGCACGTACGGAAACGCGATGGAGCAGATCAAAAAGAACGGTCTCCAGGAGCCGCTTCGCAAGGCCCTGCTCATAGACAGGAAGCTCTGCCTCGGCATTTGCGTCGGAATGCAGGTGATGTCCGAGCTCGGCACCGAGTTCGGGTCTCATCCTGGCCTCGGGGTCCTGCCAGGCGTCGTCAAACGCATCGACGTCACTGGCCAGAAGCTCAACCTTCCCCACATTGGCTGGAACGACGTTCAGGTAAAAGGCGAGCCGAAGCTCTTCCGAAACATTCCGGCGAACGCATCCTTCTATTTCATTCACAGTTACCACTTCGTCCCGTCCGATCGATCGATCGTTTCGTCGACTGTCCAGTACGGCACGGAAGTGGTGGCTTCCGTCGAGCGCGACAACCTGTTCGGCGTTCAGTTCCACCCCGAAAAGAGCCAGGAGCAGGGAATTCGGCTGCTTCGGAACTTCGTGGAGCTCTGACGATGCTGAAGCATCGCCTCATTCCCTGCCTGTTCTTGCGCAACGGAGCCCTCGTCCAGAGCCGGGGCTTCAAGCGCTACCAGATGCTCGGCAACCCGATTGTCGCAGTCGACCGCTACAACCAATGGGGGGTCGACGAGCTCGTCTACATCGACATCAGTCCTGGCGAGTACACCGGCCTCAACCGTGAGGACGTCGCCATTCACGCCAGAACCAACATTCTCGACATCATTCGCGACGTGTCGAAGAAGTGCTTCATGCCGTTGACGTTTGGTGGAGGCATTCGCACGCTCGCCAACATTGGCGAACGCCTGTCCGTTGGAGCCGACAAGGTCACGGTCAACACGGCAGCCGTCGATCGCCCCGCCTTCATCTCAGATGCAGCGCGTGAGTTCGGTTCGCAGTGCATCGTCCTCTCGATCGACGCGAAGAAGTTGGAAGACGGTCGATACATCGTCATGAAAGGCGGCAAGACCGCTACTGAACTCGACGTCGTCGCCTGGGCGAAGCAGGGGGTCGAACTCGGGGCCGGCGAGATCTTCCTCAACTCCGTCGATCGCGACGGCACCCAGCAGGGGTACGCGTTGGATCTGATCAAGCAGGTCACCGACGCAGTGACGATTCCGGTGATTGCCTGCGGTGGCGTGGGCACCTGGGAACACATGGCCGAAGGAATCACCCAGGGCGGCGCGTCGGCCGTCGCTGCGGCCAACATCTTCAGTTACAAGGAACAGAGCATTCTCGAGGCCAAGAAGTTCCTGGTCGCGGCCGGGCTGAACTTCCGGCCCGAGGGGCTCTCTTAGTTATGTCATCCAATGCTTCGAGCGAGGTCTGAATGCGCTTTTGTTCCCGTTGCGTGTACCCAGAGATTGCCGTCAACCTGTTGATGGACGACGAAGGCGTCTGCTCCGCCTGCCGCGCGTACGAAGAGTTCAAGAAGCTCTTGCCAGAATTCTGGGCGAAGCGCGAAGCCAGGTTTCGCGAACTGCTCGAGTCCTACCGGAACAAGAAGCAGGACAACTACGACTGCATCATCCCGGTGTCTGGCGGCAAAGACAGCTACTGGCAGACTCACCTGATCAAAAACGTCTACAAGCTCAATCCGCTGCTGGTGACGTACCACGGCAACCGCTTCCTTCCGGAAGGCGAAGAGAACCTGAACAACATGCGTCACGTGTTCGGGGTCGATCATCAGATCTTCCGGCCCAGCACCGAGATGCTGAAGAAGCTCAACCGCGCGGGCTTCATCAAGACCGGCGACATGAACTGGCACAACCACTGCGGGATCTACTCGTACCCCGTTCAGATGGCCGCCAAGCTCAACATTCCGCTGATCATCTGGGGCGAGACGCCCTGGGACATCTCGGGGATGTTCGGCGCCGACGATTTCCCCGAGATGAGCGCCCGCGAACGTCTCGAACACGGCCAGCGCGGCTTCGACTGGTTCGATTTCGTCGGGCAAGAAGGGCTCGAGGCCAAAGATCTGCTCTGGGCGCGATACCCGTCCGACGAAGAGATTCGGCGCGTCGGCATTCGGGGCGTCTACGTGGGCAACTTCATTGAGTGGGACGAGACGAAGCACTCGAAGCTCGTCGAAGAAAAGTACGGCTTCCAGAAGGCCCGGCAGCCGTTCGATCGCACGTACCGCCTCTACTCGAACCTCGATGACATCCACGAGAACGGCGGCCACGACTATCTGAAGTGGATCAAGTTCGGCTACGGCCGGGCCTCGGATCACGCGTCGAAGGACATTCGCAAGGGCTACATGACGCGCGAAACCGGCGTCGACATGGTTCGCAAGTACGACCACGTGAAGTCCGCCGACGTCTACAACTGGCTCGACTACGTCGGCATTTCCGAGGCTGAGTTCGATCGCATCGCAGACTCTTACCGCGACAAACGCGTCTGGAAGAAGGACGCAGCTGGTCAGTGGATGAAGCACAACCTGTGGGACGCACGATGAAATACGAAGACATCAGCCCGAAAGCCCTCATCGTCGACCAGGTCACGGCGATGAATGCCGACATCGCGATGCTGAACTCGAGGAAGTCCGAGTTTATCGCAGTGCCCTGCCCTGCGTGCGGCACGAAGACGTCGACGCCAGTCTACGAGAAGTACGGGATGAAGCACGTCTTCTGTGCCGCTTGCGAAACCCAGTACATTTCGCCGCGCCCTCCCCCCTCCGTCCTTCGTGACTTCTACACAGGCTCGAAGAACTACGAATACTGGGCGACTCACATCTTTCCTGCGACCGCCGAGACCCGCCGCGAGAAGATTTTCAAGCCTCGCGCCAGGCGCGTCGCTGACCTCTGCAAAGAGCACGGCTGCGAGACCAATCTCCTGGTCGAGATCGGAGCTGGCTACGGTTTCTTCTGCGAAGAGCTCAAGAAGCTGTCGCTTTTCAAGAAGGTCATCGCGATCGAACCCACGCCTCATCTCGCGCAGATCTGCCGCGACAAGGGCATCGAAGTCGTCGAGCAGGTAGTCGAGGACGTGAAGTTCGACCAGCAGGCCGACGTCGTCGCCAACTTCGAAGTGATCGAGCATCTCTTCGACCCCGAGGCTTTTCTGCGCGCCACACTGAAGCTGCTGCGTCCCGGCGGCTTCCTGATTCTCACCTGCCCCAACATCGCCGGCTTCGAGACCCAGACGTTGAAGCAGTACTCCGACACCATCGACCACGAGCACCTCAACTACTTCTCACCTGCCTCGCTGGGGCAGCTTGCCCGCCGGGTCGGCTTCGAGGTCGTCACCAGCCACACGCCAGGCGTGCTCGATGTCGACATCGTCCACGAGCGGTTCACCGACCAATCGAAGGAACCCATTCACCTCGACCCGTTCATTGCCAGAATCGTCGGCTCGTCCAACGAGTCCGTGCGCGAGAACTTCCAGGGGTTCCTCACCCAAAATGGGCTCTCGTCCAACATGATGCTGATCTGTCGTCGACCGCTGACGGCATGAAGACACCGGCCGTCGTCAGAAAGCTGGGGCTCGGAACCGTTCAGTTCGGCATGCCGTATGGCGTGTCGAACAGCCAGGGCCAGCCAACCGCGGAAGAGGTTGCCCGCATCCTGACGAAGGCGCACCTGCATGGCGTTCGGTGTCTCGACACCGCGGCGTTCTACGGATCCAGCGAGTCCGTTCTTGGCGCGTCCATGCCCCAAGGCCACACCTTCGAGATCGTGACCAAGACTCCACACTTTGCGGCCGAGGTCATCGGCGATGAACACGCCTCCCTGCTCGGCGCCACGTTCGAACAGTCTCTTCAGCGCCTCGGGGCCGACGCCGTCTACGGCCTGCTTCTCCACAATGCCGACGATCTGCTTCGGCCAGGCGCCCAGCTGCTGGTCGATGCGCTTCTGTCATTGAAGCGGGCTGGCAAGGTCAAGCATGTCGGAGCCTCCATCTACAACGACCGCCAGATCGCCCGCCTGCTCGAGCTGCCTGGCCTCGACCTGGTGCAGGTGCCGATCAACCTTCTCGATCAGCGACTCATCTCGTCTGGAGCGCTCACCCGGCTCAAATCCGCCGGCTTCGAAATACACGCGCGTTCGGTCTTCCTTCAGGGTCTGCTCCTGATGCCAACCGAAACCCTTCCTTCGCGCTTTCAGTCGGTTCGCAATCATCTCAGGGCGCTCGAAGGTGCCGCAGCGTCGGCAGGTGTTTCGATGCTTCAGGCTTCGCTTGGCTTCGTGCTCGGTCTTTCCGAAATCGATCGCGTCCTGGTGGGCGTCAACAGCAGCGCCGAATTCGAACAGATCCTCGACAACTCTCAGAAACTTCCTGACCTGAACGAGCTCGCCGCGATTGCCTCGTGGTCCGACGAGAACATTCTCAACCCTGCCCTGTGGGGAAAACATGCTTAAGAAGTGCGTGAAGTGCGGCCTTCCCGAAACCTACGAAACCATCGAGTTCGACGCGCAGGGCGTGTGCAACATCTGCCGTCAGAAGAACTACAAAGACACGACAATTGACTGGGTGGCCCGGAAGAAGATTCTCGACGGTCTGATCGAAGAGTACCGCGGCAAATACGAGTACGACTGCATCGTTCCTTTCTCAGGCGGCAAAGACTCGACCTACACGCTGAACTACTTGATCCGCGAGTACAAAGTGAAGCCGCTGGTGGTGCAGTTCAACCACGGCTTCATGCGCGAGACGCTGCTCAAGAACAACGAACGCACGTTCAAGAAGCTCGGCGTCGACACGATCAGCTTCACGCCCAATTGGAAGGTCGTGAAGCGGCTGATGCTCGAGGCCCTGATTCGAAAAGGGGACTTCTGCTGGCACTGCCACACGGGAATCTTCTCGTACCCGATGCACATCGCGATCAAGTTCAACACCCCGCTGGTTCTCTGGGGCGAGCCTTCATCCGAGTACACCGCGTACTACGACTATCGCGACAACGAGATCGAAGAGGTCGACGAGACGCGCTTCAACCGCTTCGTGAACCTCGGAATCACGGCCGAAGACATGGCGGGAATGATCAAGGACGACTTCAAGCTCGACCCCCGCGATCTCGCCCCGTACACCTACCCGGCCACGCGCGACCTTAAGAAGCTGCGCTATCGCTCGGTGTGCCTCGGTTCCTTCATTCCCTGGAACGTGAAGAGCAACGTCGCCGAGATTGAGGCCGAGCTCAACTGGAAGGGAGACGACGTCGAGGGCATGCCTCCCGGCCAGTACCCGTACGAGAAAATCGAGTGCTACATGCAGGGCGTCCGCGACTACATCAAGTTCCTGAAGCGCGGGTATTCGCGCGTAACGCAGATGACAGCCCTCGATCTGAGGAACCAGCTCATCTCGAAGAGCGAAGCGGACGCGATGGTGGCTCGCTACGAGGGCCGCAAGCCGCCCGCGCTCGAGCTCTTCCTCGAGTACCTCGACCTCGGAGAGGAAGAGTTCAACGACATCGTGCGCAAGACCGTCGTCCCTCCCTTCAAGCCCGACTTCTCGAAGATCGAGTTTTCTCCGCGTACATGGGACTTCGCGAACTGGTACCGGGAACCCAAAGCGAAATGATCGGCATTGTCGACATGGAGATGGGCAACCTTCGATCTGTTTCGAACGCCATCTACAGCCTCGGCTTCGATTTCACCATTCTGCGGGACGCGGCAGGCTTCGGTGACGTCAGCCACGTCATCATCCCCGGCGTCGGCTCGTACACCACGGCAATGGGGCAACTGCACAAGCTCAGGCTGGTCACTGCGCTCCGCGACTTTGCCGCCACGGGCCGGCCTTTGATGGGCATCTGCCTGGGCATGCAGCTGTTGTCCGACCGTGGCGACGAAGGAGGCGACAGCCCTGGCCTCGGGTTGATCCCCGGCCGCGTCTCGAAGATCCCCGACGACCCCGTTCGCCGGGTTCCGCACATCGGCTGGAACAACCTCGAGGTCAAAGCGCCTGACCACCCCGTGTTCGAGAAGATCCGCAGCGGCGTCGACTTCTACTTCGTCCATTCGTACGAGTTTTCCGCCGACGCGGCAGACACCTACGCCGTGACCGACTACGGCCGGCCACTGGTCGCCATCGTCGGCCGTCGAAATGTGATTGGTTTTCAGTTCCACCCCGAGAAGAGCCAGGCCAATGGGTTGAGGCTCCTCGAGAACTTCTGCAACTGGGAAGGCGCCTGTTAAAGAAACGCATCATCCCTGTGCAGCTGCTGATGAACGGGCGTCTCGTAAAGACGACCCGCTTCGATTCGTATCGCGATGTCGGCGACCCCGTCGCGAGCTCCAAGGTCTACAACTCCCAGTACGCAGACGAGCTCGTCTTCCTGAACATCAACCGAACCGAGCGCGCGGTCAGCACGCTGCTCGACCTGATCGAGAAGGTGTCTGCCGTTTGCTTCATGCCTCTCACTTTCGGCGGTGGCCTCAAGTCTCTCGCCGAGGCCGAACAGCTCATCAAGAATGGTGCTGACAAGGTCGTCGTGAACTCGTCGTCATTCGAGAACCCTGGGCTCATCACCGAGATCGCCGGCAAGTTCGGTTCTCAGGCCGCGGTTGCTTCGATCGACGCCCGTTGGAGCGAGGCCCAGCATCGTCACGTCCTTGCCTCCGACTGCGGCCGCAAGCCCGAGGCTGTCGACCTTCAGGCCCACGTCGCCGACCTGCAGGCGCGCGGTGCTGGCGAGATCTTCATCAACTCGATCGACCGCGACGGAACGATGGAAGGCTACGACCTGCGCCTCATTCAATTGGTCATGGCCGCCTCGAAGGTACCCGTGATTGCGTGTGGCGGAGCTGGGACCTACGCCCACATGAAGGAAGCCTTCGTCGAGACCGACGTCAGCGCCCTGGCGTGCGGCAGTCTCTTCAACTTCGGCGACAGCAACCCGATTCGCGCGAAAGCATTTCTCACCAACTACAACTTGCCCTTCAAGAGGGTCTGATGAAGGTACAAGGCGCACGAATCTACCTGAGGCCCGTCGCCGTGACCGACGTCGGTGCGCGCTACCTTCGGTGGATGAACGACCCTGAGGTGACGCAGTACCTCGAGGTCCGGTTCTCGCCGCAGACCATCGACAGCATCCGCGACTACGTGGTGGCCATGGCGGCCAAGAACGACGAGCCCTTCTTCGCGATGTGCCTGAACGAATCTGGCGAGCACATCGGAAACATCAAGCTCGGCCCGATCAACTCCCATCACCGGACTGCCGACCTGAGCCTCGTCATCGGCGAGAAGCCGTGGTGGGGCAAGGGGATCGCCTCAGAGGCAATCGGGCTCGTCACCCGCCACGCCTTCGAGACCCTCGGGCTTCGTAAGTTGAAAGCGGGCTGCTACGCGGGGAACGAAGGCAGCGCGAAGGCGTTTGAGCGATGCGGGTGGACCCGTGAAGGCCTTCAGCGAGGCCAGGCTCTTTCAGAAGGAAGGGAAACTGACGTGATTCTGCTGGGAATTCTAGAACGCGATTACCGGGTCGCCACCCGACGGACGTCCACCCCATGAAGATCCTCGCAGTTCTGCAGGCCCGCATGGGCTCGAGTCGCCTGCCCGGAAAGGTGATGGCGCCGATTCTCGGCAAGGCGATGCTGCTTCGGCAGATCGAGCGGATTCGTCGCTCGAAGTACATCGAAGACCTGGTGCTCGCGACGAGCACTGACCCTTCCGATGACCCCGTCGCGGCCGCCTGCAAAGCAGACGGAGTCACCGTGTTTCGGGGCAGCCTCAACGATGTCCTCGACAGGTTCTACCGGGCGGCAGCGGGCCAACAGCCCACCCACGTGGTGCGCCTCACGGGCGATTGCCCCCTCGCGGATCCCGCGGTGATCGATGCAGTGATTCAGCGCCACCTCGATTCCGGGTCGGACTACACGAGCAATGCGCTGGAACCGACGTACCCCGACGGGCTCGACGTCGAGGTGTGCAAATTCACGACGCTCGAAACGGCGTGGAAGGAAGCGACCGTCACCTGGCACCGCGAGCACGTGATGCCCTTCATTCACTCGCAGCCGACCCGCTTCAAGCTGGCGAGCTTCAAGGGGGCCGAAAACCTCTCTCACCTGCGGTGGACGGTCGATGAGCCGCAAGACCTCGCTGTCGTGCGGGCAATCTACGAGTCGCTTTACCCTGCAAACCCGGACTTTCGCATGGCCGATATCCTCGGCTTGCTCGCAGAGAACCCCTCCCTTTCCAAGCTCAACACCCAGTTCGAACGGAACGAAGGTCTGACCATGTCCCAGAAAAAAGAAGAGCTCACGAAGCGGTACCAGAAGTCCCAGGCGCAGCTCGAAAGGGCGCAGAAGACCATCCCGTTGGGCAGCCAGACCTTCAGCAAGAGCCGAACCCACTACCCGATGGGGGTCTCACCCCACTACGTCACCAGGGGCCGAGCCGCCCACGTCTGGGACGTCGACGGCAACGAGTACGTCGACATGGTGAATGGGCTCTGCGCGATAACGCTCGGCTACGTCGACCCCGACGTCACCGAGGCCGTCAAACGCCAGGTCGAAGACGGCGTCATCCTGTCGTTGCCCCACCCGCTCGAGGCGCAAGTCGCCGAGAAGATCGTCGAGCTCGTGCCGTGCGCCGAAATGGTTCGCTTCGGAAAAAACGGCTCCGACGCGACGGCGGGAGCCATTCGCGTCGCCCGCGCCTTCACCAATCGCGATCACGTCGCGGTCTGCGGCTACCACGGGTGGCAAGACTGGTACATCGGCTCGACCCTTCGAAACCGGGGAGTCCCCCAGGCCACACGCGATCTGACTCACGGTTTCACCTACAACGATCTTGGCTCTCTCGAGAAAGCGCTGTCCGCGCACCCTAGCGGCTTCGCCGCCGTGATCCTCGAGCCGATGAACGTTCAGGAACCAGCACCCGGCTTCCTTCAGGGCGTCGTCGACCTCGCCCACAAGCACGGCGCCCTGGTGGTGTTCGACGAGACCATCACGGGCTTCCGCTTCGCCAACGGCGGCGCGCAAGAGCTCTTCGGGGTTACGCCTGATCTGGCGACCTTCGGAAAGGGCATGGCAAACGGTTACCCCTTGTCGGCAGTCGCCGGCCGCCGCGATGTGATGATGATGATGGAAGAGGTCTTCTTCTCATTCACGTACGGCGGGGAAACGCTCTCGCTGGCAGCCGCCCTTGCGACGATGACGAAGCTTCAGAAGGAACCGGTCTGCGCGAAGCTGGCTTCGATGGGGAAAGAAATCATCGCTGGCACGCGCGCTGCCATCGCGAAGCACAAGCTCGACGCCGTGATCTCGGTGACAGGCCACCCATCCTGGTCTTTCCTGAACTTCAGCGCCGCCAAGCAATACACCGTGTGGCAGATCAAGACCCTCTTCCTTCAGGAAGTCTTCGCCCGTGGGATCTTGACCACCGGCAGCCACAACATGAGCTACGCCCATACCGTCGCAGACGTCGCGCACGTATTGAAGGTCTACGACGAGGTGTTCGCGCTGCTGAACGAGTCGATCACCGGCGGGTCACTCGAGAAGGCACTGCACACGGCTCCCCTCGAACCCCTCTTCAAAGTGCGCTGACTGGGCCCGGCGGGGGCCGAAACAGCCTCCTGGCCAATCGGGTGAAAGGCGCTTCGACCAGCCTGTGCATCAGGGCCGCGGTGGCGATGGCGGCGCCAACCGCCGCAAAGAAGGTCAACCAGACGGCCAGGTTTGATTCACCCACGAGCTTGTGAAGCACCCGCTTGGTGATCATCGCGACTGGAAAGTGAATCAGATAAAGGCTGTAGGAGATCTTCCCCAGGAACTGCAGCGGTCGACCGGCAAGCCAGCGATCAAGCTTCCCCATTTCGACCGCGAGCCAGAAGGCGATCCCTGTCAGCGCTGAGACCAACAGCTCGCTCTCGTACGAGTAGACCAACCGTGCAGCGGTCGCGGCCAACAACACGAACATTGGCCACGACGGCGCACTCCTCTCGAGTCGCAGCCACGGCAGCACGCCGAACCCAAAGAGACACAGATTGGGGATCAACGAACGGTAGGAATTTAGCGCGATGGCTGGATCAGAGCTGTCGACCGTCGAGAAGACGATTGCCGAGCCGAGGAACGCGAGCAACAGAGCTGCCGTTAGAGCGCCCTTCGACAGCTTCGCCTTCTGCGCCGCGAACATCGCGAACAACGCAAACAAGTAGAACTGAATTTCAATACACAGCGTCCAAAGCCCCACTGACAGATTGGGCATGCCCAACAGATTCTGTGCATAGAAGACGTGTGCAATCAGCACGTCGTAGGGGGGGGAATCAAATTCGGTTCCAACGTACTTTGCCGACACCCAAGCCACCGCCAACGACGCTGCAATTGCCGTCCAGTACGGCGGGTCGAGGCGCACCGACCTTCGCGCCACGAAGCGGCCAGCGAACCGTGGCGAGACCTGCTGGTCACCGATCGCGTAGAAAATGACGAAGCCGCTGATCGAGAAGAAGACGTAGACCCCAAGGGAACCCGCATCGATCGCAGCCCGCAGCCAGCCGGGAACCACGTCACCTGCTGGCGATCGAAAGAGGACGTAGCCGCTGAGGTGAAAAAGCACGACGGACATCGACGCAAGGCCGCGAAGCGCATCGATGAAGACGAACCGGGGACGCGACTTCGTCGCGGGCTGTTGCACTTCTTCCATCGGCAAAGTCGCCTTGCTGTGAATGTAGGGGGTCCTCAGGTATACGAACTTCACAGGGAGAATGGAACGCAGTGGCGCAGAACGTCTTCATCATTCACGGCGAAGGGTACACAGCAGGGGTCATCAGCGCTCTTCGTCGCAAGGGCATCGAGGTGCCCGTCGCGACGACTCGTGGTGCGGGTAGCCGCGAGGCGTTCGACAGGGAGCTCCGCACTGGCGCCGTTCACCTGTTCTCGACAGAGGCCCGTTTCGGTCTCTCGACCCCAGCCGTGGACAAGATCTTTCGACCCGCAACGCGGCGGGACATCGAAGCGCTGGCGCCGAGCGCCGACGCAACGCTGCAGATGCTCGATCGAATGAACCTCGAGGGGCTCTCTGTCGCCGAACTGCGAAGTCTGTACCTTCGTCTGATTGGAATCTGGCGATCGTTGATCGACGTCTACCAACCCGACGCCATCATCATCAACAGCGTGCCGCAGTTCGGCTTCGACAACGTCGCTTACCAGTTGGCGAAGTTGGACGGCCGTCAAACCCTGCTCTTCCGTCACACGTACATCGAAGACCGCGTGATGGTGTCCCGTGGCATCGAGCACGTCACGGGACCCAGCCCCGAAGAGGTCGCCGCCGCCGAGCCATCGGTGCCGGTGGACTTCGACTCACCGACCAACGAGCACTTCAACCAGAGCTTGATGGACCTTTCGATCATTCGAAAGAAGCTGTCTCGCCGGGGCGTCTTGCGCACGCTCACGGGCCTGCGCCAGATCCAGCGGCTCGAGCCGACGCCCTGGTTCCTGAACAGCCCCACGCCCCGCATCGCGTGGGTTCGTTGGCAGAACTTCAAAGGCCGGCTGCTCTGCCGGCAGTGCCTCGAACGCTACGACGCGATCTCGCAGCTTCCTGACTTCGACGCGCCCTACGTCTACTTCCCGCTTCACACCGAGCCCGAGGAAGGGACGATGCCGCTGGGCGGAACTTTCGCCGACAGCCTGCACGTGATCGAGACCGTCAGCGCAGCGCTGCCCACGGGGTGGAAGCTCTACGTCAAGGAGCACCCGAACCAGTTCAATCGGAAGTTCTTGATGTCGAAGGGCCGCAGCCTTTCCTTCTATGATTCGCTCGCCAAGATTCCGCGCGTCGTCCCCATCAAGATCGAAGTCCGCGGCGACGCGCTCATTGCCAAAGCTCGAGCGGTCGCGACCATCACCGGAACCAGCGGTTGGCAGGCACTTCAGCGCGGCATCAGCCCGCTGGTCTTCGGGTACGCATGGTACCTGCGTGCGCCCGGCGTCATCCGCGTCGACGGCGTCGAGTCCTGCGCCAGCGCGCTCGATCGAATCTCGAAAGGTGAGGTCGCCGTCGACGTCGATCTGGTCGGCCGCTACCTGCGGTTGATGCGTGATCGCTACACGGTGCCGATGATCTATGCACAGGAGTTCGTCGATCTTACCCAGATCAAGATTGGCGACCACGACGAGACCTTCGCCGCTGCGGTGAAGACCTCGCTCGATGCAGCCGGAGGCGGTGCCGTTGGCTAACGCATCCCAGAAGTCGCGCCTTCCCGTGAACCGCCAGCTGATCCGCCTTCTGGTGTCGGCGTTTCGCGACAAGGCCGGCGCCATTCTCATCATCGCCGTAGGCTCTGCGATTGCGGCCATTCTCGAAGTCGCGGCGCTCACCTTGCTGGTGCTCTTCGCCAAGCTCACTGCGGAAGGAAAGACCGTCTACGTCGGCAACCTCGGCTGGTTGAAACGGCAGATGGAAGTCGGGGTGCAACAGCTGATCCTGTTGGGATTCGCCGTGGTCGTCGCTCGCCTCGCTCTTCAGCTGTGGGTTGCTTGGCTCGATGCGAACATCGCATCGAACTACCGAGCCGACTTGCGGCAACGGCTCTTCGCAGTGTTCCTGCGTGCGTCGTGGGAGAAGAAGGTCGACACCAATGCGTCAGATCTTCAGAACCTGCTGACGACGAACGTCGACCGTGCCGTTGCGCTGCTGGGCAGCCTATCGTCGGGCTTTGCCGCGATTGGAAACGTCGGCGTGCTGTTGATCTCTGCCGTGCTGCTCAGCCCCGCCTTTGCTTTCCTGTTGGGGGTTGCCGGCGTGTCCTTGTTCCTGCTGCTTCGCCCGTTGACCCTTTGGGCACGACGAACCTCCAGCGCAGACGCAGAGCTCAACCTGCAGTACTCGCGTGAAGTCACCGAGGCGGTTGGCCTCTCGCGAGAGATCGAGGTCTTCCGCGTCGGAGAGCGTGTCATTGGGCGCACCAACCTCACCGTTGATCGCACGCGCGCGAGCAACCGCGCTGCGCTGCTGTCCGGAAGCCTGCTGGCTCCGTTGTACCAGAACATCGTCATGCTTCTGGCTTTCGGGGCACTGGCCGCAGTGACAATGACAGGCATTGTTCAGGTGGAAGTTCTGGGGATCACCGTCCTGCTCATGCTGCGAATGGCGAGCTACACCCAGGGTCTTCAGTCGGTCTACCACCACGTGGTTGGCAAGGCCGTCTATCTGGAACAGTTAATGGAATCTGAAGCAAGACACCGCACCGACGCCAGCGTCGATGGAAGCCGAGAAGTCTTGAAGCTTGAGACGTTGTCATTGAGGAACGTCGGGTTCGCCTACTCGGCCGAGGCGGTGGTCCTCACTGACATGTCTCTTGATGTTCGCGCTGGCGAGATGATCGGGGTCGTTGGCCCGTCGGGCGCCGGCAAGTCGACGCTGACTCGGCTGCTATTGGGTCTTCACGCTCCAACAAGGGGCGAGGTGCTCATCAACGGCGAGAACCTGGCTTCACTGAAGCGCGATGCCTGGCACCGGCGAATTGCCTACGTGCCGCAGGATCCCCTTCTCATCGCAGGAACCGTGGCTGAGAACGTGCGGTTCTTCCGGCCGGGAATTTCGGACGAGAAGATCGAGGCGGCGGTTCGACTCGCCTCGCTGCACGACACCATTGTGGCGATGCCCGAAGGCTTTGCGACGCGGCTCGGTGACGGCGTTGCACTGTCGGGCGGCGAACGGCAGCGGCTGTGCATCGCGCGCGCACTTGCAGGGGACCCGGACCTTCTGATTCTCGACGAGCCCACCAGTGCACTCGATGCGGTGTCCGAAGCGGCCATTCAGCGCACGCTCGACAACCTCCATGGCAAGGTCACGACCCTGATCATTGCGCACCGCATCAGCACCCTCGAGTACTGCGACCGCATCCTCGTGATGAGGGACGGAAGGATCGAAGCCTTCGACAGCCCCGAACGCGTGTCGGAGACCAACGCATTCTTCAGAGAAAGTCAGCGGCTGATGCAAGGCGCACCGTCGTGATCGAGGCCACTGCCCGCGAGCCGGCCGCCCGAACCCGCGTCCAGGCAATTGGCGCAGCCGTCGACCTCGTAGAAGCGTTCGATACAGCCTGCGTGCGTTCCGGACGTTCGCTGCTCTCTGTCGCTAACGCGCAGGTCAGCAGTCCAGCCGCGATGCGGCGTCAGCTGGTGATGCGCCTGTCGGGCCACTTCGAAGGCACCGAGTCCGCGAGTCACCGTGCCTTCGACGTCCGCGCCCTGCTCTACCCCCTGAAACGCCGGGCAACTGCTGCGGCGCACCACATGTTGGGCACAACGGCGGCGCGAGACTTTGTCGCGAGCTCGTCCTGCAACGACGCTCTCTTTGTGGCTCGCAGCATCCAACACCTCCGCGACATGATCCCTGTCGCCGAGCGCGTCCGGGCAAAGGGCTTCTCGTGCCGGTTTCTCGTCTTTCGGCCCGATCACCAGATGGCTGTCGAACGCGCGGGCTTCGCAGTCATCGAGGCGAACCGATTGGGCACAGCCCGCCCCGACCGCGAGCTTTCGTGTCTCCTCGGGGCGATGAAGGTGGGTCGCGAGCTCGCTACGACTTCGCCACCTGGCTCGATGACGCCACCCGAATGGAAGTCGGGGCTCGCGTTGGCAGTTCAAGATCTCGCCCGCAACCTCGAGCCGACGATGACTGCAGCGGCTGCCGTCGACCGCGCCTGGCGCGCCAGCCGACCGGCAGTCGTCATCCTCGGAGATCCAACGACAACTGAGGCCGGCCTCGCGTTGGCGGCCGCACAGGCCTCTGGGACGCCATCGGCGTGCATCCAACATGGCCTGGTGGTGGCGGGGGATCAGATCTGGGCAAGAACCCCGATTGACCTGCTCTGTGCCTGGGGTTCGCGATCGACCGCGTCTTTCCTCGAGACCGGGTTCTCTGCCGATCGCGTGAAGAATACCGGTGCTCCGTGGGCTGATGGCCTTGCGCGCCAGCCCCCCCGAGTCATCTCGACGCCGGCGACCTTCCTGGTTGCGCTGTCCGGCGCTGGGCACATGGTCGGCGGCGCCGAGCACGCAAAGGTGGTCGAGAAGATTTTCGACGCGATCGCTCTTCTGCCCCAGCACCGCTTCATCTTCAGGGTCCACCCCAAAGACGATGCGAATCGGTACCTCGAGATCCGGCGAATGCGCGGCGTTTCAAACGTCGAGGTCGAAGAGCCGCGTCTGACCAACAGCGACATCTTTGCGTCGCTCGCCACCGCGGATGCCCTCATTACGCTCACCTCGACCGCCGCCCTCGACGCCATGCTTGCTGGAGTCGCGGTCATCACGATGGCGCGGCCACCCGGAAGCTGGGTGCCGGACTTCGCGGCCGCGAGCGTTCATCTGCGGTCGAACAATGACCTGTCCGCAGCACTCATCAGGCTCGTCGAAGAAGGGCCGCCGAACGCCGTAGCTGCTGCGGACTACGTCGGCAGTTACTTCGGCCCCCGCGATGGCCATGCGGCCGATCGCGTCGCGGACGCAATCGTTGCGCTGGCCCCACTTCAGGCGCAGACACCCCAGACTCAAGGAGCACACATGGTTCCGCCCCCTCTGCGACGCCTGAAGAAGGTCTGGACGAAAAGCCCCAGGGACAATTGGCGGCAGCTGGTTGGTCGACTGACGCGTACCTCGGAGGAAGCGCCTGATTGGCTTTCGGGCAAGCATGCGAAGTGGAACCGCTTGCCCCACTACCTCGAGCTCTTTCGCCGCTTCTCCGATCGCATTGGCCACCCCTTCGATATGGCGGGGAAGCGCGTGATGGAGATCGGGGGTGGCCCAGTACTGGGCCTCGGGCCCTTTGCGGTCATCGAGGGCGCCACTGGGTTCACGTTGATCGAGCCGGGCTTCAAGGAGTGCCGGGCCGAGCAGACGTTCAAGGACCAGTACCTGTTCCCTCTCTACTCGACGCACGCGCGCAGCGTCGGCACCGCATTCGACTTCGAGGCCTTCCTCAAGCAGGTGGACCTGATGGAGGTCTCCAACTCGACGATGGAGCAATACGCCTCTTCCGGGCCCGGGTTTGACGTCGTGCTCTCAAAGTCCTGCCTCGAGCACATCACTGACCTCGACTCCGCAGTCGAAGTCTCGCACCGCCTTTCGAAGCCGGGCGCGGTGCATGCCCACTACATCGACTTCTCGATGCATCGGGACGCAGACCGGGTGGGCTCACCGTTCGGCCCTACCTACCAGCGCGCCAAGGCCGAGAATCCCGAATACCTCCCGAACCCGGGTGGCATCGTGAATCTGCTCCGGCCCTCCGAGATGATCTCGATGTTCGAGAAGCGGTTCTCATCCGTGCACTTCTTCAAGCTCGAGGACTACACGGAACGTTTGTCGCGCGAGAAGGTGCATGGCGATTGGTCCGGGTTCGCAAAGGAAGACCTCGGTATCGCCAACGGCGTTCTGCTCGCGATTAAGTAGCGCGGCGGTCAAAAAGGAACTTCGCGAACTCCCAATCGAGTTCGTCGTTGATGTCCACACTTCGCGCTCTCGGCATCAAATGGCCCCGAGAATCGTTGCCAATGATTTCCCCGCGGTCAATCGCCGTTCTTCGCGTGACGTAGACCGAGCAGTTGCGGACGTAGACCTTCGGCAGTTCGTGAGCTGCCATTCGACCGCGTTCCTCCTCTAGCAAAGGAAGCAGTCGCGTCCCGTCGAGGGTTTTCATCTTGACGGGGTGAACGGCATGATCGAGCTCCATCACGGTCACCGCCGAGTCGGCCTGCGGTGCGCCCTCGAGCAACGCCACCGCTGCGTCGATGTCAGCCGGCTCCGTAAACGGCGAGCTCGGCTGGATGATCGCCACCGCATCGAACCTCTCACCGCCGGCCTCGAGCGCCTCGAGTGCATGGCGCACATAGTCAATGGCTGGGGCCGCATCGGTGCTCAGCTCCGCAGGCCTGCGCAGCGCAACGACCGGAAATGCCGAGGCAAGCGCGAGAACGGCATCGTCGTCACTGGAGACCACTATCTTCGACAGTGACCTGGCCCCGAGGCAAGCCTCGATCGACCTGACGACAAGCTGTTTCTCGCCGAGCACCCTCAGGTTCTTCCCTGGCACGCGCCTACTTCCTGAGCGGGCCGGCACGAGCCCCAGCACCTTCACTGAAACACCTGAAGGACACGGCCCGCGAGGAAGAGTTCGGTCTTCTCGAACGACTCGAAGGTGTTCCCGCCAATGTGGGGGGCGATCAACAAGTTCGAGTGGCTTCGAGCGTACGCAACCACTGGGTGCTTGCCGTCGACGCCGGGTTCGCCGGTGAGGACATCCAGCGCCGCGCCGCGCAGATGGCCGCGTTCAAGCGCCCCCAGCAACGCTGCTTCGTCGATGACCTCTCCTCGCGCAGTGTTCACCAGCCAGGCACCCGGCTTCATGCCGGCAAGCTCACGCGTACCAAACATCATGCGAGTCGAGTCGTTCAACGACACGTGAAGGGTCACCAGGTCACTGCGTCGCAGCAACTCAGGAAGATCGACCCGGGTGATTTCCTCAGGGAAGTCGCTTCGAACGTCGAAGCCCAGGACTTCCATGCCGAACGCCCGGAAGTAGCCAGCCACCAGCGTTCCCAGACGGCCGACTCCGATGATTCCCACCGTCTTGCCGAAGAGCTCGTTTCCACGAAACAGATCGCGCCGCCACTCGCCTTCGAGAACCGAACCCATCGAGGCCGGGATTCGACGCATCACACCGATGGCAAGGCCGACGGTCAGCTCGGCAGTCGCACGCACCTGCTTGAGAAACTCGACCTCTCCCTTCAACGACACCACCTTGATCCCCGCGGCTTCGCACGCTGGCAGGTCGATGTGGTCAATCCCGGTGACTGGCGTTGCGACGACTCGACAGCGGGGGCGGACGCCAATCACCTCTGAATCGATGCGGTGCGCGAGCCTCTGCCAGACCACGTCGTAACTCATAAAAGCGTCTTTGAGCTCGCTGCGCGAAACCTCACGCAGCTCGACGTCCGCCTGCTCTCGCAGCCGGGACAGGGCGACGGGGCTGAAGTCAAAGGGCTCGACGATGAGAATGCGGGGGCGCACCGTTCACCGGGATTCGAGCGCGTACGCGAGGCGCTTCTGCACGTAGGGCTGCAACGACACCAATGACTTGGCGATTCGTTCTGCGACGAACCCGTCACCGTACAGCGTGCTCGGATTCCATGTGCCATGGGCGAGTTGTGCGCGAATGGCGGTGGCGATGTCGGCCTTCAGGGGCGCCGACTCCGTCACGTGAACGTCGTGCTCGCGGCACTCCTGGCGACGGCCAACGAGAACGACCGGCGTGCCAAGCAGGCCGGCGTCGCGAACGAAGCTGGACGAATTGCCGACAGCACAGGAGCACGCCGCCAGAACGCGGAGATACCCCTCGGGGGTCAGGTTGGTCAGCGTTCGCAACGGGCTGCCCATCTTCGAAGTTCGAAAGGCACGAATCGCTTTGCTGATGTGGTCAGCGCCGGCATCGATGTTCGGCCAGAGCAGTACGGTCGGCACCTTCACTTCGTCGATCGCGGCCAGCAGCTCTTCCATCTGCCTTCTCTCGCCGCCGTACTCGGTCGTCACCGGATGGAAGAGAACCAGAAGGAAGGGCTTCCGCGTATCGATGGTGACGCCTGCCCCCCGGCCATTGATGACCTGGGGGTCGAGCGCTCGATCAAGGGTGCGCGCAATGTCACTCGAGGGGCACCCAATGCCGAGAATCGTGTCGGCGCGCTCGCCCATGCGGACCAGGTACTCGGCCGAGCGCTTCGTGGCTGGGAAATGGAATTGCGAAAGCTTGCTGATGCAGTGCCGTGCACTCTCATCGATGGATCCGCTGACCTCGCCACCTTGAAGGTGCAAGATGCAGAGGTTCATGTAAGCCGCTGCCAACGCGGCAGAGAGCGCCTCGTACCGATCGCCGATGATCAGCACCACGTCAGGCTTGAGGCGTTGGAACTCGCTCGCAAACTCCATGACCCCGAACCCGACTGACTTGGCCATGGTGGATGGAGTGCTGCCTTCCAACTCTGTGTAGATCTGCCCGTCGACGACGAAGCCGTCGGCCTCGACAACTTTGACGGGCGAGTCGAAACGTTCGAGCACCATCGTCCCCGCAGCGACGATCTGGAGCTGGAGCTGCGGCTGCTCCCGAATCGCCGCCATCACCGGCTTCAGCCGGCCGTAGTTCGCACGGTCGACCAGCACCACACACACCTTTCTGCGCGGGTTACTCAAGATCGTCCTCCGACAGCAGCGCGTCAGCTGCGACAGCACGTTTGAGCTTTCGGCCCAGCGTGTCCTTCAGTTTCGCGGCGGGAATCCCAGTGCCGGGCTTCTTCAGCGCCACGTCCGTCTCGCTTAGCTTCGTCCCCGGCTGCATCGCACGCGCTGCCACCAGGCTCTTCCCGAACATGCGCTTCAGGTCGCCCATCGACTCGGCGATCGCGTCCTTGTCGATCGGGTTCGCCTTCGCCTTCTCGATGAAGCGAATGCCGTCGACCAGTTGCTTCAGCTCGGCCGACGTCACCGACGACGTCACGTCTGGCCCGAAGCTCTCGCGCGACAGCACGATGTGAACCTCGAGCACGTCGCAGCCCAGCGCTGCAGCAGCCAGGCCCGCGAAAATGGTTCCCGAATGGTCCGACAAGCCAACCGGGGTGCCGTACCGGGTTCGCAGCTGGGCAATCACGTTAAGGCCCAGCTTCTCAGGCGGGCACGGGTAGCTGGTGGTGCACTGCAGCACCGCGCAGTTCCCCTTCCCCACTGTCTCGACGGCCGCGTCCATCTCAGACCAGGCCGACATGCCGCTCGACAGAATCACCGGCTTCCCCGTCGCGCGCAGCTTCTCGAGCATCGGTAGGTTGTTCACTTCGCCGGCGCCGACCTTCCAGGCGGGGACCCCGACCCGGCTCAGCAGCTCGACGGCCTGCATCGAAAACGGGCTCGACAGGAACTCGAGGCCCTTCTCGGCGCAGTGCTCGCGAAGACCGACCCACTGGGCTTCCGTGAACTCCATTCGCTGCCAGTACTCGTAGCGGCTCGCGTCCTGCTTGCTGAACTTCACCCGAAACGGCTCGCCTGGCGTCGACTCTGCCGCGGCGAGGTGGGTCTGAAACTTCACCGCGTTGGCGCCCGAGCGTGCGGCCGCATCAATGTACGCGTGGGCCGTGCCCAGCGAGCCGTCGTGCGCCTGGGCGACCTCGGCGACCACAAAGCACGGTGCCTCAGGGCCAATCGCGTGGGCGCCGATCTTCATCGCAGCACCTGCGTCACCGTCACATCCAACCCCTGCTCGATGGTGTGCGTTGGCACGTAGCCGAGCTTCGTCTGCGCGCGCGAGATGTCCGCCTGTGAGTCGCGAATGTCGCCCGAACGGAAGCCGCTGAGCTTCGGCTGAAGCGAGGCCACCGAAGGCACCTTCTTCGCCACCCGCGCGCGCAGCTGCTCGTAGAGCTCGAGCAGCGTGGTCCGGCCGCCGACAGAGACGTTGTAGACGCTGTCCGTCAC
>Ga0105048_10003083_pt1 | contig 27260 bp, 27 predicted proteins | sample MAT05_FD_78382 | JGI IMG/M metagenome (GOLD analysis project Ga0105048, IMG submission 78382) | Freshwater microbial communities from Lake Fryxell liftoff mats and glacier meltwater in Antarctica - MAT-05 | ecosystem: Environmental > Aquatic > Freshwater > Ice > Liftoff microbial mat | place...
CAGCTGGCACTGCGTTGCAACCAAAAAACTCGCTCCAAAACAGACCCTCGGCAGCGAGGCGCAAAATCGACCGCAAAATTTCGCGATCGTCCCAAGTGCGCAGAGCGCATTCGGCCGCATGGTGACGGCGGATCGGATCAAGCAAGCTGGGATCGTGCGCCACGGCGCTTAACATGCCCGCTACAAAGCGCCGTCGATGGCTGTCTGGCGTGCTCCAGATGCGCATCTGTGCGATTAACTCGGCGCCTGGTTGGTCGGAAAACTCGCTGCGCTGCCGCGCTTCTTCATCGCGACCCTGGGCCAAATCGCGCTCAATCAGCGCACGCAGCAAATCATCCTTGGTCGCAAAATGGTAGGTAATACCGCCGCGCGAAACGCCGCTTTCCTGCACCAGTTCTTCATAAGTCAAATTGGCGGCGCCGCGGTCTTTGACAATCCGTTCAGCGGCGTCAAGCACTCTACAGCGTGCTTTTGGTGGTCTGGTCATCGCATTTCTATACAGAACGTTTTGTATAGAAATACTATCGCGGCACTTGTAACCGGTGCAAGACGGCCGAAAGTCACGCCTCGCTCGTCAAAGACAAACGCGCCCGCAGCGCGCGTCTCGGGGTATGCTCAAACGCACATTCGGCGGTAGACAAGGGTGGTGCCATGTCAGATCGATGGGTGAATAGCGTCATGCTTACCGTGGGCCTGCTGCTGAGTAGCGCGGTTTTTGCCGATGAAATCCGAATCCGCGCCGATCCCTGGCTACCCTACAGTGGTGGATCAGACATGCGTCCGGCGGGGTACATGGTGGAAATGGCGCAAGCCATCGCCAAAGCAAACGGCCACACCATCGAATACCGCACCCTGCCGTGGGCCAATGCACTGGAACTGGTGCGCGCCGGATCAGCCGATTGTGTGGTCGGCGCGTACAAATCGGACGCCGAAGGCTTCGAATTCCCGGCTGGCGGCTGGGGCCCATCGGGAAACCTGTTCTGGGGCCTAGCTGAAACCACTTGGCGCTATACCGGGCCGGCCAGCCTTGCTGACGTGCGCATTGGCGTGATTGAGGAATATAGCTACGGCGACGAACTCGATGCCTACATTGAGCAGCATGCGGGCGACACCGCACGTATTGAAGTGGTGGCCGCCGTTGGCCGTGGCATCGTGCGTTTGATGGCGCGCCTGATTGGCAAGCGCATCGTCGCATTTGTGGAAGACCAAAGCGTGCTGGCCTATGCCGTTGAACAAGCGCAAATGGACCCGGCACGCATCATTTCGCTCGGCCAAGCCGGTGAAGTGGAGCCGGTGTATATCGCCTGCACACCGGCCCATCCCCGTGGTCGCACCTACGCGGATATGTTCGACCAAGGCATCGCGGAGCTGCGTAAATCCGGCAAGCTCAAGCAAATTCTGGACGCCTACAACCTGAAGGATTGGGAAAGTTAATCGCCGGGCAAGCGTGCAGTGCTCGCGTTAGTCTTAGCGCCTGCTCCCAGCGCGCCCTTGCCATGTCTACGCTCTATTTGATCGACGGCTCCAGCTTTTTGTACCGAGCCTTTCATGCCCTACCGCCGCTGAGCAATTCCGCTGGTGAGCCGACTGGTGCGCTGTTTGGCGTGGTCAATATGATCCGCAAAGTGTTGAGCGAGAAACCCGAATACCTCGCCTTTGTATTCGATGCGTCTGGACCGACCTTCCGCGACCATTTGGACACCCAGTACAAGGCCAATCGACCGGCGATGCCCGAAGACCTGCGTTTGCAGATCGAGCCGCTACTGAAAATCGTCGAGGCGATGGGCGTGCCGATTCTGCGCGAGCCGGGGGTGGAGGCCGATGACGTGATCGGTACGCTGGCCAAACAAGGTTTAGCCGCCGGCATGAACGTGGTGATCTCGACCGGCGATAAAGATCTGACGCAGTTGGTGGAACCGGGCATCGTTTGGCTCAATACGATGAGCGGCGAGCGTTTGGATCGTGCCGGGGTTGAATTGAAGTTTGGCGTGCCTCCCGAACGCATCATCGACTTTCTGGCCTTGATGGGTGATGCGGTTGATAACGTGCCCGGTGTGGACAAATGCGGCCCAAAAACCGCCGCCAAATGGCTGGCGCAATACGGTACGCTGGAAAATGTGATTGCCCATGCTGGCGAATTCACCGGCAAATTGGGTGAAAATCTGCGCGCTACCGTGCCGCGGCTGCCATTAAATCGGCAACTGGTTACCGTCAAAACCGATTGCGTTCTGCCGGTTACACTTGACGCACTGAAACTCATCGGTCCGCAGGTTGAAGACTTAAAACTGCTGTTTGCGCGCTACGGCTTCAAACAAGCGCTGGCCGAATTGGGTGGCGCGCCGCCGCCGCCGCCGCCACCCAGCGCTGAAGACATCGCGGCCTTGCCGCCCGCGCCGGCGCAGATTCGCCATGAACTGGTGACTACGAAGGAGGAATTCGATCGCTGGATTGCCGCGCTGAGCGCTGCGCCGTTATTTGCTTTTGATACCGAAACCACCAGTATCGATGCGCAACGGGCGCACTTGGTCGGCGTGTCCTTTGCGATTGAGCCCGGCCACGCCGCGTACGTTCCGGTCGGCCACGATTATCCAGGTACACCCAAACAATTGCCGCTAGCTCTGGTATTGGCGGCGCTAAAACCGCTGCTGGAAGATCCCAAGCGCGCAAAAATTGCGCAGCACGGCAAATACGATCTAAATGTATTGGCGCGTTATGACATAAACATCGCCGGTTTTGCCTTCGATACGATGCTGGAATCCTATGTGTGGAACTCCACCGCCAGCTTGCACAATATGGATGCGCTGGCGAAAAAATACTTAGGTGTTAAAACCATTCATTACGAAGATGTCGCCGGCAAAGGCGCGCGGCAAATCAGTTTCTCGCAAGTCGGTTTAGACGAAGCCGCCGCTTACGCCGCCGAAGACGCCGATATCACGCTGCGTTTGCATCAAGCGCTGTGGCCGAAACTGCAAGCGGTGCCCGCGTTAGAACGGGTGTTTCGCGACATCGAAATGCCGCTGGCGCCGGTGCTGGCGCGCATGGAACGGACCGGTGTGCTGATTGACGCGGCCTTGTTGCGCACGCAGAGCAGCGAACTGGGCCACGCGATGCTTAAATTGCAGAAAGAGGTGCACGCCTTGGCTGGGCATCCGTTTAGCCTAGATTCGCCCAAACAACTGGCACAGGTTCTGTTTGAAGAACGTGGTCTACCCATTAAACAACGCACACCGGGCGGGCTGCCCTCAACCAATGAAGACGCTTTGGAAGAACTTGCAGAAACCGATGAAATGCCACGCAAGATTCTCGATTACCGCTCGCTGGCCAAGCTGAAAGGCACCTACACCGATAAACTGCCCGAATTGATCAATCCACATAGCGGCCGGGTGCACAGCAGTTTTCACCAAGCGGTTGCGGCGACGGGTCGATTGTCATCGTCTGATCCCAATCTACAAAACATCCCAATTCGCACGCCGGAAGGCCGGCGGATCAGACAAGCCTTTGTCGCGCCGCAGGGCTGGTTGTTATTGGCCGCCGATTATTCGCAGATCGAATTACGCATCATGGCGCATTTGTCCGCCGATGCCGGTTTGACGCGCGCCTTCCAACTAGGACAAGATATTCATCGCGCGACCGCCGCCGAAGTATTTGGCAAAACGCCAGATGAAGTCAGCAGCAATGAACGACGCGCCGCGAAAGCCATTAATTTCGGATTAATTTATGGCATGAGCGCATTCGGCTTAGGCAAACAACTGAGTATCGGCCGCGGTCAAGCGCAAGATTATGTCGATTTGTATTTCTCACGATATCCAGGCGTGCGTCGTTATATGGAATCCACCCGCCACAAAGCGCGCGAAGACGGTTATGTAGAAACCGTGTTTGGCCGCCGCCTGTATTTGCCGGACATTCGCGCCAAAAGTTACGCAACGCGCCAAGGCGCAGAGCGTGCCGCGATTAACGCGCCAATGCAAGGCACCGCCGCCGACATCATCAAGCGCGCAATGATCGAACTAGACCACTGGTTAGCGCCACACCCGGATGAAATCCGCATGTTGATGCAAGTACACGATGAATTAGTTTTCGAAATTCGCGAAGATCGTCTATCCCATTATCGCGACGGCATCGCCCAACGCATGTCCGACGCTGCGCAATTGGCCGTGCCGCTGATCGTCGATGTCGGCATCGGCGCCAATTGGGATGAGGCGCATTGAGCGACTCTTGCACCTAACAACTCTGGCCCCAAATCATCGGGACCTAGCCATCTCTTGGGGCCTTTGATGACCGACTCTCTGCAAATCATTTGCCCAAGCTGTCAGGCGAAAAATCGGGTGCCGATAGCGCGGCTCCAAGCGCAGCCGGTGTGCGGACGCTGCAAGGCCGCGTTGTTTCAGGGACATCCCGTGGCGGTCGATAGCGCTGGCCTCAAGCGGCTGATTGAGCACAGCGAGCAGCCGGTTTTGGTGGACTTTTGGGCGCCCTGGTGTGGGCCTTGTGTGTCGATGGCGCCGCAACTGATTGCCGCAACGGCGCGCCTAGAACCGCAGGTGCGCGTGGCCAAAATTGATATCCAGGCGCAACAGGATATTGGCGCCGAGTTTGGCATTCAGAGTATCCCAACCTTGGCGCTATTCCACGGCGGCCAAGAAGTGACGCGCCATTCGGGAGCAATGGGCGCGATGGACATCGTGCGCTTGGTTGCCGAAGCGCTGCGTTAGCGTAGCGCTGAACGGGCCTTGAGCCTCACCGCATGGTTTGCGCCGTGGTGGGTTCGACCTGCGCTTCATCGGTCAAACGCGTCTGGCCGCGGAACTGCGCAAGCGTCTGCCCAGCGTCGATGTTTCGCGCCAAGATCAATCGACGATTTCCTCTTTGTGCATTCGACCGTTGATAAAGATTAAGCGCCGATCCAAGGTATTCGAGCCCAAATCGTAAATCCATTCATCGATTTCTATTTCGATGGCCACTGCCTCGTTGAGATTATTTCGGCGATAAATGGTCTCGAAACGGCGGCTGCTATCGTCCGGCGCGCCGCAACGCTTGCGCACTTCATGACGGGTCATGCCTTCAAATACCAAATTGTTTCCACAACGCATGGCGTCGGCGCTCATGGGCGTTAAGGCCAGGGCAGCAGCGGTGAGTGAGACGAAATAGCGCATCGGTAATCCTAGAAACCTCAGTTGGACGGGGTAGAGTGTGCGGTTATGGGCTGAAAGCCGGCAAGCTTGCGCGGCATGCCGCACGCCGGCTTGAACGGCTGGCGGCTGCGCCGCCAGACCGAGGGAATAGTTATTCTATTCCAACGAGTTGCAACGCAGCCATGCGCAGCCAGAACCGTGCAATCTGCGAAGTAGCGGACCCACACCATAGGTGCACTGATCAAAGTGCTGAAAAGTGAAAAGAATCATCGCGTTATGGGTGATGGGAAGCGGTCAACTGAGGTTTCCAGGGTAATGACTCCGTTTGGTGGAGGATCGATCGTGCAGGCCATCCCAGCTCAAAACTCTCCAGCAGCCTGCGCGCGGGCGCGGATCAGCGCGGCGAGTACGTCCGGCGCGTAATCGAAGGAATCGTAATACAAACGATCTTCCGGCAGGGCCGCGGCGACAAAACTACGTCGACCCACTTCGATCATCGGCGGCGGGCCACTCATATAAAGGTCAAAGCGCGACAGATCGGGGAAGTCCTTCAATACCGCCTCGTGGACCGGACCAGACCGGTATTGGTTGCGCTCCAAAGCGGTGGCCTCGGATAAAACCGGGGTGTAGCGCACATTGTGATGCGCAGTTTGCCAGCTGCGGCACAGGGATTCCAAATACAAATCGCTGACATGCCGCGCGCCCCAGTAAATGTGCAAAGCGCGCTGGGAATGGCGATCAATCAGATGTTCGACGATCGCTTTGATCGGCGCGAAACCGGTGCCGCCAGCCATCAGCACGATCGGCCGATCGCCACCTTCGCGCGGGACAAAGGTGCCGAGCGGCGCCTCGATGCGCAGCACCTGGCCCAAGCGCAATTCGTCAAACACAAACTGGGTGAATCCACCACCGGCGATGCGCCGTATGTGCAAATCCAGCGTATCGCCATGTTGCGGCGCATTGGCAATTGAAAAGGCCCGACGTTTGCCTTCTGGCAGCAAAATATCCAGATATTGGCCGGGCAAATAGTTAAAAGCCTCGCGCTTGGCGGGCAATAACTTGAGTTCCATCACATCGTCGCAGAGGCGATTTTTGGCAGCGACTTTGACCGCCAATTGGCGAATCGGGATGCCGGCAATCGCCTCCACTTCGCGGATCGCCATGGTCAAATCGCCCACCGGCACCGCCTGACACAACAAAGCCTGCCCGGCTGCGCGCTCTGCATCAGACAGCGCGCTTGGCGGGTTGTACGGGTATTCAACCGCGCCCTGCAAAAGCTGCCCCTTGCAACTGCCGCAACTGCCCGATAGGCAGCTGTACGGTAGCGCCAAGCCAGCGCGGCGCGCGGCTGCCAGCACTGTCTCGCCCAGTTGCACGTCAAATGCCTTAGCGCTGCCGGCGATCTGAACCCGATGCGTTACCGCGGAATGGTTTGTCATCTGCACAGTATCGCGCGTCAGATGCAAGGATGGCGTAGTCGTTTGCGTGCGATACGCGCAGACGCAAAACGGGGGCCGTAGCCCCCGTTTTTTTTCTAAATCAGCTGAGCGATCACCAAGCCCACTTGGTGGCCAGCAGCACGCGAGTGCCGCCGTTTTCGCCCCATTCGACGCCGTCAGTGGCGTGCACATAGTTCAAATCGACGGTCATTGGCCCAAAGGACTTAGACAAACCGACCAATACGTCCTCGTAGGACCCGTCATTGGAGTCCTCTAGATCATAATGGCCCACTGCGCCGTTTAAGGTCAGCTCGCCCCACGGCAACGGGTAGGTGCCGGTCGCTTGGTAATAGATGCCAGTTTCACTCGAATTGAACACATCGTTCGAATAACCGATCTGGAAGCCCAGGTAATCACCCACACCCAAACCGAACAGCAGTTCCGTGTAGTTGTAGGCGCTTTGGTCGGAGTAAACATAGGTCAGCAGCGTGGCTTTGTAGCTGAGGGTGTCCGAAAAATTGCCGGCCCAACCCACGTAAAAATCGAACTCAAAATTGGCTTGGTCACCATCGACAAAGTCGACGTTGGACGCCCAAGTGCCGACGAACAAACCACTGTCATGCGACCAGTCAATGCCGCCCTGGACCGCTGGACCTTCGTTAGTTTGGGAAACGCCGCGGAAGGCGTAGTCGCTGACGACGCCGAGATTGAACGAAAACGGGCCGGATGCTTCTTCGGCGTCCTGGGCGAAAGCCGGAACAGAAATTGCCGCGAGCAGGGCAGCCGTCAATAGGCGAAATCGCATGGTGAGTCTCCTGATGCATTATTAGGTTTGAAACGGGGCGTGGCGATTGTGAAGCTAATCTGAGTAGATGGCTAGTGCATCTACTCCAATATGGGCCAGCGCACAGACTAGGGCATTGTGGGTTGGTGGCTACGAGCTGCACGACAACATCGAACAGCCCGCCCGTTCGCGCGCCCATTCGGGGCGGCGTTGCGCGTGGTGTGAGCGACCCGCCTGTTCGGTGTACGGTTGTCGCAAGGTATCCAACCATTCGTGCAGCGGCGCAACATCCCCTTGTTCGGCGGCGTCGATGGCCACTTGAGCCAAATAATTGCGCGGCACGTAGAGCGGATTGGTCGCCTGCATGGCGTTGCGCCGTTGCGCCGCAGGCCTAGGATCGGCTAACGCACGGGCCGCGTAGGCGTGCAACCAAGCGTTCCACTCGCTCGCCTGCGCTGCCACGCGCTCGGGGGCGTAAAACGCTGGCATCAACGTGTCGATAACCGGTGCCGCCAAATCCACATCGGTCAGATGTCGAAAAGCCAGGGTTAAATCGACTTCGCATCGCTGTAACAAACCAAAAAAATCGCGCGCCAGGGCCAAATCGGCCTCTTCCATCGACTGCCAGCCAAAACGCGCGGCGGTCAAGCGTGCCTGTTCGCTGCCAAATAATTCGCCGTAGCGCCGCAAACCCTCCTGCAGCGGCGCCTCGTCCGGAAATAACGGCAGCAACGCGCCGGCCAGTGCGGACAAATTCCACTGGCCAATCTCCGGTTGCCGCCCGTATGCATAACGACGGCCTGCAAAATCGGTGGTGTTCGGTGTCCAATCCGGGTCGAAGGGCTCCAACCAACCGTAGGGGCCGTAGTCGATCGTCAAACCCAGAATCGACAAGTTATCGGTATTCATCACGCCGTGCACAAAACCGACGCGCATCCATTGGGCAATGAGCCGTGCGCTGCGCTCGCAAATCTCGATAAACCACGCGGCGCGCCGCTGTTCGGTACTTCCGGTCAACTGCGGGTAATCGCGTGCCAAAGTGAAGTCGACCAGTTTCTCCAATAATTCGAGGTCTTTGCGCGCCGCCGGCAGTTCAAAATGGCCGAAACGGATAAAAGAAGGCGCCACGCGACAGACAATCGCCCCCGGTTCGGCGCGCGGATTGCCGTTGTAAAACATATCGCGCACTACTTGATCGCCGCTGCCGATCAGCGACAGCGCGCGCGTGCTCGGTACACCCAGGTAATGCATGGCCTCCGAACAGACGAACTCGCGCAGCGAGGAACGCAGCACCGCGCGGCCGTCGGCATGTCGCGAATAGGGCGTACGCCCCGCACCTTTGAGCTGCAATTCGTGGCGCACGCCGCTGCTACCGATCACTTCGCCCAAACTGATCGCGCGACCATCACCCAATTGCCCAGCCCAACGACCAAACTGGTGTCCGCCGTAGTTTGCCGCGTAAGGTTGCATGCCCGGCCACAGCTGGTTACCCGCAAAAACTTGCGCAAAATCAGCAGATTCGACGCTTTCCGCGCTCAAACCGATGGACAATGCCACCTCCGGCGAATACGCCAAAAGACGCGGCGCTGACACCGGCGTAGGCAAGACGCGGGAATAAGCAGCGCCCAGAACTTGACGAGTCTGCGGGCTGGCGTTGGCATCACCGGGTAAATCGCGCACGTAACGGTTGTCGAAGAGCAGGGACAAGGGCAACTCCATTGTGGTTAAACGGGGTACGGGGCAAGCCGATCTGAGAGCAGCCGGCAGCGCCGCGTGGCCCGTTGTCATGCGAGCATGCGCTCATGCTCAATATCATCCTCTATCAGCCTGAGATTCCGCCGAATACAGGCAATGTGATTCGCCTGGCGGCCAATACGGGCGCGTCTTTGCATCTGATCGAACCACTCGGATTTGAACTGGACGACACGCGATTGCGGCGTGCGGGTTTGGATTACCACGAGTACGCCAGTCTGAAAACTTGGCCTGATCTGGATGCATGCTTGGCTGGTCTGCACCAGCCGCGCTGTTTTGCGCTCAGTACCCACGGTCAGCGCTCGCCCTATGAAACCCAATTTGCCAGCGGCGATGCCTTGTTGTTTGGCTGCGAAACACGCGGATTGCCAGCGCAGGTACGCGCGCAGTTTGCTGTCGATCGCCTTTTGCGTCTGCCGATGCGCGCTGATTCACGCAGCCTGAATCTATCCAACGCGGTGGCGGTGGTGGTTTTCGAAGCTTGGCGGCAGCTGGGCTTCACTGGTAGTGCGTAAATGAAGGACCCCGCGCGTCGGCCCCGGTGCGGCGCGCGGGGCACTTCCCCCGCAGTACAGGCCCCCAGGCCACACACTGCTGAATCCTTGTCGCAAATGCCATGCCACCACGGGTGCTGCACAACGTGTTGTTCTTAAACACTTTACCGCATGTATCGATGGTTGCGCTGCACAACAACAGTGCACGCATGCTGGCCGTGCGCCAGCACCGCGCATGCGCGCGCGTTATGCTCAAAGCGACTGCACAGCATGAATCAATATGACCGATCCGTTCGCCCTACCAGAAGCCGCCCTCGCCGCCTACCTGGCTGACCATCTGCCGGGTTTCGTTGGCCCACTGACGGCAAGCAAGTTCAAGGGTGGGCAGTCCAATCCTACTTATCTGATTGAGGCAGTTTCTGGCACCTATGTGTTGCGCCGTAAACCGCCGGGACAGTTATTGGCCTCGGCACACGCGGTGGATCGCGAATTTAAAGTGCTGAGCGCGCTGGAATCGAGCGCCGTGCCAGTCGCCAAACCGCTGCATTTATGTACTGACGACAGCGTCATCGGCTCGATGTTTTATCTGATGAGTCATGTGCCCGGGCGCATTTTTTGGGACCCGGCATTACCCGATTTGTCGCCCGAAGAACGCGCTGACTGTTACGACGAAATTCTGCGCGTGCTCGCGGCGCTGCATCGCGTGGATGTGGCCGCTGCCGGGCTGGCTGACTATGGCAAACCCGGTAACTATTTTGCGCGGCAGTTGAAGCGTTGGAGCGAGCAATATCGCGCCAGCGAAATGCAGCGTTACGAGGTGATGGACGAGCTGATGACGTGGTTGCACACCCATCTGCCCGCCGACGATGGTGCGGTGTCTTTGGTGCACGGCGATTGGCGCATCGACAACCTGATTTTTGCGGTAGGCGACAACGATTTGGCGTCGAATGCCGCGCAGATCCGCGCGGTGGTCGATTGGGAATTGTCTACGCTGGGGCATCCCTTGTCCGACTTGGGCTATTTTTGCATGGCGCTGCGGCTGCCGCGCAACCCGGTGATCCCTGGATTGATGGGTTTGGATCGACTCGCGCTGGGCATCCCCAGCGAAGCGGCCATTGTCGCGCGTTACGCGGCGCTCAGCGGTCGCGAGGTGTTCAACGATTGGCCATTCATCCTGGCGTTTAACTTTTTCCGTCTCGCCGCCATTGCCCAGGGCGTGGCTAAACGCGCAACGCAAGGCAATGCCTCCAGCACGCAAGCCGATACCACCGGCAAAATGGTGCCCACCATTGCCGCACTCGGGTTGGCCGCGGCGCGCGGAGAGTAAGTGCTAAACCTGCTGCAAATCTAACCACCCTTTCACAAACTCGCCTTATTTTGGAAAAAACCGATGACCGACGAACAAAAGCAGTTATACCAACGTGCTGACGCCATCATTCAACTGGCTAACTCACAGTTAGACGAACTCAAACCGGGCCGGGTCAGTGCTTCCACGCTGTTTGCCGCAGCCAGATTGAACGCGTGGGTTTCTGCGCTGGGTTTTCCCAATGCGGAGGACATGAAATCGAACAAAGCCGAGAAAGTGGAATTCTTTATTGCACAGTATCGAGCGATGCTGGAAGAAAACTACGATGACTACGTGCTCAACTTCACCCATTACATGGGCGAAAAGGCGACCATCTAGCGCGGGCTTAGATTTTGGACGAACGGCTGTTTAGCCGGCTGGCGACGCGCCTTACGGACGGCGCGCTGGTGCTCGCCAGCGTGCTCAACACGCGTGGAGCGACCCCTCGCAAGCGTGGCGCACGCATGTTGATCGGCCCCGATTGGGCCGAATTTAGCATCGGCGGCGGACTCGCTGAAGCGCGCGTGTTGGCGGCCGCGCGCAATCTGCTTGAGCAGCGCAGCGCTGCCGAACTAGTGCGGATTGATCTGACCGGCGGCAGCGATTCTGCTGGTGTTTGTGGTGGCAGCATGCTGTTGGCGCTGCGGCGCTGGTGCGCTGACGATTCGGGCCAGCGCGCCGCGCAGATTGCCAGCGCTTTGCGCGGCGGTCTGCCGGTTGAACTGCTCGGCGCTGATGTCGGCGATCCCAGCGGCGCGCGGGTGATTGCGCCGGATGCGCGATTGTTGATCGTCGGCGGCGGGCATTGCGGCGCCGCGCTCTACGAACTAGCGCAATCAGTGGATTTTGATCTGTGGATATTTGACCCACGCCCCGAGTATGCACACGCCACGCAGTTTCCCGGCGCACAGGTATTGAGCGGTGATTTTGCGCAATTGCACCTTGCGCTTGACACTCAGCGGGACATCTACGCGGTGTTGCTGAACCGCGATTTTCACAGTGACGTCGATACGCTGCGGGTATTCGCCGGCGCGCAGTTTGCGTTCCTCGGCATGATGGGCAGCCGCAAACGCATTGCTGCCGTACTAGCCGCATTGCCAACGCAGCACGCGCAGTCGTTGTCCGCATTGCAGGCGCCCGTCGGCTTGGCCATCGGCGCACAAACACCCCACGAAATCGCGATCAGCGTGTTAGCCCATCTGATTCAAGCGCGCGCTAGCCGCCTGCGGTCCTGACAAGGCCGCCAAAATGGCGGCGGCAACTTGGCGAGGGTGTCCTAGAAACGGGGCATGGCCGGCGCCTTCGATGAGCACGAAGCGTGCGCCCGGTGCGGCGTTGGCGGCGGCTTGCAGCGCGGCCCACGGCACCAAACGATCGCGTTTGCCGGCGATCCACAAGCTGGGCATTTGCAGGTGCGCAAGCTCTGCGCGCAAATCGGTCTGGGCCAAAATGGCCAAACCATCGACCAGCACGCGCGGATCGGATGGCGGACATAACGCCAAACGCTCACGCAGCCAGCGGATTTCGCTGCGGGCGTGCGCATCACCCTGCACTTCCAGAGCCAAAAAACGCTCAATCGTAGCCGCATAGTCACGCGCTAAATCGTCGGCAAACTGCGAAAAAACGGCTGGCGATACCGCATGTGGCCAATCAGCGCCGACCACAAACCGCGGCGATGCGGCGATCTGCACCACGCTCAAAACCCGATCTGGCGCGCGCAGCGCGGCTTCCAATGCAAACAATCCACCTAAGGACCAACCGAGCCAGTGCGCGCTTGGCAACATTGTCAGCAAGCGGTCGACGGTTTGATGAAAAGCTAAGCCGCGCTCATCGCTCAGGCCATGTCCAGGCAAATCAATCACATAACACTGGAAATGCGGCTCCAGCTCACGCAGCAGAGGTGCAAATACACCACCATGCATGGCCCAGCCGTGGATCAAGACCAGGGCTGGGCCGCTACCGCTAACTGACAGGTGCACTCAGAAGTTCGCCACTTTGCGTTGCGTTTTGGCCTCGATGGAATGCGGCAAACAGGTCTCACGCAGCGCCCCGGCATTGACCAGCACCCAGCGGCGACGGTTTGCCTCACCCACCACGGTGCCGCGCTCGGCCAAAAAACAGGCTTGCAGCGACAAGGGTTGAGCCAGAACCCAGCGCTGGTCGGGATCGGCGCGCAGCCAATCCACCGCGGCCAATTCCTGTTGCGCGCGTGGTTTAAGGAAACCAAACACGGTGGCGGGACGATCGGCCATCAGCAAATTTTGCTCTTTCCAACCAAGCAAGCCGAGCTGCGCGTCCGCACCAATGAGTGCGCCAGCGCGCTGCATCACGCCGCGGGCCGAACGCGAATCATTGATGACCGGATAGGCCCAAAACCCATACAGCAGCCAAACGGCGGTAAGCGTGCCGGCCAGCGCCAGTGCGCCCCGTGCTGGCCTGCAAAGGCCCGCGATCAGCAGGCCGATTAACCCCATCACCAAAGTGATCTGCCAAGGATCAAGCCCGCGCAAATCGCGCAACTGCGCCGCGTATTTGGGTTCACCCAAAATGGCGTAAGCCGATGCGGCTGTCAGCACGCTGCCGAGCAACAATGCAAACGCAAACAAGGTGTGCTGTACGGCGCGCCGTTGCAGCAATGCGGGCAGCGTCGGCGCCAAAGCCAACACCAGCATGGGCAGAGCCGGCATGATGTACACATCACGCTTGCCCGGTGATATGGAAAAAAACACCACAATCAGGACCACATAACTCAAAGGCAACCAGACATGTGCCGGTCGATGGCCACGCCGCCAACGGCGCCACCAATGCGGAATCGTCCAAATCAGCGCAAAACTGGCCGGCAACCACAGCGTGACAATGATGCCGAGGAAATACCAGGGCGGCAAAATATGGTGGGTAGGCTCAAGGTAACGCGTTGCGGTTTGGCCAAACAAAATATCGCGCGCATAAGCGCTGTATGCGGGACTGTCGTTAGTCCACACCGCCCACAACATGGGCACCAGCCACACGGCGACCGCGCCAATAAAGGCCAACGCGGCCAGCGTCACCCGAGCCAAGTCGACCGGCTGCCGTGCGGGCAAACCTTGCCAACCCAAACGCCGCCCCAGCAAGGCCAGCGGAATCAAAAACAGCGCCAAAAAGGCCACGCCCTTAGTGATGGTGCCAAAACCGGCGGCGAAACAACCAATCCAGAACCAGCGCCAATTGGGGCCCAGTAACAAATGGCGCAGCATTCCGTAGGCCGCTAGCGTCATGATGCCGATCAGCGTGCCATCGATCTGCGCGCTGCGCGCCTGCACGGTAAATTGCAGCGTAAAAAGCAGCGTTGCGGCGGCGATCCAGGCGACCTGCCGCCCGTGCAAACGCCGCGTCAAGTCGTAAAGCAACACCAGTGTCAACATGCCGGAAAGCAAAGACGGCAGCAAAAAAGCCACGCGCCAGGAGCCGGTTAAGCTGTAACCGGCCGCCTGCATCCACATAAACATCGGCGGCTTGTCGGAATACAGCTCGTTGCCACGATGCGGAAACAGCCACTGGCCGCTTTCCACCATCTGTTTGGCGACCAGCGCAAAGCGCGGTTCATCGGCGGGCCACGGATCGCGTAAGCCCAGGCCCGCACTCAGCAGCAGCAATCCGAACGCCAGCAGCAGCCAGTACTGGCGCACTGGGTCCGCTTTGCTCACCGCGCTTTCTCCAGACGTATGCCTGATTTACCGAACAGCGCCTCATCCCATTCGATGACGACGAAACCGGCGCCGTCAAAGTGCATCAGCATCAGCGTGCCCAGTTTGCCCTTGGCATCAGCTAGTTGCATGGTTACCAGAGAATCGGTGTGGAACCAAAAACCCGAGCTGGTCTGCGCCTTGCTGCCCCAGCTCACCTGCAATCCAGTGGGGCTATCCAAACGAATCGAAATGGGCTGCCCATTTGCCAGCTTGCCGCTGAATGCGCCAATCATCTGCGCATCTCGATTAGGCTCCTCGACTTCTGGATCGTACAAAACGATTGAGCCAATCGCGTCATAAATGCCGTCTCGCAGCGCCTCAAAACGCGCCGAGCCGGGCTCTTCGCCGGGTCGCACCACGACGAAACCCTTGTCACCGGTGGTGATGGCGATGCGCCCTGGCCCCGCTTTACCCTGTCGATCCGCATCACGCCAAGCCACCAGTGGCACCCGATACAAGGTCAACAAAGGTTCAACGCTACCATCCGCCGCGACCAGCTCAAGCACACCGGCGGCTTCTGCGATGGCTTGCACTTCCGGTAATTGGGCGATGGTCATCTCGCGCCAGCGCACATCATCGGCGCGCCAGGATTCTGGCCGAGTAAAAGCTAGCCCCAAAGCCGGCGCGCCAACGCGCCCGGCAATGGGTGCATCGGGTCCGGTTTTCAGCGGAAAGTTGTCCATGTTCAGCATCGGCGGCGCTTGCGTAGTGCCGCTAGGCTCTGCCGGATCTGCCAATTGCCCTGCGCTGAGCACGGCGCTCATCAATAGGCCACCCACGGCCGCCAGCCACGCGCTGCGGTATTTCATCGTTTGCACCTCTCTGCAGGACTTCGTTGGGCGCGCAGCATAGCCGTTGGTTGGCTGTTGGTTGTTGGATAGCGCCCTCACAGCGCCACCGCCTTGCGCACCATCAGCCAAAAAATCGCCAATACGCCCAAAAAAGCTGGCCAACCGAGCGCGCACCAGATGCGCATGAGCCGGTCAAATTCCGCTGGCAAAGGCTGGCCTTGGGCGTGCGCGCTGGCCGCGAGCCGCGCCAGCCGCACTTGGATGGCCACCACCGGCAACCAGCAGGCGCCAACCAACGCGTACAAGACCAGCGCGGTCAGCACCCAGGGCGTGGTCCACGGTAAAGATAATTGGTGCAACAGTACAAATCCGGTCAGCAATTGGGCGAGCACCGCCGGCGTGGTGAATACAAAATCCGCCATCACCGTCAAGCGTGTGACTCGCGCAATCACCGCAACGTCGGCGCTGCGCCAGCTCATATATTGGAAGAACGCAATTCCCAAGCCAGTCCCAAACAGAACGGTCGCCGATAAAATATGCAGCCATTTCAATAACAAATAACTACTCATCGACGATCTTCCAGCACCCGCATAATCAAAATTGCCGGCAGGATGGCAAGGTTCTTGGCCAGCGCTCCCCAGGGATCCAACCACAAACCGGGCATATAAAAACCCAGTATCAGGGTGTAAGCGAGCACTACCAACAACAGCAGATTGGCGGCTAAGCGAGTGCGCCAATTGCCCAGCAGCATCGCCCCGAGCGCGGCGTCCAGCGCGCTGCCGGCGTAACCCAAAACCACCGCAAGATCCGCGGAAATGGGCAAGGGTGCTGCCAAAATGGCAATTTGCGCTGGCGTTTGGGCAAATCCGGCGATCGCCGACAGCAAGCAGGTCAAACCCAATCCCCAGCGCAATAGCGGCGCCAACGGATACAGTCTGGCCTGCCAGCGGTCTTGTACTTGGCTAGGTTCTTGCGACTGCCACCAGGCAAAAGTCTGCGGCGCCAGCGCAAAACGCGTCTGCAATAGCGCGCAATCCTCCAGCGTGCTGGCATTGCCACGGGCCAACATGCGCACCATTGCCGACCCGAGCGGACCATCGCCCAAGCGATCACCCAATGCCCCAGCCACACGCAACAAACTCATCGGCAGCGGCAGAATCGGCGCTTTGGGCAAGCGCAACCAGCCGCGCAGGCCGCGCAGAAACTGCACCAGCGTGAGCTGCTCTGGCCCCACCACGTTGACGATTTGCGCCGCTTGATCGTGTTCGGGCTCCTGCAGCGCGGCTACCACGATGGCGGCCAGATCGCGCGCGTGCAGGGGTTGAATCAACTGGCGCCCCAGCCCTGGCACCGGCATCAAACCCGGCGCCGCGGCGAGCGCGCGCAATAGCGATGAGCCACCATAACTGCCGGTCAGCGAATACACCAAGGAGGGGCGCAAGATGGTGACCGGTAAGTCGCAGGCCATCAGGTCTGCATCACCACGATGTTTGCTGGCGACAAACTCGGCGTCTCTGGGATTGCCCAAGGCGGAGATTTGCACAAAGCGTCGCACACCCAGTTCGGCGGCCGCGCGCGCCAGCGCCAGCGGCGTTTGTCGATGCACGGCATCTAAGATGTTCTCATCGCCCTTCAGCAATCCAGCAGCGTTTACCACCGCATCGATGCCCTGCAAACGCGGCAACCAGATGGCTGGATCAACATCGCGCTGCAAATCGCAAGCAAGGCTTTGCAGCGCCGGGTCTAGTTCGCCACGCCGGCTGTCTCGCACCGCGGCAATCACGACGTGTCCGCGCGCTTGCAAGGCAGCAACGATGTACCGACCGATAAAACCCAGTGCGCCGACGACCAGTACGTTCATAGCTACGCTCCGCGGCGATTAGATGGTTGCCACGATAACCGATGCCTATTGTCGACCGCGAACACGGCCGGATAATCCTAGGATCATGCCCTTGAACACCACCCAGCGGGTCGAACGCGTCGGTTTTGCGCTGGCAGCATCGGCGGCGATGCTATTTTCTGCCAAAGCGATTCTCGCTAAGTTTTTGTATCGCCATCAAATTGATCCAATCACCTTGATGACGCTGCGCATGGGCTTGGCCATGCCGATATTCATGCTGGTCGCGGTGCTGGAAACCTGGCGCGCCCAGGCGCGCGGGGATCATCTCAATGGCCAACAGTGGCGGCAAATCGCGCTGTTGGGTTTTCTCGGTTATTACGTTTCAAGCTACCTGGATTTTTGGGGTTTGCAGCATATTGCCGCGGCCTTGGAACGTTTGATTCTGTTTTTGACACCGACCTTAGTGTTGGCGCTGGGCGTGCTGCTGCATCGTCGACCGGTACCGCGGCGGCAGCGTTGGGCGCTGGCGATCAGTTATGCCGGCATGATTTTGGTGTTCATCGAACATCTGCGTTTTGACGGTGGCGCTGTCATTTTTGGCAGCGCGCTGGTCTTCGGCGCGGCGCTGGCTTACGCCATCTATTTGGTGCAATCCGGGGAATTGGTCGCCAAAGTGGGCAGTTTGCGGCTGGTGTCCTACGTGATGTTGGTGTCGACCCTGTGCTGTTTTGTCCACTATCTGGCGGTGCATCAGGCCAGCGACTTGTGGCAACCGCGTCCGGTATTGCAGCTATCGCTCATCAATGCGCTGGCCTGCACTGTGGCACCGGTATTTTTGACCATGTTTGCGATTGCCCGCATCGGCGCGGCGCGTACCTCGCAGATGTCGATGCTGGGTCCGGTTTCGCTGCTGTTTCTGGGTTATTGGCTGCTCGATGAGCACCTTAGCCTGACGCAAATTGCGGGCACCGCGGTGGTGCTGGTTGGCATCGGCGTATTGACGGCTAGCCCGCGGCAGGTGCGTTAAGCGCGATTGCGGCACTAACCGCGTTGCCGCGATACACTCAGCAATTGAACCAGACACAGGATCACCGCCATGCAACGTTGGATTCGGCTGCCGCAGGGCGGCTTTCTCGATGCCTCGCAGGTGGTTTTCATCAGCAAAGTGGAGTCTTACGCCAAGATTGATGACGATGGCCACGCCTCTGGCACCGACTACGCAGTCACCGTCGGCATCGGCTTACATCGCGATCAGCAACTGATGATCACCGGCAACAAAGACGAAATTGGCACACTGGTGCGCCAGCTATTGGGACAGGCGCAATCAAGCTGACAGCGGCTTTCGTAAAGGCGGGTGCGCGAAATCCGTGGTGACCCGCACCTGCGCACTTGATCAAGGATTCACTTTTCTTCGCTTTACAGGCCGGTGCGCCTGCGCGACAGTGATCACTTCTGTTCCCTGCGGCCATTCCAGTGCTTCGTGCGTCTCGTCTTTGGGCCAGTGTGTGCTTGCTGGGCGCCGGTTTGGCGCATGCAGAGCCGGTGTCCCGCCTGCTCGATATCAGCAACGCTGGCGCTAACCGGGTGGCGCAGCTCAAAAAATCAGCGGGCGTAGATTGGTGGTTGGAACTCGGGGAGGGTTTGTTAGTAACCGGCGATCGCCAAGTCCTAGATCGCCTGCCGGAGGCCGTTCTCTCTGCTTGGCCCGAGTTAGATCCTGACAGTTTAGTGCTGGAAGCGCGTGGCTGCGGGGTGGATCCACGCTTGCACTTGCCGGCCCTGGCTGACGCCGGGCGCTTTGCGTTGCTGCGTTTGCCACCCATGTTGGCGCGTTACCCAGGCAAACGCGCGGGCGAATGGCAACCGGTGGTGCCAAACACGAGTTACGCCAGCGTGTGGAACAATGATCCAGCCAAAGCGCTGACCGGCGCTGTCGCGGACCCATTGCTGCAACAGGTGGTCGATGCCGTTGATCCGGTTCGTTGGCAACAGCAGTTCACCACATTGACCACTTTTGATCGCAATACCTTCGGTCCAGGCCGCATTCTGGCGCGCGATTGGTTGGTTCAACAGTTTCAGGGCATTGCCAACATCAGCAGCGTGACCACACCGAGTTTCACCTTCAACTACGCCTCACAACAACGCAGCGCTGAAAATGTGTTGGCGATCATGCCCGGCACCACCACGCCAGACGAATGGGTGATTGTCGGTGGCCATTACGACTCCCGAAACACGGTCAATACCTCCACCGTGAATACACCGGGCGCTGAAGACAACGCCACGGGCTGCGCCGGCGTGTTGGAAATGGCGCGCGTGTTAAGTCAATTCGCGCCGCAACGCAGCGTGTTGTTCATGTGTTATTCGGGCGAAGAACAAGGCTTATTTGGCTCCGCGGCGCACGCCCAATCCTTGCTCGCCAGTGGCGATGCAACACGTGTGGCATTCATGCTCAATATGGACATGATTGGTTACAGCGGCGATGCCGATCTGGACGTGCTGATCGAAAGCACCGCCTTGGGTCAGCCTGCGTTCGCGCGCTTTGGCGCACTGGCGTCCATCTACGCGCCGAGTTTACGCATAGTCACCAGCCTAAGTCCTTGTTGTTCAGACCATATCCCGTATTTGAACGTGGGTATTCCGGCCGTGCTGACCATCGCCAATGATTGGAATAGCTATATTTACTATCACACCGCCAACGATGTACCAGCCAATGTCACAAATTCGCTGGCGATGGGAGGCAATTTGTTGAAAATGAATGCGGCGTTTCTGGCCGAAACCGCGCGTGCCTCCGGTAGATCGTTTGCTAACGGTTTTGAGTAGGGCGGGTTTAAAACCCGCCTCTACGTGGCGACGCGATTTGGGGCTATCGTCTGCCGATGTCACGCATCTTGGTTTTTCAACATGTTGCCGCCGAGCCCCTGGGCACGCTGGATCCTTTGATCCGGGCGCGTGGGCATCGTATTCGTTTCGTCAATTTTGAGCGCGAGCCAGACGCACAGCCAGAGGTCGATCGCTACCGCGGTTTGATCGTTTTGGGTGGGCCGATGAATGTCGACGAACAGCATCGACGTACGCATCTGCGTACCGAATTGCAGGTGATCGAAAGCGCCTTAAAGCAGGGCAAGCCGGTTTTCGGGATTTGCCTGGGCGCGCAGCTGTTGGCGCACGTGTTGGGCGCGCCGATTCGTCGGCATACGCAGCCGGAAATCGGCTGGTATGAGCTCCTCACCACCGCCGCCGGGCGCAGCGATCCGGTGTTTTCAGCGCTAGGCGAGCGCAGCCGAGTGTTCCAGTGGCATAGCTATACCTTTGATTTGCCTACCTGCGCGGTGCAATTGGCGCGCACCGAGAGCTGCGAACAACAAGCCTTTCGTTACGGGGAAAGCGCGTACGGCGTGCAGTTTCACCCTGAGGTGGATGACGCGCTGATCCAGCGCTGGTTAGCCACGCCGGACTATCACGCCGAACTCTGTGCGGCCAAACTGCCCCACGATGCGCGCGCTATTCACGACCATAGCCTTGCTCACGCGCCACATTTACGGACGCTCGCCGAGCCGCTGTTCAATTGCTTCCTAGATCTCATTGGTCGACCTGCAGGCCGCACGGTATTGCCTTCCAGGTGACCCTATTTGGGCGCTCGCGCGGAACATCACAACAGCTGATCCTGGCCGTGTAGAATCGCGCATCGCGCAGGTCAGACGCGACATTTCCCACGTTGGCGTTCGAGGTCGAGGACGATGAAGCTTAGCTATGCAATTGCCTTGGCGGCCCTGATTGCCGCATCCCCGGTGTGGTCCGCAGGCGGCGATGCCGCGGCAGGACAGACCAAGGCCGCGGTCTGCGCGGCCTGTCATGGTGTCGACGGCAATAGTGTCGACCCGCAGTACCCCAAAATAGCCGGTCAACACGAAGACTACACCGCGCAACAGTTGGCGCTGTTTAAGAACGGCAAACGCGACAATGCGATCATGTTGGGCTTTTCAGTCACCCTGTCAGATCAGGATATGGCTGATTTGGGCGCCTATTTTGCAACGCAGAAAGCGACTTCGGATATCGCCGACGAAGCCTTTGTCGCGGTGGCGCAGGTTCTTTATCGCAGTGGCGATGCCAAACGCGGAATTCCCGCCTGTATGGCCTGCCATGGCCCAACCGGCACCGGCAATCCAGCCTCGCTTTATCCATCCGTGGCCAGTCAGCATGCCAAATATTCTGCAGATGTATTGCGCCGCTTCCGTGATGGCGCCGTGTATGGAGACCCCACCGATGCGCGCGCGGCAATCATGTCGCAAGTGGCCAAGCAACTAACCGATACGGAAATTGAAGCCTTGGCGTCTTATCTGCAAGGGCTCAATTCGGCGACTCCTTAAGTCGTTTGGCCGCGTGTAAAGGTGGCCTTCATCGATTTTCTGTCAGTCTTAAAGCACACCACTTGTTGATAAGGATTTAGACCGATGCGTGTCGCAATTGCTACTTTCTTTGCACTGGCGCTGCTGATGGCTTTACCAGCTTGCGCGCAGCCAGTAGAAAAATTCCAGGCTGGCAAACATTATTTTCTGATTGATCCGCCACAACCCACCAGTTCTGGCAACAAGATCGAAGTGCTGGAAGTGTTCATGTACACCTGCCCGCATTGTTACGATCTGGAACCGTACCTGACCAGTTGGAAAGCCAAGAAGGGCGCAGACGTGTTCTATTCCGGTTTTCCCGCGGCATGGAATGAGCCGGTGGAGGCCTTTGCACGGGCTTTTTATGCAGCCGAAACCTTAGGCATTTTGGAAGCCACTCATCAAAAGTTTTTCGCGGCGATTCACAAAGAGAAAAAGCAGCTGCAGACGATGGACGAAATTGCCCAGTGGTACAGCGAGTTCGGTGTAACCAAGGCACAATTTCTCAGTGCCGCGAGTTCCTTTGCGGTCAATACCAAGATTAATCGTTCGAAAGCCATGGTGCCGCGTTGGGGCGTTGCCGGTACGCCTTCGGTGATCATCAACGGCAAATACCGCTTCGACGTGTCTAGCGCGGGCGGTCATCAAAATATCGTTCCGTTAATTGATTTTCTGGTCGACAAAGAGCGTGCCGCGAAGAAGTCTGGGGCGTGACCTCCAAGGTCTTGCCATCCGCAGCTCGCAGCATCGAAGAAAAGGAGGCGCGACTGGTTGAGTCGCGCCTTCGTCTTTTTTGTTTCAACATTCATGCTGGCAATTCGCAGGGCAAGTTCCACGAATATTTGACGCGCGGTTGGCGGCATTTTTTGCCAGATACCGGCAAACACAAAAATCTGTCTGAATTGGCGCGTTTGTTGGGTGAAGTCGATATCGCCGCCTTGCAAGAAGTGGATGGCGGAAGTTTACGTTCAGGTTTTATGAACCAAGCGGCTTATTTAGCCGAACTGGCGGCCTTTCCTCATTGGTGGCAGCAGCGAAATCGCCGCATCGGGCGCATTGCCGAATCGAGCAATTGCCTGCTCAGCCGCGCCCAACCCAGCTTAGTCGAGGATCATCCCCTACCTGGCCGCATACCCGGGCGCGGGGCCCTGCTCGCCGTCTATGGCGAAGGCACCGAGACGCTGGCGGTGGCCATTTCGCATTTGTCGCTGGGTGCACAGGCGCGCAATCGGCAGTTTGATTTCTTGCGCGAACTGTTAGCGCCGTATCGGCATACCGTACTGATGGGGGATTTTAATTGTCAGCCCAGCAGTCCAGCCTTTCGACGTTTCATGGAGCGTGCCGGTTTAGCGGTACCCGGTCCCTTGGCATTGGCGACCTATCCAGCCTGGTTACCCGATCGCTCTATTGACCACATTTTGATTTCTCCAGACATCAAACCGATGCGCTACGAAGCGCCCGCAATGCTGCTCTCCGATCACCTGCCCGTTGCCGTTGATATTCTGGTGCCCGACGGGGTCAAGTTAAATCGTAGCAAGTAAGTCGGGGGTGGCCTCTGTGATAGATACCCAAACCTCCACCCCAGCCAATCGCCATCTCGCTCGACTCAAACGCTTGCCTGGTTGGACTGTTTGGGGCGTGTTGTGCATGTTGCTGTCATCTGCGCTGACGCGCGAGCTCGGCTTTTGGGCGACGCTGGCGGTGGCGCTGGCCCTAGGCCTGGCCTTTGCGTTGCTCGCTATCCGCCGCGAACGGACGCCGTCTGCTGACCATTTGCGTGCGCTGTCTACGCTGGTGGCGGCCTGGACCGATGCCGATTTCGCCACGTCCATTCGCATGCCGGCTGATCCCGATCTGGCCGAACTGACCCGCGCGCTCAATGCGCTCGGTGGGCAATTGCGTAATGAGCGCCAGCGCCTGATCCAGCGCGAATTGCTGCTGGATACCGTGGTGCAAAACACTCCAACGGCGCTGCTGCTGACCGACCCACGCGAGCGCGTGGTGTACGGCAATCTTGCCGCCCGTGAGTTGTTTGGCGTGCCCGGCAAACTAGAAGGACATGCATTAGAGGAACTGATCGCGCGTTTGCCCGAAGCCTTGGCCGAGCCGCTGCGGAGTGGGCAGGATGGGCTGGTCACGCTGACCGTTGACGATGAAGAAGACGTCTTCCATTTAACCAGGCGCAGCTTTGAATTGCATGGCCGACGCCACCAATTGACCATGCTGAGGCGTCTAACGCGCGAGTTAGCAAGGCAAGAAGTGGCGACCTGGAAGAAAGTAATCCGGGTGATTAGCCACGAACTCAACAACGCACTGGGGCCGATTGCATCAATGGCGCACACCGGCCGCATTTATGCCGAACGCGGCGACAAGGTGAGCCTTTTGAAGATATTCAGCACTATCGATGAGCGAGCGCGCCATTTGGAAGGCTTCATCGGCGGCTACGCACGCTTCGCCAAACTGCCCAACCCACGTTTCATGCCGGTAGCGTGGGAGACATTAATGGACAGCGTCACGCAAGCCCAGCCGGTGCAAGTGCTCAGGCCCTTGCCAGACATGCCGGCCTACGTAGATCGCGCGCAGATCGAACAGGTTTTGATCAACTTGGTCAAAAACGCCGTGGAGGCCGGTTCAGACGCGAATCAAGTCGAAATCCAAGTCATGGACGCCGGGCCACAGTTTCTGCTGCAGGTACGTGATCGCGGCACCGGCATGAGCGACACGGTACTCGAACAAGCCTTGTTGCCGTTCTATTCAACCAAACGCACCGGCACCGGCTTAGGTTTGGCATTGGCCAGGGAAATCGCCGAAGCCCACGGCGGGCGCATTCGATTGGCCAATCGAGCGGACGGCGGACTAGCGGTCAGCATCTGGCTACCGAAACCACCGCGCACTGCGAAGCTTGGGTAGGTTGTTTGTTGGTACGTGATCTCAACTTTCCAACAACCGAAAGCCAACAACCAACCACTCACGCAGAAAAATCGGTCATCAGCGCTTGGCGAACCGTACTCGATAACAAAGCGGCATGACCGTAACGGTCGTCGGCTACCCCTAAGCTGACGCCGCTGCCCGCACGCCAAGCAGCGATCATTGCCGGCGTTAATGGGAAGCGCAGAAAGTGAACGGCCGAGGTTTTTGAGGCGTTGCTGCGATCCAAATCTTCATCGGCAACGGCATGACAGCGACCGGCACTGCTGACCTCAAGGTATAGATGGTTCTCGATGCCACGCAGCCTGACCAACTCGCGTGCGCGAACCTCTGGCTCTGGGTATTCGATCATCAAGGTGCCCTTGAGATTGTTGCCATCCGGAATCAACGGGTTGTAGGCGGCTAACTCGTCGTCGATGCCAGCGGCTTCGAAAATACGCTCAATGCGCAGCATTTCTTGCACTTGGTACTGCACCGTCAAACGATCCTCGAAGATCAAGGTCATCTGCGGGCCGATATGCACCGTGCGGTTCTTTTTGTGGGCCAACACCTGCGCACGGAAACTGGGTCGGCGGCTGGCGTACTGTTCTAGCGAATAGAGGTCGTCGCGGGTCAAATGGCTCATACCTCAAATCCCATACGCCATGCGTAATAACGACAAAGGATGCTCGGCTACTGGTTTGCCATCCATCGCATCGGTCAGGTGCGCGCCGGCCATTGGGCAGTCGCTCGAATAATGCTCTGGATTGGCTTTTTTCATCCGCTCGACGACAGGTTTGCCAATTTTTCGGGCCAATGGGTAAGTGGCGCGTTTAACGCCATAGGTTCCATCGTGGCCTGAGCAGCGTTCGATCATTTCCAGTGTGGTATTGGGAATCAATCGCAGGATATCGCGGGTTTTTGGGCCGATATTCTGCACGCGCTGGTGGCAGGGCACGTGGTAGGCGATTTTGCCCAGCTCGCGCTGAAAATCCATCTTTAACAATCCGCTTTGATGGCGAAACATCAGGTACTCAAACGGATCATAAATAGCGCGTTTGACTTCCAATAGCGCGGCATCTTCGGGGAACATCAGTGGCAATTCTTGTTTGAACATCAGCACACAAGAGGGAATGGGCGCCAAAATATCGTAACCCGCTTGCACGGCGGCGTGTAATACCGGCAAATTAGCTGCTTTATAACGCGCGACCGAGTCCAAATCGCCCAATTCTAGCTTGGGCATTCCGCAGCATTCCTCGCGTGCCAGCCGTTTAACTTCGATACCGTTGTGTTTTAGTATCACCGCTAAATCTTCAACCACCTGGGGTATGTTGTAGTTGCCATAGCAGGTGGTAAAAATTGCCACGCGCCCACGCGTGGGGCCGGCAAGTTTCGCATCGACCGCGCCTTCAAACATTTTCAGGCGTTTACGACCGTGATTGCTGTCGTAGGTCGGAATTACGGCATCGGGATGCACGCCCAGCGTTTTGTCGAGCAAGGAGCGCATCGACGTAGTGGCGTTTAACGCGTTCACCGCTTGCACGACCACCGGAATCGACGCGAGTTTGCCTACCGTAGTGGTGGACGACAACAATTTGGACTGCCAACTCGTCTCACCGTTTTTATGCTTGATCGCTTTCGCGCGTAGCATTAAATGCGGGAAATCGACATTCCACGCATGCGGTGGCACGTAGGGGCATTTGGTTTGGTAGCACAAGTCACACAGATAACATTGATCGACCACCTTGCGGTAATCGGCTTTGGCGACGCCATCGACTTCCATCGTCGCCGAGTTATCGACCAGATCGAATAACACTGGGAAGGCTTGGCACAGACTCACGCAACGCCGACAGGTGTGGCAGATATCAAAAACCCGCTCCAGTTCTTTATTCAGCGACTCCGCGTTCCAAAAATCGGGATTTCGCCAGTCCAGAGCATGACGTTTGGGCGCTTCAAGGCTGCCTTCGCGGGCAAAGGTCGGCGTGCTGCTCATAGCGAGTTTCCCGGCGAGTTAAGCGTTGGCGCCCAAATCGTTCAAGGCTCGCGTGAAGCGGTTGGCGTGCGAGCGTTCGGCCTTGGCGAGCGTCTCAAACCAATCGGCGATTTCATCAAAACCTTCGTCACGGGCGGACTTGGCCATGCCCGGATACATATCGGTGTATTCGTGGGTTTCGCCGGCGATGGCTGATTTTAAGTTGCTGGCGGTATCACCAAACGGCAAACCGGTCGCCGGATCACCACAGGCCTCCAAATATTCCAGATGACCATGCGCATGGCCGGTTTCGCCTTCGGCGGTGGAACGAAATACCGCAGCTACGTCGTTGTAGCCTTCCACGTCGGCCTTCTGGGCGAAGTACAGATAGCGACGATTGGCCTGCGACTCACCCGCAAAAGCGGCTTTCAAGTTGTCTTCCGTCTTGGAACCTTTGAGATTGGACATGGTGCTTCCTGTGAACCTGTTATGGCTACCCTCGCCGGGCGGCCGCGGGTGCGATCAAAATTAGATCGGCTGCCTGAGTTTAGCCCGCCTGTTTCATAAATTGCACGCGCCCTCGCTAGTCTATTGGCCGCACAAGGAATTTTTTCTCAGTCGGCCGTAGATGGAAATCAATGTCCAACAGCAAGGCATCCACAAAGCGCGCCGCGCTGCCATCGGCATAGTTGAA
>Ga0105048_10003087_pt1 | contig 27238 bp, 25 predicted proteins | sample MAT05_FD_78382 | JGI IMG/M metagenome (GOLD analysis project Ga0105048, IMG submission 78382) | Freshwater microbial communities from Lake Fryxell liftoff mats and glacier meltwater in Antarctica - MAT-05 | ecosystem: Environmental > Aquatic > Freshwater > Ice > Liftoff microbial mat | place...
GGGCGATCGCTTGTTTGCGAGCGCGGCCCAGGTCGTGTGGCTCGGGCGAGCAGTGCGTGATGGGCATGTGCAAGACGGCCGTCATCCCTGGCGACTGCAGCCTCTGCGGCCCCGGCGTGCCCTGCATCAACGGCGCGTGCTCGTGCGAAGGCCGGGGCGAGCTGTGCTCGGTGCTGTGCGTCGACAAGCAGCAGGCGGTCATCTCATGCGGCACCTGCTTCGCGGCCTGCAAGACGGCGGGCAGCGCGTGCCGCAGCGGCGCCTGCAAGTGCGCTCCGGGCGAGAAGGAATGCGGCAACGCGTGCAAGCCGGTGCTCGCCGACCCCGCCAACTGCGGCGACTGCGGCAAGGCCTGCGCGGCGGGCCAGAAGTGCGAGAACGGCAGCTGCGTCGCCGCGTGCACCCTCGACACCACCAACGCCTGCAAAGACAACAGGTGCTGGGACGTGAAGAACGATCGCGACCACTGCGGCGCGAGCTGCAAGCACTGCGACCTCACGCAGTCTTGCGTGCAGGGCGTCTGCACCGACTTCACCCGCGACCCGCTGCATTGCGGCAGCTGCTCGAAGGCGTGCGCCATCGGCGAGACCTGCAAGAATTCCCAGTGTGTCTGCCAGGGCGGGCTCGCGCTCTGCGGCACCGTCTGCGGCCCCGGCAGCCACTGCGCGAACGGCGCCTGCACCACCAACGCGTGCCCGATGCTGCAGAAAGACTGCGACGGCGCCTTCTGTCTCGCCGGCGACAACCCGCGCCACTGCGGCGGCTGCACCACGGTGTGCGCCGCCGGCAAGCAGTGCCTCGACGGCCAGTGCGCCACCATCGTGCCCGCGGTCGGTTGCACGACGTGTCCGTGCGACTACTGCGACTTCGACAAGAACTTCCAATGCTGTGTGCAGGACGGAAAGCCGATGTGCATCGCGGGGCAGCGCTGCCCGAAATGAGGGGGAGCACAATGAAGCGATTGTTTTTCTGTCTAGGATTGATGGCGGCCACTGGCTGCACGTGCGGCAGCAAGTCGCTGGGGCCTTTGAACGAGACCGCGCCGGCAGACCTCGCGGCGAAGGGAATCATCATTGACCAGCCCGGGGCCGGCGCTCCCGTCACCGGCAGCTGGGTGACCGTCAGCGGCTGGCTCGACCCGGCCATCGTCGCCACTGTCGCCATCGTCGGAGCGCCCGTCGACGGCGCCAACACCATCACCCTCGTGCCGCTGGCGAAGGAGTCCTTCAAGCTCGAGGCCCAGACCTTGTCCCTCATCGGGTCTGACAGCGCGACGGTGCCCGCGACGCTCGTCATCGAGCCTGCCCAGCCCGAGCCGGGAAAAGACGCGAAGCTTCGTGCGGTCACTTCGACCAGTGGTTCCGCGAAGTGGCAGTGGGACTTCGACGGCGACGGCAACTTCGATACCGAGGCCGACGCGCCCACCCACGCCTGGCCCGATGCCGGGCGGTACGCCGTCACCGCGCGCACCAAAGTGAACGACGTCTGGGTGTCTGCCTTTGCTTTCGTCACCGTCGGGGAACACCACCACCCCGCCTGCTGCAGTAGGGAAATGGGCGGTGTGTAGCCCACAGTCAGCTGTCGTAGACCCACGGGTCGACCAACTCGATTCCGCACCCCTCGAAGTCGTCTGCGTTCCGCGTCGCCAGGCGGCCGCTCCTCGAGCGCACGATCGCTGCGATCTGCGCATCGGCGGTAGAGATCGGCCGGCCCCTGCGCCGGCGCCCCGCAGCGACGTCGGCATAGGCGCGGGCTGCGTCTGAGTCGAACGGTAGGACGCGGCCGTCGAAGTCCGCGAAGACGCCGGCCGCCGCCAGCTCGATCGCGGTGCGGCGCTTGCCCTTCGGAAGAATCGCCAGGCCGTAGAAGATCTCGGCCTCGGTGATGCAGGTGGTGAAGATGCTGGTCGACACCTCCGACCCTGCCCACGCAATGACTTTGGGTGACGCGGCCTCTCGCATCAGCTCGGAAAGGACGTTGGTGTCGAGCACGATCATCCGAAGTCCGGCGGCTCGCGCATCGGGTCGCGGCGCGGAGGCTTCAGGTCGACGAAGCCGACCGCGGCAAAGCGCCGCCGAATCGAGTCGACCAGCCGGCCTCCCTTCTGGGCCGCGAGCGCGGCGCGCAGAATCTCGCGGGCCTCTTCTTCCATTGAACGGCCGTGCTCCGCCGCGCGTACCCGCAGCTTTCGCTTCAGCGCAGGGTCGAGACGGCGAATGGTGAGGCTGGCGTCCTGCATGCCGCGATTCGACCACGGCGAATGCGGCCGATGCAATCACTGCCATCATTGCCATCACCTTGGGTCTCAGGTGCGGGCAGGGTTGCCTCTTCGGGGCATTGTCAGGCAGCCCGCTCGCACCTAAATCACCGGCGGTGATGCGCCCGTGCCTCCTGCTGTTCTGGATTCTCGCCCTGACGGGCAGCGGCTGCGGCTGGCTGAACAAGCTCCGGCCGGTGAACCGGACGATGACGCGGATAACGGGCCCGACGGGCTGGTACCGGGTGACGCCACTGCTGGGCGTCGACCTGCGGGGCAACGCGACGATTCCGCCGCGGTATCCAACCGCAGGCGACGAAGAACAGCCGGACGATGACGACTACGACGAGACGACCCCGCTGGCCGAGAGGCTGGCCGCGAGGTTCAACCGGCAGCTGTCCCCGCTGATCGTCACCGACAGCGTGCCGTGCCCGTACCTGGCGTCGGGTGATTCGGCGGGCCCCGTCTACATCTTCATTCACGGCATCAGCGGCCCGGGCCCCGAGTGGTGGCCGGTGATTCCCACGCTGATGGCGAACCAGCCGTCGGCGATGTTCCTCTTCCGGTGGAACGTGACCCAGCAGCGCGCGCTGATCATCGACTCGCTGGTGACGGGCCTGAACCGGATCACGAAGTGCCACCCAGGCATCACGCCCATCGTCCTCGCCCACAGCGCCGGAGGTGTCGTCATCTCTTTCGCCGCCAACCGGCTCACGGTCGACTCGAGCCGGTCGCTCGAGATCTTCACCGTCGCGTCGCCGCTGTCGGGCGCGGGCCTTCACAACCGCGCCGAAGAGGAGGAAGGCGAGAACCGCTTCATGCGCGATCTCGGATCGACCAAGACCGGCTTCCCCGCCGCCGCCGCGCACGTGCACGTCACCCACTACCGCACCAGCTACCCGGGCGACCTGGTGATGGAGCCGAAGTTCGGGCAGCACGCTCCGAATCAGCCGGGCGTCGGCGTGCAGGGCGCGACTGAGACGGACCTGCCGAAGCAGCTGACCCACGACGGCTCGCTGTTGTTCGTCGCCCGCAAGATGGTGACGAAGTAGAAACGGCGGGTGCTCCGAACCGCCCTGCTGACGCTGCTCTGTGCTGTTCCCGCCTTTGCCGATGGCGAGCTGACCCTCACCGGCCACCCGCGCGACGTGACCGCGGTCTCCTGGTCGAAGGACGGCAAGACGATTGCCTCTGGCGGCGCCGACGGCGCGATCAAGCTCTGGTCGGGCGTCGACTTCAGCGAGCTCGCGACGCTTTCCGGCCACAGCGCGCTCATTCACACGCTTTCCTTCTCGGCCGACAGCAAGCGGCTCGTCTCGGGCGAGCTCTACAACCTGGTGAAGATCTGGGACGTGGCGGCAAAGAAGGAAACCGCAAGCTTGCGTGCGCACGAAGTCGGGGTGCAGTCGGCCGAGCTGAGCAAAGACGGCAAGACGCTGGCGACGGCGAGCCTCGACCACCTGGTGAAGCTGTGGGTGAACGGAAAGCTGAAGGCGACCTTCACCGACCACAAGTTCGACGTCTTCACGATCGCGTTTTCGCCCGACGGCAAGACGCTGGCGACGGCCGACAGCAGCGGGGTCGTCATCCTGTGGGACTTCGCCAGGGCGAAGAAGCGCACCACGTTTCAGGCAGGCGATAAGATCATCAAGTCGATCGCGTACTCGCCCGACGGCGCGACGCTGGCCATCGGCACCAAGGACAAGGCGGTGCGCCTCTGGGACGTGAAGACCTTCAAGCAGGTCGACGGCTTCACCTCGGGCGAGGTCGAGGTGAACAAGCTCGCCTTTGCGCCCGACGGGAAGGCGATCGCGGTGGCCGCGCAGAACAAGAAGGTGGTCGTGCTCGACGCGGCGACCGGCAAGACGCTCCAGGCCTTCACCGGCCACGAAGGCGCGGTGTTCGGCGTGGCCTGGTCGGGCGACAGCAAGAAGATCGCGTCGGCGGGGGCGGACAAGGCGGTGAAGGTCTGGACCCTGCCGTAGTCAGTCTTCGACGGCGCACCACGAGAAGGTCTTCTCGGGCGTGGGCTCGTCGCACAGGCCAAAGCTTCGGCCGCTGACCGTGTCGAGCATCAGCGAGGTGAAGCCGCCTTCTGAGCTGACGAGGCGGAAGCGGCCAACGGGGCCGGGGTTCAGCGGGCCCTTGTTGCCCATTTTGCACCAGCCCCAGCCGCCCTTCGCGCCCTTGCGGCAGTAGTTCCAGGTGGTGCCCGTCATCGAGTCGAGCTTCACCTGTGCAGCGCCGCTGGCGCCGCGGATGCTCGCGATCTGAAAGCGGCCGACCTCGCGGGGCTCGACGCTGGGTGAGACGACTTCATCGGCGAAGACGGCAGAAGCGACCAGGGCGAGGACCACGGGCAAGAAGCGCATGGCCGGCAATCTACTCGTCGCCCAGGCCGTAGTCCTTCAGCTTGCGCGCCAGGGTGTTGCGGCCGATGTCGAGCAGCTTCGCCGCGGCGGTGCGGTTGTTCTTCGCGCGCTCGAGCACCCACATGATGTGCTTCTTCTCGACCTCGGCGAGCGTGGGCGGGTTGCCCTCGGGCAGGGTCGGCATGTCGTAACGGCGGGTGCTGGGCCGCTGCAGGTCGGGCAGGGGCAGGGCCTCGGCGACGATCTCGTCTTCCGAGAGCACCACCGCGCTCTCGATGCAGTTCTCGAGCTCGCGAACGTTGCCGGGCCAGTGCCAGGCCTTGAGCCGCTCCAAAGCGCCAGCAGAGAGACGCGGCTCGGCCTTGAGCTGGTGGCGCTTCGTCGAGGCGGCGATGAAGTGGCGGGCGAGGCGCTCGAGATCTTCAGGGCCGCGTTCGCGCAAGGGCGGCAGCAGCACCTCGACGACCTTGATCCGGTAGTAGAGGTCTTCGCGAAACTTCCCTTCGCCGACCATCTTCTTCAGGTCGCGGTTGGTGGCGGCGACGATGCGGACGTCGACCTTCACGGTCTGGTTGCCGCCGACGCGCTCGAACTCACGGTCTTGCAGGACGCGCAGCAGCTTGCCCTGCACGGACATGGGCAGCTCGCCGAGCTCGTCGATGAAGACGGTGCCGCCCTGGGCCGACTCGAACTTGCCGACCGAACGGGCCTCGGCGCCGGTGAAGGCGCCCTTCTCGTGGCCGAACAGCTCGTTCTCGATCAGCGTGGCGGGCAGGGCGGCGCAGTCGACCTTCACGAAGGGCTGGGTGCGGCGCTTCGAGTTGACGTGCACGGCGCGGGCGATGAGCTCTTTGCCGCAGCCGGACTCGCCGCGGATGAGCACGGTGGCGTCGGTGCCCGCGGCCTTCTGCACGATCTTGTAGATGGCGCGCATCGGCTCGGACTCGCCGATCACCTTGTTGAAGAAGTAGCCAACCGGACTCTGCGGTTGTTCTTTGGCGCGCTTGAGCTCGGGGTAGAGGCTGGTCGCCTGCAACGCAGAAGAGATCTGCGCCGCCATCTTGCCGATGCGCTGCTCGTCTTCGTCGTCGAACCGGCCGCCCAGCTTGTTGAGCACCTGCAGCACGCCGAAGATCTCACCCCCCGCGTCGACCAACGGCACCGCGAGCAGCGTCTTCGTCTGGTAGCCGGTGAGGCGATCGATCTCGGCGTGAAAGCGCTTCTCGCCGTGAGCGGTGGGCATGTTCACCGTGCCGCCGTTCACCGCGACGTGGCCGGCGACCCCCTGGCCGAGCTTCACCCGAATCTGCTTCAGCTCGGGCAGGTGCGCGGCGCGGGTGAACAGCTCTCCGCGGGCGTAGTCGATCAGCCACAGGGTGCCACGGTCGGCCTGCATCGCGCGCGCGACGCGGTCGACCAGTGCCTGGAGCAGCTCGTCGAGCTGAACTTCCTGCCCTACCCAACCGCTGACGGAGAGGAGGACCTGGGTGGGATCGTCGCTTTTGGCCATTCGGGTCGCCGAAAGGACGAAGTCCACTGCTGTCGGCACGTCGAGGCAAGTAATTGCCGTCATGCTGACAGCACCACCTTCTTGCCTTCGCGGGCAGGCTCGCTGGCCGAGAAGTAGGATCGCGCCTCTTCAGCCATCCCCTCGACCTGGTCGTCGTTGTGCGAGGGGTCGTGGTGGAAGAGGAAGAGGCGCTGGGCGCGGGTGGCGAAGGCGACCTGCGCGGCGTCGACGAAGGTGCTGTGGCCCCACCCTTTTTTGGTCGCGTACTCATCGGGCGTGTACTGCGCGTCGAGGACGAGCGCGTCGGCGCCTTCGATGATCTTCGCGACGTCCGGGCGCAGGGTCTTCAGGCTGAGCTCGACGTCGGTCATGTAGACCAGGGACGCTCCGTCGGCGTCGATGCGGTAGCCCATGCAGCCCTGCGGGTGGTTCAAGTCGAAGGGCGTGATGGTGAACGGGCCGGTGTGAATCGGCTGGCTCGGCAGGGCATCGGCGAACGCGATCGCGCCGCGCATCGCCGAGAAGGGCACGGGAAAATTCGGGGGCATCATCTGCTGGGCGAGGACGCTGCGCAGCTGCGACGCGCCGTTGGCCCCGGGGCCGAAGAGCGTGAGCTGCGAGCTGGGGACGTAGGCGGGCGCGAAGAAGGGGAAGCCCTGGACGTGATCCCAGTGCAGGTGGCTCCACAGCATCGTCGCCTTCACGGGCTGCCCGGCCTTCAGCAGTTCGTCGCCAAGTCCGCGCAAGCCCGTGCCGGCATCGAGGATGAGGCGCTCGCCCTGGCTGACGACCTCGATGCACGAGGTGTTGCCGCCGATGCGGGCGACCTGGCTGCCTGACGTTGCGACACTGCCTCGAACTCCGAGAAACCTGATTTCCATGACACCGGGTAGAGCAACCCGGCGGCCACGGCCAACCGCCCGGAAAAGCGTGGGCGGGTCATGTGCGATGCACCGGTCTGGATCGCGCGGGGCCGGGCCAGAATGAAGCGGCTCTTAGTTCTTCCAGAGCATCTTCCACGGGTGCGCCTTGAGGTCCGACAGCAGGGCGCGCAAGTCGTCGTACACGGCGGGATCTTTGATCACCTTGCCCATGGTGCCTTCGCCCGCCTCGAGCTTCGTCAGCATCCGATCTGCCCGAAGCGCGATCGCATCCATCTTCTCGCCGGCCGCCGAGTACTTCGTGATCGCGACGCGCAGCTTGCGGTTGTCTTCCTCGGTGAAGCCGCCGGTGAGCGCGGCCATGCCGCCCAGCGCCACCTGGGCCTCTTTTGACATCAGCGGAACATCATTGCGCAGCACCTTCAGCGCCGCGCTGGCGTCATCGAGGATCGCGTTCGCCTTTCCGCCCGGCTCCATCTGCGTCTTCGCGATCGCAGACAGCGCCCGCAGGTCTTTCACCGTCGAGTTGAGCTCGGCGACGATCGACCGGATGTCTTCGCGGTTTTCCGTCATCACGCCGTCGAGGTTCTTCGACAGGCCGCCGATGCCGGTGAGCAGGTTGGTGATCGCCCCTGGGTTCTCTTCGAGCATCTTGCTGGCGCGCTCGAGGAAGCCGGCGAGGCGGTTGCTGACGATGTCGATGCGGGGCCCGTCGACGCCGCGCAGCGCAAGGTCGTTGGGAAGCGGCTCGGACGAGAGGCCCGGGCTCAGCTCGAGATACGGCTCACCCAACGCGCCCTGGCTCGACACCGTGACGACCGCGTCCTTGCGAAGCGCCGCCCGGCCTTCTTTGCTCACGCCGAGAATCATCTGCACCGGCAAGAGCTCGCCTTCGGCGTCGCGGCGGGTGGCGAGCAGGCTGATGCTCTCGACCTTGCCGACGCTGATGCCCGCGATCTTCACCGGCGCGCCCTTCACGACGTTGCCCGTGTGCGCCCAGTCGACCTTGAGCGTGGTGTTCGAGCCGAAGGAAAGCTCGCCCATCAGCGAGAGGAGGCCGAGCGTGCCGAGCAGTGCTGCCAGCAGCAGGGCTCCGACCTTCAGCTCGAGTTTTGATTCGTCCATGGACTGCGCTCCTTACGAAAATCAGCTGCGAAACGATGCTTTTCCGGCGTCGACGACCAGCACCAGGTCGGCGAGGCGTTCGACGGCTTTGTAGTCGTGAGAGACGACCATCGCTCCGAGCCCCTGGTGCTTGAGCAGGTCGAGCGTGTCGTTCACCTGGTCTGCGGCTTCTCGATCGAGGCCCGTGGTGGGCTCGTCGAGCAGCAGGTAGCGCGGCTCGAGCACCAGCGCGCGCGCGATGGCCGCGCGCTTCTTGATCCCGGGCCCCACCTCGGGCGGAAAGCGATGGGCGAACTCGCCCAGGCCGACGCGATCGATCGCCTTCTTCACGCGGTCGTCGGGCGTCTTGCTCTTCGCCGTCAGCGCCACGTTCTCTGCGAGCGTGAGCCAGTCGAGCAGCGCAGGGCCTTGCACCAGGTACGGCACGCGGGCGCGCACCGCCTGCAGCTTTCTTTCGGGCAGGGTGTCGATGCGTTCATTCGACAGCTCGACGCTTCCCTGATCAGGCTTCAGCAGGCCGACCGCGAGGCGGCAGAGCACGCTCTTTCCCGAGCCAGACTTGCCGACCACGAAGCACAGGCCCTTCAGTGGCACAGTCGCCGACAGTCCGTCGAGCACGCGCACGCCAGCGGCGAAGGACTTCACGACATCGGTGAAGACGATCGCGTCGGACACCTAGAAGCCCGCCAGCAGAAAGCCGAGTGCGATCAGGAAATCGAGCAGCAGCACGCCCATGCACGCGTCGACGACGCCCGAGGTGACGGCCTCGCCGACGCCGGCCGCTCCGCCTTTTGCGTGAAGGCCGCGGGCCGAGGCCGCGAGCGGAATGAAGAGGCCGCAGACCGCCGCCTTCACGAAGGCGCAGACCACGTCAGACACCGTGAGAAAGCTCGGGTCCATGAAGGTCGTGCCGTCGGCGTGGAAGACGAAGGTCACCGTCGAGACGGCGGCGAGGGTGGCGGTGACGGTGCCAATCAAGATGAGCAGCGGAGCGGCGATCAGCGACGCCACCACCCGTGGAGCGACGAGCTCGGCAAGCGGGTCGGCGGCCGACAGCTCGAGCGCTTCGACCTGCTCGTTCACCGTCATGCTGGCGAGCTCGGCAGAAGTGCCGGCTCCGGCGCGGGCGGCGAGCAGCAGCACCCCGGTGAGGGGCGCGAGCTCGCGCACGAGCAGCTGAAAGTACGCGGGGCCGACGATGGTGATGTTGCCGGTGGCCTTGCGCGCCTGCGCGTACGCGATGGTGACCATCACGGCGCCGAAGAAGGCGAGCCCGCTGCCGACGAGCCAGCTGCTCGCGCTGCCGAGCTCGTTGAGCTGCACCATCACCTCGCGCCACGAGATGCCGCGGCGGCGAACCGCTTTCACCGTGCGCCACAGCATCAGCATCGGGCGGCCGACGACCGTCGCGACGAAGCTCACGAGGAAAGCAGCCGCGCCAGGGGCGGAGTGATGAAGAAGTCGAGCGCGAAGATGGTGAAGCAGCTCAAGACGACGGCGGTGGCGGCGGCGCGGCCTACCCCGCGGGCGCCTCCGGAAGCAGAGAGGCCGACCGCGGTCGAGACGAGTGAGATCGCCAGGCCAAAGATGAGTGCCTTGATGCCGCCGCCCAGAAAGTCGCCCCACCACAGCATGTCGGCGAACGCGCTGAAGAAGACGCGAATGGGCAGCCGCATCGTGAAGAACGCGGCGATGGATTCCCAGATGACGGCGAATAGAAAGGTGAGGGTGGAGAGCGCGGCGACGCTGATGGTGGTGGCGACGACCCGCGGCGCGACGATCAGCGTGAACGGATCGAGGCTGATGCCGCGCAGGCCTTCGATCTGCCCATTCACCTTCAGCAGCGCGAGCTCGGCGGCGTTTCGCGCTCCGATGCGGGCGGCCATCATCAGCCCGAGCAGCAGCGGGCCCAGCTCCCACAAGACGGAGTAGCCGCCAGCCCAGCCCGAGTACTGGCGAAGCCCGAAGCGTTCGGCGTAGGCGCCCGCCTGGAGGATGACGATCGCTCCGGTGAGGGCGGCGACGCCGAGGGCCAGGGGGAGGCTGCGAAACCCGAAGTGAACCAGGGCGCGCGTGAGCTCGCGGCGGTCGAGGCGGGGCAGGTGAAGCGCGGTGCGGGTCGCGACCAGCGCCAGGGCGCCGGCGCCGCGCAGCACGACGACGAGGGAGCGCCCGAGCACTCGGGGAAAGAAGGTGAGCGCCTGTTTCACGAGCGCCGCAGTCTCTTCGACAGCGGCCAGATCGCAAGGGCACGCATGCGCTTCAAGCGCTGCGCTTAATGGGCAGGAAAATAGGATGCGCAATGTAAAGAGCCTTTAAGCAGTTGGAATTACTCGGGAAAGGTGTTGGCAAATCCCCTGCAAATGGCTCCAGCATGAACACCTCAAACACCAACCCCTCCTTCCGCACCTTCAACCGCCTGATGACCGTCGGGTCGCGTGGCACCGACGTTTCCCGCATGCAGGATGCGCTGCGTTCGGCTGGCTACAACCCGGGCACGTCCGACGGGATCTTCGGCGCGAAGACGGTGGCGGCGGTGAAGCAGTTCCAGGCCGCGAAGGGGCTGGATGCCGACGGCAAGGTCGGCGCGAAGACGGGCGGCCAGCTGCACCTGCAAGACACCTTCGACACGGGCGGTGTGACGGGCGTGCCGGCGGCGGGCAGCAACGCGCAGAAGCTGTCGGCGGCGATGGCGCGGGCGAAGGAGCTCGGCCTCACGGTCACCTCGACCACCGGCGGCAAGCACGCCGAGCACTCGTACCACTACCGCGGCCGCGCGTTCGACGTGGCGGGCTCGCCGTCGGCGATGCGCCAGTTCTACCGCGAGATGGCGATGACGAACCCCACCGAGCTCTTCTACGACCCGATGGGTGGGATCAAGAACGGCCAGAACATCGGCGCGATCGGCGGCCACGGCACGCACGTTCACGTCGCGTACTGAACGACGAGGGCCACTGCAGCCGGATGGCGAAGCGCATCGGTGGAGGCGGAATCGCCGCGAGGTGAAGCTGGGGTGACCGCGATGTTCGGCTTGAGGCCGTGCTGGGCGAAGAAGGCCGAGGACGAAGCGGACGTCGACGTGGCGCAGGAGGGTGAAGGCGTCCTTCGTCAGCTTTCGTCGCGCGGCCGGGTGGTCTTTATTGAACGTCGTCTCTGCAAACAGGCTGTCGGATTTTCCGACAGGGCTGTGCAGCCTTCCCTCAGGCGGCCCAAGCCAACCGGGTTCGAAGCGCCAGCAGCAGCAGCGGAAAAAGCTGAAGCGCGGCGGCGATCGCGAACGCTGCACCAATCGTGGTCCACGGGCTGCCTGACCGGCGCGCGTCGCGCAACAAAATGAAGCCCAGCGGGAGGAACAGCAGGAGCGCCGTCAGAAAGCCGGGGTTCGGCCGACCGCTGAGCACCGTCGGCACAAGGTGAAAGATGGTGCCGTTGATCAACATCAGCGCCGGGTAGCTGAGGCTGAGCGCAGGTTTGCGGTGACCGATCGCTGCTGCGCAGATGCCGAAGGTCACCACCATCGCGTTGGTGAGGAAGAAGTCGGGCCAGTCGAAGGCCAGCCCCTGGTGGTTGGCCCACGCGACCCAGCCGAAGCTCTGCTCTTCCATTACGTGCAGCCCGTAGACGAGCGGCAGCGTCCACAACCAGAAGGACTCGGTTCGGGCTGTCTCGGCAGTCAGGCGGGTCATCGCGGGCTCCAGGAAGGGTCAGGTCGACTTGGAGCAATCGGCGGGCCAGCTTCGTGCAATGAAGCGCGCGCATGTCGCAATCGGGCACGCCATCGCGAATCGCCGTCGTGGGGTGGCTGCTCGCGCTCGGCGCTGTCAGCGCGCTGGTGCTGACGTCGGGCGGACTGCGCAGCCCGTTCCTCCCTTTCCTCTGCCTGCCGTCGGTGCTCGCGCTGCGGGCCGGGCTGGTGAGCGTGCCCCTCATTCTCCTGCCGCAGCTGCTCACGCTCGGCGCCGCCTGGTGGATCACCGCGTCGCTTGGGACGGGCCCCGAGGCGCCGTGGGTTCCCGTGCAGGACGTGGCGCTGCTCGCCGCCGGCATCGGGCTGGCGTTCTTCGGCGCCTCGGCGCTGCGCGCCGAGCTCGACGCCACCGAGCAGGCGGCCGCTGCTGCGCTCACCGCGCGCCTCAACACCGAGGCGGCCCGCGCGCGAGAGCTCGAGCTGCTGTCGGGCGCCGTGGCGCACGAGCTGAAGAATCCCCTCACCGCGGTGCGCAGCCTGGTGGCGCACTTCGCGGCCGCGTCCGACGCCGCGCCGGCGATGAAGGCCCTCGCCGATCAGGTGCGCCAGCTGTCGACTCGCATCGACGACTTCCTCACCACCGCGCGCACCCCCGCGGCCGAACCCGCCACCGAAGCGAACGGCTCGGGCTTCGTCGCGTTCGCGCGCGTCGCCCACCGCATCGCGCTCATGATGTCGTTCGGCTTCGCGGTCGCGTTCGCGCTCGGCGGTATGGAGAAGTGGCGCGTCTTCGCCTTCTTGCTCTCGACCGCGATCTACGCGGCGTGGGTGCTGCCCATGAAGCTCGAACAGATCGAGATCTCGCGCGTGCTGTGGCCTCCATTGTCGCTCGCGCTCGTTACTTATCTTCTGGCGGGCGGAGCGAGCGGGCCAGTGCGCCCGGCGCTGATCGCCCCCCTGGTGGTGGTGGTGCTGGTGACGAAGCGCCAGCGCGACGCGCGGGCCTTCCTCGTCACAGCGCTCGGCGTGGTCGCGCTGGGTGGAGCGCTGGCGCTGACGCTGCCGCGCGCGCTGGTCGTGCCGCAGACGCTCGACTTGTCGCTGCCCGGCACTGCGCTGGGGCTTGGGGGCTTCGCCCAGTTCGTGCTCGCAGCTTGGCCGATGGTCGCCGTCGCGGTTGGACACCGCCGCGGCCGGCTCGAGCTCGCCGCGGCGCAGGGGCGGGTGCTGAGCGAGCTGACCTACGCCGCCGAGGCCCAGGAGACCCGTTGGCGGGCGCTCGAGCAGTTTCTTTCCCGCGTCGTCGAGGGACTGCAGCCGTCGCTGCACGTCATCGAGCAGGAGTCGGTGGCGCTGCGCGACGAGGCGGCGGGGCGGACCCGCGAACGGATGGACGTCGTCGTCGGCGAGCTGAGGCGGATGAAGGCGTTGCTCGACGACGTCGGCTGCCTGCCCCGGCCTCCTTCCGCCCAGGAGCTGCAGCCGGCGTCGGTGCGAGCTGCGCTCGGCCGGCGGTTGCCTTCGTGGACGGCGCTCGGGCTCGCCCGACGCGTCACCGTTCGCCTCGTCGAAGGCGTTGACTGCACCGCGGTGATGGACACCATGCGCTTCGACATCATCGTCACCAACCTGGTGAAGAACGCGATTGAGGCCTCGGGCTCCGACGCCCAGGTTCAGCTACAGGTCGCAGCCGCGGACGGCGGCATCGCGGTGACCGTCGACGACGATGGGGTCGGGCTCAGCGCCGCGCTCGCCGATCGGCTGTTCACCGCCGGAGCGACGACGAAGTCGACTGGCTCTGGGCTTGGGCTGTTCATCTCGCGCAGGCTGGCTGCCCAGTTGCGCGCGACACTGACGCTGTCGGCTCGTGTTCCGGCAGGATGTCGCGCCACCCTCGTGCTCGAGAAGGGGAGTCGATGATGGACACCGTGCTGTTGGTCGATGACGAGGCGAGCGTGCGGTACGCGCTGCGCGCCGTGCTGGAAGACGAGGGGTTCGAGGTGCTCGAGGCCGAAGACGGCGTCGCGGCGCTCGAGGTGCTGCAGCACAACGCAGAGGTCGCGCTGGTGGTGGCGGATCTGCAGATGCCGCGGCTCGACGGGCTCGGGTTGCTCGACGAGCTGGTGAAGCGGGGGCACAGCGCGCGGCTGGTGTTGATGACCGCGCATGGCTCGGAGCGCGTCGCGGTCGAGGCGATGAAGAGAGGGGCGCTCGACTACTTCCGCAAGCCGTTCGAGCCCGCCGAGCTGACCCAGGTGCTGACCCGCGCCGTCGCCAGCCAGCGCCTCGAGCGCGAGAATCGAGAGCTGCGCGCGCGGCTGACGCTCGGCCGGCACGCGGTGTTTCGATCGAAGGCGATGGTGGCGGTCGCGAACGTGGTCGAGCGCGCCTCGTCGAAGGACGTCGCGGTATTGGTGCTTGGCGAGACCGGCACCGGCAAGGAGCTCGTCGCGCGCGCGCTCGTCGAGGCGAGCCCCAGGGCGAAGCAGCCGTTCATCCGTTTCAACTGTGCGGCGCTTCCCGCGGAGCTCGCCGAGGCCGAGCTGTTCGGGCATGTGAAGGGAGCGTTCACCGGCAGCGTGAAGGATCGCAAAGGCATCTTCCGCGAGGCGCACGGAGGCACGCTGTTCCTCGACGAGGTGCACGCGCTGCCCGAGGCAATTCAGCCGAAGCTGTTGCGGGCGCTGCAGGAGAAAGAGGTGCGGCCCGTCGGTGGAGACGAGACGTACAAGGTCGACGTGCGGGTGCTGGCGGCGGCGAACGTCAACCTCGCGGCGATGGCGGGCTTCCGAAAAGACCTCTACTACCGGCTGGCGGTGGTGACGGTGCAGCTGCCTCCGCTCAGGGACAGGCGCGAGGACATCGAGCCCCTCGTCGACGAGTTTGTGCAGCGGTATGCGCAGCGGTTCGGGCTCGGTACGGTGCGCCTGTCGCCGCGGGTCCGACAGCAACTCCACGACGCAGCCTGGCCCGGCAACATTCGCGAGTTGGAGCACTGCATCGAACGGACGCTGGCGCTCAGCGCGGGGCCGGACATCGACGCGATCCCCGAGGTCGGCAGCGCCAGCGAGGAGCAGGTCGTCGACGGCGAGCTCACCTTGAAGGAACGGGTGGAGTCCTTCGAGCGCGGCCTGCTGGTCGAGGCGCTCGAGCGCTACGCCCAGAACCAATCAGAGACCGCGCGGCGGCTGGGCCTCAACCGCGCGACGCTGATCGCGAAGATGAAGAAGTACGCCCTGACGGCGTGACGAAGACCAACAGCGCTGTCAGGAAATCCGACAGCGTGCGCGCGACGCTCAGAGGGGAACCCGCTGGTAGCCAGATTGCACAAGGCGCCCCGCATGACCCTCACCCCAATGAAGCTGCTTCTTGGTTGTTGTCTGGTCGTCCTCGTCAGCTGCGGGCCGTCAGAGCCGCCTGGAGGTGAGGACGGCGGTGTCGGCGGCGGTGTCGGCGGCGCTGGAGGAGGAGTTGGCGGCGGTGTCGGCGGCGGCGGTGTCGGCGGCGGCGGAGCTGGCGGCGGAGTTGGAGACGGAGTTGAAGGCGGAGTTGGAGGCGGAGTTGGCGGCGGAGCCGGCGGCGGAGCTGGGGGCGGCGTCGGCGGCGGAGTCCCGGACGCAGGCGCGGACCTCACGCCTCCCGTCCTGCTCGCGTCGAGCCCCGGCGCCGGCAGCACGATGGTTCTGGCGGCCTCGAACGTGACGCTCGATTTCGACGAGCCGATCGCCCGCGGGTCCCTGCAGATCGCGAGTAACCCGAACATCGGCTTTGATCTGCCCGTCTTCGCAAACAGCGATCAGCGCATCTTGCTGCACCCGCTCTCGGTGTTGTCGCCCCTGACCAGCTACACGCTGACGCTGTCAGTGACGGACCTTGCGGGCAACGTGTTCTCCACCACGATCGGCTTCACCACCGCGGCGGTGCCCGACACCCAGGCGCCTTCGCTGCTGACCCGCACGCCTGGTGTGAACGCGACCAACGTCCCACTCAACAACCTCTCGGTGGTCGCCACTTTCAGCGAGCCGATGAACGCCGCCAGCCTCGTCTTGACGGCGATCGGCTCCAACATCGCGTTCTCGGATCCCGTGATGTCTGCGGGTGAGACCATCGCCACGTGGGCGATGCCCACGCAGGGCGACGGCGGCCTGCTCCTGCTCTCGGTCTTCACCTCGTACACGCTGTCGCTCAGCGGAGCCGATCTCGCAGGCAACGCGTTGCCGACCGCGACCTGGAGCTTCACCACCCAGACCGTCCCCGACAACACGCCGCCCACGCTCGTCACCTTCAGGCCGGCGGCGAGCTCCAACAACATCCCCGCCAACACCACGTTCAGCTTCATCTTCAGCGAAGCGATGAACGTCCCCTCGGTCGAGTCGGCGATGCGCCTCGACGGCTTCACGCTGCCCGGCGCCTGGTCGTGGGCGGTCGGCAATCGGTCCGCCGCGTTCAAGCCCACCGCCAACCTCGTCCCGCAGAGCCACGCCGTGTCGCTCGTCAACGGAGCGGCGGACACCAGCGGCAACCTGCTCGCGCCCTTCTCGAGCGCATTCACGTCGACGGCGGTCATCGACACCACCGCGCCCGTCGTCGCGGGCACCACGCCGCTCGCCAACGCGCAGGGCGTCCTCATCGCCACCAGTTGCAGCGACCGCACCCCCCGCGCCATCACGATGACGTTCAGCGAAGTGATGGATCGCGTGTCGTTCGAAGACGCGCTCCAGGTCTCCGTTGGCGGCGTGACGGTCGCGGGCGTCAAGAGCCTCTCGGTCAACGGGTTCACCGGCCAGTTCACCCCCTCCGCGCCGCTGCCCAACGACGTGAACGTGCTCGTTCGGGTCGGCGGCACCGGCCTACCCACCGCGACGGATCTCGCCGGCAACCTGCTCAGCCCGTTCTCGTTCACCTTCCACACCATCAGCCTGCGCACCGCGATCATCTCCGTCGATCTGACCAAGTCGGGCCGTGCGCTGTCGGCGCCGAGCTTCGGGGTCAACCAGGTGCAGGTCGGGGTCGTCGCCGTCGGTGAATTCAGCGCCTCGATCCAACAACGCGGGTTCCTCGGCTTCCTTCCGGCCTCGGTGCTCAACACCGGAAGCTGTCTGCGCACCGCTACGTTCACCATCCAGCAGACGGGCGTGAATGGCACCCCTTTCAGCGGCATCCCCAACCTCGGCGCGGTGTTCGTCGAGCCCGTCGACACCGGCGACTTCGACTTCACCGACTACGCGCGGACCTCGTACATCCTCCCGGTTCAGGTCTCGTCGTCGTCGCCTCCCGGTGACCGCACCGTCTCTGTGTTGAACGCCGCGCGGACGATCTACAGCTCCATCGCTCCGCAGAACTACCGGTGGCGGCTGCAGTTCTCCAACGTGCTGTCGATCAACCCCACGATCGACTTCGTCACCTTCGCGCCCAACACCGCGTCGCTGTCGATCACCCACGAGACGCCCTGACGTTTCACCAGCGCCGTATCGATGAGCTGGGGTGATCTCGGTTGGTGGTTCAGGTCTGCTCCACCCGAGCGACCGAGCTCGACGGCAGCGTCGATGGGGCGTCGTCGAAGTGAACGACCGAGCCGAACGGCGGCACCGCGCGCCCGCTGGTGATGATCCATAGCGTCGGCGGAGGGGCGGCGAGTGAAGGCGTCGTTGCTAGTGGCCGAGTCGCTCGAGGCCGGCTCTGTCGTGGGCATGCACGCGGTGTCCAACCTCGTCTCCATCCGGGTGGGCCCCAAAGGTGCGTCCTGCTTCGGCTGCAGCTCGGCTGAACAGGTGATCTGCCCGCTCGCTACAGCAGGCGGGTGCGGGCCAGGTCGGTAACAGCGGCAGACGGAAGCGATGTTAGCCACGGGGACCAGACGAAAGCAGACCAATTGGTCACGGTTTGACTCCGGGCCCGCATCTGCTTCTGGTGAAAGGGGCGGGTGCGGCCGCAGAGCCCCAATTCAGGCGGCGGTTTCGACGATGCGGCCCTGCACGACGCGCAGCTGGCGGGGCAGCGGAAGCGACTCAAGCGGATCCGGCAGGGCGGCGATCAAAGTGCGCCCCTCGCTGACCTGCAGCAACAGCTTCGCGATCTGCCCTTCGGTGACCGGATCCAGCCCCGCGAACGGATCGTCGGCGAGGAGCACCAGCGGGCGTGCGACGATCGCCCGCGCAATGCCGGCGCGCTTCTTCATCCCGCCCGACAACTCTTCCGGTCGCTTCTTCGCGGCAGCGATCAGCCCCACCTGTTCCAGCGCCTCGTTCGCGCGCGAGGTCGCTTCGGCGTCTGCCACGCCCCGCTTCTTCAGCGGCAGCCGAACGTTCTCGAGCACCGTCATCGAGTCGAAGAGCGCGTCGGTCTGAAACACGAACCCGAACGCCGCCTGCGCTTGCCTTCGCGCGTCGTGGCTCAGCGACGCCACATGCTCGGTGCCCCAGCGCACGTCTCCGGCAGTCGGCAACACCAGCCCGGCGAGCACCTTGAGCAAGATGGTCTTCCCGCCGCCGGCCGGGCCCCAGAGCACCACCTGGCTTCCGGCGGGCAGCTCGAGCGTGATCGCGTCGAGCGCGGTGACGCTGCCGAAGGCGACCGTCACTGCCTTCAGCCCCAGATCCACTCAGCGCCCTTTGCCGAAGAATCGCGTCAGCGACACCTTCTTCACGCTCTTGCCGAACAGGTACCAGGTCATCATCACGCCGAAGAGGAAGCTGGCCGCGACGACCGCGAAGAGCCCCAGAAACGGGACTCCGTGAATGGTCCAGTCTTTGGACGCGAAGCTGATGAAGGCTCCGACGATGAGGCCGCACGCGCAGAGGCCGAAGAACGAGATCACCGCGAGCGCGCGCAGGTTCTTGTTCAGCTCGTTCATCTGTTCTGCCTTCACCGTCACCGAGAACTTCCCCCCCTCGAGGTCGAGCAGGATCTGCGACAGCTGCATCGGCAGCTCGTTCGCCGCGCTCTGCAGGCGGTTCAGCGTCTTCAGCATCCCGCCCTGCAGGTGGTTCGGGTCGAAGCGTTCGGTGAGCAGGTGCTTCGCATACGGCAGCGCGATTTCCCCGATGTTCATCCCCGGGAACAGCGAACGCAGAATGCCTTCGGTGGCGATCGAGGCGCGCGAGAGAATCGCGTACTCCTTCGGCACCCGGATTTTGTACTTCACCGCCAGATCCAGCAGGTCGCGCATCAACGACTTTGCGTTGATCTGCGAGAGCTCGGTGGGCAGGTACTCGCCGATGATCGCTTCGATGTCGTTCTTGAAGAGGAGCAGGTTCGAACGGCTCTCGGCGGATCCGAGGCGGTACAGCAGCCGCGCCGCCGACTCGGAGTCCTTGATCGCGACCGCGACGATCAACGAGACCAGCGTGTCCGCCATCTGCTTCGTGATTCGCCCGACGAGGCCGAAGTCGATCAGCGCCAGCACCGGCTTCTCGGGTGGCTCGCCGTCGAGGATCAGCAAATTGCCCGGGTGCGGATCGCCGTGGAAGAGCCCGTCTTCGAACAGCTGCTTGAACCCGTTCTCGAGGATGTTCTTCGCGAGCAGCTCTTTGCCAGCCTGCGGCATCGTCGCCATTGCCTGCGAGAGCTTGGGGCCGTGCAGGTATTCCATCGTCAGCACGCCGCGGGTCGACAGCTCGTCGTAGACCTTCGGAATTCGAATGCCGTTGCGGCCGATGTGGTTCTTGAAGAAGGCGCGGATGTTGGCCGCCTCGTTGAGGAAGTCGAGCTCCTCGTGAATCGCGCGGTCGAACTCTTCGATGATGCCCGTGGGCGTGTAGACGCCGACCTCTTCGACGACGGCCTCGAGCGCGCGCGCGATGTAGTGCAGCACCGAAAGGTCGGCGCGAATCTGTTCAGCGATGCCCGGGCGCTGCACCTTCACCACCACTTCCTTTCCTTCGACCGTGATGGCGCGGTGCACCTGCGCGATTGACGCAGCGGCGATCGGCGTGGCGTCGAACGTGGGGAAGATCTCTTCTAGCGGCCGGTGGAAAGCCGAGACGATCTGCTCGCGCACCTGTTCGATCGGAAACGCAGGCACCTGGTCCTGCAGGTGCGAGAGCTCTTCGATGAACTCGGCGGGAAGAAGATCTGCGCGCGTCGAGAGCACCTGGCCCAGCTTGATGAAGGTGGGGCCGAGCTCGCTCAAGAAGGTGCGGAAGCGCTTGGCGACGGTCTCGCGCCGCGACTCGGGGGTCTGCTCGACCACTTCCCTGCCGCCCAGCCGGGCCCACAGGCCCGAGCGCTCGAGCACGTCGGCGAAGCCGTGGCGTCCCGCGGTGACGGCGATCTGCCGCACCCGGTTCAAGTCCTGAAACGCCTCGCGAATCACTGCTGCAAGCTGTCACGAGGCAGACAGAGGGGCAATTTGTGAAAGCTGCTCCGCAAGTGGGGCATGGGCCATGCACCGCCGCCCGGGATGAAGAATCTTCCCGCCTTGACGCTGGCGTTTGTGACTGCATTTTCGCCACAGGCATGGGCGGGCGCGCTCAATCCGGGCTGCATGGCGGGCGATCCTTTCGCGTGCCTCGAGGGCGAGCCGACAGTTCCGTCAGCGACGCGCGCGTGCAGCCTCGGCCAGTCGCGCGGGTGTCTGGTGGTCGCGAAGCTGAAGCCGACCGAGGCGCTGACCTGGGTCGACAAGGCGTGCAAGCTGGGCGACCCGGTGGGTTGCTACGAGACAGGGCTTCGGCTCGTCGACGCGAAGCGGCCGGACACCGCGCGCGCCTTCGTGGCGCTGTACTTGAGCTGTCGCCAGGGCCACGGCCCCGCCTGCACGCTCGTGGGCACGATGCACGCAGACGGAAAGGGGACGGCGAAAGACCCGACCCGCGCGGCGATGGCCTTTCGCAACGGCTGCGAACGTCAGGATGCGCCGGGCTGCCTGCTGCTGGGCAAGATGATGACGAAGCCCGCCGAGAGCGCGGCCGCCTTCGACCTGGGCTGCCGGCTGAAGTCCACCGAAGCCTGTACGCAGCTCGAGGCGCTGACCAGGCAGGGGGTCAAGCCCTCGGCAAAGCTCGCCGAGATAGCCGACCCTCTGGTCGAGGCAGAGAAGATCCTGCGGCGCCAGAAGGGCAGTCGCAACCCGGTCGCTTTCGTCGAGGTCGACCGGTGCCCACGCGAAGCCCACGAGCTGGCGTGCGTGAACGGCGACCTCGCCGTGTGCCAGCAGGCGGCTGACCTGCAGCAGAACGGCGGTGACGGAGCGGCGGCCTACTGCATGAAAAAACAGGCCTGCGAGCGCGGTGACGGCCACGCCTGTGAACAGCTGGGCACCGCCCTCGTCGGCAGCGGCCTGCCCACGGCGGCGAGGGTGGCTTTGGGCTGGTTCGAGAAGGGCTGTCAGCGCGGCAGCGCGGCGGGCTGCGAAGGCGCGGTGCGCCTGGTCGAGTTCCTCGAGCGGAACTCGACCCCGAACCAGCGCGCGACGCGAGAGCTCGAGCTGCGGGTGAAGGGCTGCTCGTACGACGATCTCGGCGACTGTTCGCTGGTCTATACCGCGCTGCTCTCGAAGATCCCCGACGCCTCGCTGACGCAGCGGGCGTGGATCACACTGGGCCGCTGGTGCGAACGCGAGCCGCGCAATGGGTCGGCCTGTTCGGCCGTCGCGGCCCGGCGCGAGGCGATCGTTCTCGAGCGGGGGTGCAGCGGGGGCAATGCGGCGTCATGCCGGGCGGCAGCGGAGCTCCTGCCGGACCCCGTTCGCCAGAGCGTCTTGCTGTCGAAGGCCTGCACCCTGGGCGACTGTGAGGGCTGCGTGGCGGGGATGACGGTCGAAGGCGCGAAGCCGGCCGAGATCGCAGCGAGGCAGACGCAGGCGGCAAAGGTCTGCGCAGCCGAGTGCCAGGCGACCCCGGCAGACACGCTCGAGCCCAGGGCGTGCGTGAGCGCGGTGAAGGCGACGGCCCAACTGGGTGGAGAGCAGAAGGCGCTGCTGCTGGCGGAAGGGCAGTGCAAGCGCGGCTTCACGTGCAAGGCGGTGGGTGAGCTGTGGTTCGCGAACGAGAACCTGACTGCCGAGGACGATGCGCGGCTGACAGCCCTGATGGAGCGGGCGTGTGCAGACAAGCGGCCGGGCACGTGCGCCGCCATCAGTGGGCTGGCGCAGGTGAAGCCCGCGCGCGCGGCGTGCAGAGACGGATCGCTGGACGCCTGCCTGCGCTGGGGCGAGTCGCTGAACGAGGCGGCGGTCGCGCTGCCGCAGACGGCCGACGCGTGGGGACGCGCGTGCAAGCTCGGGTCGAGCCTGGGGTGCGTCAGAGAGTGGGCGGCGCTGAGCGCGGCGCACAACGACCCAAAGGCTGTCGAGCAGGCGCACCTGAAGGCCTCAGCGGCGTGTGAGAACGGTGAGATCGCGATCTGCATCGAGCTGGCAAACCAGCTGAAGTTCCACTCGCAGGAGCCGCTGGCGGTCGAGGAGCTCAAAGCCATCGCCGGGAAGGTGACCACCACCCTGGGCGCGCGGTGCGACGAAGGTTCCGTCGAGGCGTGCGAGGACGCGGCGAACTTCTTCCAGTTCAAGAAGGAGCTCGACGGTGAGACGCGCGCTCGAGGGTTCATCGTCAAGGCCTGCGACCATGGCGCCGGCGGCCGCTGCGTCGACCTGGCCGAGCAGCGCATTCGGGTGAAGGACTACGCGGGCGCGGCTGACTTCGGGGCCCGTGGTTGCGCCGCAGGCAGCACGGCCGGCTGCCGCATCGTCGTAAAGCACCGCCTCGAGCTGACGGACGCCGCGCGGGTGAAGGCCGATCGTTCGCTGGGCATCGCGTGCGGAAAGAAGGTCGCTGACGCCTGCGGGTTGGCCGCAGACGTCGGCGTGAAGACGGTGGTCGAGGCGGCGGCTGGGCCGGCCCCGATGACCCGGAACTGATTGCTGAGCACCCAGGCGCAACCCGAGCTGTCGCGTAACAATCGCCCGACGTAGCCTGCGCCAATGGTCACGCGAAGCCTTCGCTGCAGCAGCTGTTCGGCGCCGCTTTTGGTGGACGATGCCTCGGCAGACACCTTTCGGTGCACCCACTGCGGCATGGTGAATCAGCTGCTGGGCCGCGAACGGCGGGACGCTCCGGCGGTGGTTCAGGCCGGGGCGATCAAGGTGGGGGTGTTCATCGCGATGGTGGTGATGGTCGCGGCCGGGGCGGCGGGCTTTCTGTTGACGAAGAAGCAACGGCCCAGCGCTCCTCCGGCGATCGTGGAGGTCGAACCGCCGCCGGCGGTAGTGAGGCCTGAAGGGAAGCCGAAGCTTCCGGTGCCGATGGGGCCTGAGAATTTCTACTGGCTCGATCAGTACGTCAGCCCGGTGGGCGTGGACGCGAACGGCGACGGGGTCGAGGACGTGGCGGGCGCCTTCATTCTCGTCGAGCACGGGACGTTGAATGCGTACGTGGGCGTGGTCGACGGGAAGACGTGGGAGATCGTCTGGAAGGACGGCCCGTATGGCGATCGGAAGAAGGCGATGCGCGGCACGGGCGTGGCGGTGAAGGGCGGGCGGTTGATGGCGGTGAACGTGCTGGGCGACGCGCACATCTTCGATCTGAAGACGGGCGAGAAGCTCTCGACCTTCCAGTTCGATGATCAAGATGCGGCCCGGTGGATCTGCGCGACGGCCGGCGGCGACACCGTCTACCTCGGCAACAGCTGGAGCACCGGGCAGCTGATCGACTTGAAGACGTTGAAGCGCACCAAGGCGCCGGCGCCGAAGGAGTGCCGCGGAGAGCAGCGGCGCGCGATGGACACGGGCGACGTCTCGAAGAAGCAGGCGATGAACGAGACGCAGGCGGCGCCGAAGCTCGAGAGGTTCGACGGGAAGTCGTGGTTCCACGATCGGAAGTGGGGCGTGATGATCGGCGCTCCGCGTGGGTCTGAGCTGATCGAGCTGGTGGGGTTCGACCCGGTGAAGCGCTCTGAGCTCTGGCGGAAGGCGCTGGCGGAGTTGGTTCCCGAGGCGGTGGAGGGGAAGCCGCAGGCGATCGACCTCGTCAACGGCGTCTTCTTTCTCGCCTATTGGGACGATGGCGGCCACCACGTCGTCGCAATCGATGCCGCGACTGGCGAGAAGAAATGGGACGCGGTTTCTCCCGGGGCGCGGTTCACCAACGTCACCGTGTCGGCGCAGCGGCTGTATCTCGTCACGCTCGAGTGGGACGCGATGCCGGTCAACGTGCTCGACCTGCAAAGCGGGACGCTGATCGCCCGCCTCGGTGGGACTGCCAGCCGGTACTGAGCGGTCGACTGGGTGCCGGCCCCAGCGCGGCGCGAGGCGCAAACAGCGGCCCCGGGTGGCCTGACGCGACAGTTTCCAGCGGGCCTCGTCGGCCTCTTATGAAAATCGAATCGCGGAAGGCAGTGCGGATCATCGAGCAGCCCAAAGCAGCAGGGATCGCGAAGGGGCCCCCTGCATCCAGAGCCGACGAGTTCTCGACGGGCAAGGGCAAGGCGCTGCGAATCGCGGCGCTGAAGTCGGGCTCGCGGCTCGAGGTTCGGCAGCAGCCAACGGTGACTCAGGCGCTGCCTGCGCAGGCGCTGACGGCGGCCGAGGCGGTGCTTCAGAACCACAACGTCACGTCTCCGAACAACGCGGTGGGGCCGCTGAACCCGACGATGCCCGTGCAGGTGAACACGCCGCAGCAGGTGCTGGACCAGGTGACGATGATGGCGGACCACTGGTCGACGGTGGGGCCGCCGCGCGACACGCTGGGGGTGTTTCCGACGGTGTACCAGCCGATGACGCAGGCGCTGATGGATCGCGCGGCGGCGTATCTGCAGGCGGGCGAGCCGCTGAAGGCGCAGGCCGTGTATGACGTGATGGTGGGCTTCGCGAACAAGTACTTCGCGGCGTTCAGCGCGATGCAGTCGGGGCAGCCGGTGCCGGTGCCGGCGCCGTGGCAGCAGGCATTCAATGCGACAGCAGGGTCGTTTCCATTCAACGAGCCGACGTCGACGCACGTCGCGCTGGGAATGGACGCGCACATTCTGGGCGACCTGCCGATGGTGTTGCGCGAGCTCCAGGCGGCGGGGCGGCCGGGTTTCGACCTGGCCAGCGCGGCAGATCAGGCAGCGTTTCGCGAGTACAACGACACGTTTACGGCGGCGCGCGCGGCGATCGTCGCGAACCTGGAAGAGGCGTACCCGGGCAACGACATCGGCATCGCGTCGTACCTTGGCGAAGGCCTGGGCCTTGGCCAGTCGGGCGTCGCAGCGATCGTCGACGGCATGCGCACGCTCGCCTGGCAGTTCGCCTGCGGGGGGCTCACCCAGCAGCAGATCGAGACCGTCGTCGTCGCCACGCAGCTCGCTGAGGCCGAGGCGATTCGGCAGGGGCACCGGCTCGTCGACCCGGCGATCACCGCCGCCCGGTTCATGGAGATTCTGCTGCGCGGAAACGGCCGGCCGTACACCGCCGAAGAGCTCGCTGCGATGCCCGTGCCCACACCCTCGTTCGAAGAGCCAGCTGCGACCGCCACGCCTCCCGCCGGCGGGTAGCCTTCGGCGCGGTGTCCTTGACGTTTCAAAGCCCGGTGAAGGGCGAGGCGGCGGTGTCGCTGGGGATGACGGCCGCCGCCTACCGGGTCCTCGCCGAGGCGGTGGGTTTCGTCGCGCAGTAGATGGGGACGGCGATCACGGGCAGTTGAGCTGCGGCCGCTGCGCCGCGATGCGTTCGGCGATCCCGTCGTTCGGCACCGCGAGCTCCAGCGCGCGATCGAGGTCTGCGCAGCTGCGCGCGGAATCGAGAAGGGCCTGTGCAGGCGTCGAGCACTGCTCCATCAACGCCCCGTTCAACGCCACGTTCCCCTTCGAGAACGAGAAGCCGAGCTTGTACGCCGCACACGCCTTCTGCAGATCCGGCCGAACGGCGAACCGGTTGCCCGCCAGCAGCGCCGCCGCCGAAAGCTCTTCCCGAATCGTGCGGCGGGTGACGGAAGGGAAGCGCTCGTGCTCGACGATCACGCGGGCGTCGAACTCGAGCGCCTCGCGGTACGTCTTGGCCGCCTTTTCGAGCTCTCCTTTCTTCAACATCCCGTCACCGATCTTCTTCAGCGAGTCGACGTTTGCCATGTCCTTGCGAAGCGCCTCGGCCTGGGCGTGAAGGGAGGCCTTCGACGACTTTTCCTTCACGACCTGCAGCATCACGATCGCCTCGTTGAGCTTGCCCTCGGCGTACGTGTCCACGGCCGCGATGAGCGCGGGATCCTGCAACCGTTCGACCAGCTCGGCGTGCAGCACCTTTCCTGGCGGCGGGCCCGCGACGGCGACCTGGATGATCGGAATCACCGGGCACTTCCACTTCGCGCCCGACGGGTCGTTGGTCTCGCGGGCCTTGATCGCCGCGAGCAGCGCGGGCTCTTTCGGCTTGTACAGCGCGTCGCCTGAGAGTCCCTGGCAAAGAATCTCGGACGCGCGCTCGCACACCGGCTGCGCCTGAATCCACTTCTTCTCTTTGGCGTAGACGAGGCAGTCGCGGCGGGTGGATCTCTGAATCCGGTCGGCCGTCGAGATCGCCGCGGGCCGCCCCGAGACGAAGGCCTTCGTGTCTCTCGGAATCTCGCGAAACGCTTCGAACGCCTGTTCATCGCGGCCGAGCTCGACCAGCTTCACCGCTCGGTCGGACGCGTCGGCGCCCTTCAGTTCCTGCGTCGTCTGCCGCATCACTGCCAGCATCTCGGGGTTCAGCGGGTCGCACTCGAGCACCGCTTTCGCGGCGGCCAGCGATCTTTCGCTGGGCTCTTCGCGCGCGATGCGCAGCTTCGGCTCGAGGTTCATGCACGGAACGGTGGCCGTCTCGAGAGGGAGCTCGACCACCGCGGGCTGCCCGGGCATCAGCCCCCAGGCGAGGACGCCGAAGATCGCGACGACGCCCAGACCCAGCGCAAACAGGGGGGCCGCTCGCGGGCGGGTCGCCGGATCGAGGCGGGGCGATCGCGACCTGGGCGGAGGCCCGATCTGGGTCAGCTCGGGCTTCACCGCCACCGCCGGCAGCTTCCGCACCGAGACGCGATCGGGCTTCAACGACACCTCGTACTCGCCGATCAACACGCGCACGCCGGGCTTCAGCTTCTTCGGAGCGGTGAGCGTCTCGCCGTCGACCAGTGTCGCTGCCGCTGAGCCGACGTTCTCGAGGACGAGCTCCCCGCCGTCGGCGAAGAACTGCGCGTGGCGCTGGGAGACACCGCCGGCGCGGAGCACGAGATCGTTGTCTTCGTCGCAGCCGACGGTGAGCCGGCCCGTGACCTCGCGTTCCTGCGTCGAGCCGTCGGGATGACGCACGATGATGGTCGGCATTTTCAGGCGTCCCCCAGGGAGTGCGAGATCACTTTGAGGCGGCTCGATTGAGTGAGCTGCCTCGGCTGAGAACGTAGTCGTGTTTGGCGAGGCGGGGCGCGTTCTGCACCTTGATGTGGTGGTGGGAAGGCGGGCCCGCGA
>Ga0105048_10003088_pt1 | contig 27234 bp, 19 predicted proteins | sample MAT05_FD_78382 | JGI IMG/M metagenome (GOLD analysis project Ga0105048, IMG submission 78382) | Freshwater microbial communities from Lake Fryxell liftoff mats and glacier meltwater in Antarctica - MAT-05 | ecosystem: Environmental > Aquatic > Freshwater > Ice > Liftoff microbial mat | place...
ATCACCAAATTTCCAGTTATAATTTAAATTACCGGCAGAAACCTGTGATTTATTTACAAATACAGCATCATCATCTTCACAAACGTCAGAAGCAGAAAAATCAGCTTTAGATTGAAGTTTTACGTTTACTTCTTTGGTTATTGCATCGCTGCAACCATTATTAGATAGCATGTTTAATGTTACCATTTTCTTTCCAACCACACTAAATAATTTAGAAGGGTTTTGAACAGTTGTTGTTCCTTCACCTGAAAAATCCCAATTAAAAGTTGTGGCAATTGTTCCACTAGGTTGAGTTCCTGTAAAATTAAATACAGTGTTTGTTAAGTTACATGCAGCACCCCAGCTAAAATCAGCCTTAGGAGATTCTTGAAGCGTTAAAACCTGAATCATGGAATCAACACATCCAAATTCTGAAACAGCTTTCATTTTAACATTTTTATTACCTGGAGTTAAAAATTCGTGGATAGCGTTAGCAAAGTTTGAAACTCCACCATCGCCAAAATCCCAAGTATAACCCATGTTACCAAATTTAATTGTAGAACCATTGCTGAATTGTACTTCTGATTTATCACATAATAAAGAAGGGGCAGCATATTTAGCAACCGGTGTAGCAAATTGGTTTGCATTTTTAGTTAATTCTGAAGTACATCCGCTGGCAGTAGCTTTCAAAGTTACCTTATAAGCACCAGGGGCTGTATAAGTCCATTTTGGACTTTTCAAACTACTTTTATCTGCTGTAGTTGTTGGATCACCAAATTCCCAAGCATAAGTTACAGTTCCAGAGTGAGTGGTATTATTGTTAAAAGATACGGCCACTTTCTCGCAAGCATTCAATACTTTGAAATCAATTCTTGGAATTTCAGTAACAACTACCTTTATGGTCTTAATTTCAACGTAACCATAAGGAATGGAAGTTGCCCTTAATTTAACATCATAAGCTCCGTAGGTAGGAAATGTAAACACTGTAGTGTAAGCATCAGATGTATCGGCTGGATTACCAGTTCCAAAATCCCAACGATAAACTAAACCACCTGATGAAATTGAACTTGTATTATCAAATACTACTGCATCACCATCACAAACTGGTTGATTAAATTTAAAATCAGGATTTGGACGTGGAGCTACATAAATATGTTTGAGGATTGTTGAGTCACAGAAATATGGACCTAAATCTTTTAATTGTAAACTAACGATAACCATGGTATCGGTTAATTTAGAATCTGGTTTAAAAGTTAAAACACCAGCAGCACTTCCTGAAGGTGTTGACCAAGTATAATAAGAAGGATTGATATCAATTCCTTTTTTACTTTTTACGCTTAAGTTTAAAGCAATCCATTTTGAGCCATATCCAGAATTAATATATCCTTTTGGTGGAGTTAAGGTATAAGTAAGTTGGTCGCCATTAGCAACAATATCAGGATTGCTACTTGTACCAAGTGTATTTGTCTGGGTAGTTTGGAAAGGTGTTGACTTATCAAAGGATGCTCCATTTGGACTAGGATTAACTGTTACAACTAATGGAACGCGATTACTAGGGCATGATACTTTTCTGTAGTATGTTTCTAAATCGATATTATAAGGTGCATAAACCCCATTTGTAGCAAACTGACCGTAGATATAAGCACCTCCGGTAATTGAAACATCTGCATTTGAATAAGTTGAGGTTCCGTAAGTAGCATACAAATCGTTTCCAGTTGTAGGTGTTGTAGTAATATAAAAAGCATAAGTAACGCCCGATTTTAAAGCTAAGTCAGGTATTTTTAAGTAACCTCTATTTCTGCCGCCTACAGTCGCAATGCGAGCAACACCTCCAGAAATCACATTGGTCCAAGCAGATGCAGTTCTTTCATTTCCAGAATAAGTACCTGTTTTATACCATATTTCATAAGTAGAATTTGCTGTTGAGGCAAAGAAATTAATTGCAAAACTGTCAATAACGATATCACTTTTAGGAGTCATATCAAGCATTCCACCATTATATGAACCATAATTTCCTGAAAGATAAGTTGTTCCGCTCATGCCATTGGCTAGCTTAGATGGGGTACCCATTTTAAAAGCTTGTGCATAAAAAGTATTTATTCCTAAAAATAAAGAAGGAGACAATGTGTTTTTTCCGCGAGCTACCAAATTGCCTTTGGATGCTGCATCATACCAAACAACTGAATCTCCGGCGTTAACTGTTGTAGCTTTTAAAGGAGCCTTACCTGGTCCGCATTTTACAACATCCTTAACGGTTGGTGTTCCTGCTGGCCCTATATATTTAAAAGTCAGTTTCGATGTATCATTGGTTGGAACTGAATCGGCTTTATTATTTGGTAACGAAGTCCAAACTTTTAATGCATAGGTTGCACCATCAACAAAGTTAAAATCTGGAGTTAAGGTATGTGCACTACCTCCACCTGGCTTTTGACTAGTTGTGTAACGATTTTGCTTTTGCAAAGTCCCGTTAACACTCCAATTGATTTTTGCACTATCAATAACATTGGTTCCTAAATTGGTGTATCCAACATTTAGTGTCGGTGAACACAATGGCATAGTGATAGATGTAATACCCACATCATCTTTCTTTGTAGATGCACTCCAAACTTCAATTTCTCTCCAGCTTGGATTAGAAAGTTGACCGGATGCAGTCATTTTAAAATCGGTTAATCTAATACCTGTTGTTGTAATTGGTGTAAATTTAGCCGAATCAACACATGCTTGTGCAATGGTTAACGTAGCCCAGTTTGCCCAGGTACTTCCGTTCCAATACTGTAATCGGCAACCGGTAAGGTTACGTGTATTGTTCCAAGCATTGTGAAACGTAATTTTCCCAATGGTTTTGGCAGAAGACCACTCCCATTGCATGTATTCCGTGCCATCAATGCCATAGGTTGATGTCCATACAAATGCCTCCTGAGTTCCACATGAAGCGTAACTAAGGTCGTTGATTTTGCTCCACTGATACAATCCGTTTGGATCACGGGAGTAAGCAGTAGCAGTAGCAGATGGGGCTAAATTGGTAGATTGCCCCATGACAAATTGAATACCAGTACAGGTAAACAAGAGTAAGATTAATAAATGTTTGTAGATTTTTTTCATTGCTAACGTATTTAATTCTCCAAAAATATAGATTCTCATTAAATTTTTGTGTCATTAAATTGAAAGATTATTATGAGTATTCTATTTAATACAGGTAACATCCTGAATTTTAGACATTCATAATTTTACGCTGAAATATTTCTTTTTGAATCATTTTTCAAATTTCAAGGCAAGCCTTGGATACCAATATTAATAGCAATTAGAATTAAATCCTAAATTGAGAATGTTAAGGGTTATCAGCTGTATTAGTATTCCTTAGATATCAGTCTCGTTTTCAGAAAATGGAAATTTATTTTAACGTCACAACACTAAAAAAATCAAAAATCTTCACTTTTTAATAACGTTTGAAGATATATTCATTTAAATGTGTTCACAAATTGGGCTGACGAGAAAAATGGTCTTATTATTCTTTCAACAAACGAGTTCTAATTAAACCATACTGTGTTTCCAATGAAAGTATATAAAAACCTTTAGGATGGTTGAATTCAATATTTTGCTCATTTTTATCGATCAGCTTTGTTTCTAAAATTTGTCCGCAATTATTATAAATACACAATTTAGATGCTTGCCAAGATTCATTTAATTTTAAAGTAAATAAATTTCCTTTTATTGGGTTTGGAAATACAAATTCATTTGAAGTTGAAACAAAATCAACAACAGCATCCTTTCTTACAACAATTTTAAAATTTTTTATGCTATCTACCCTGCTAATAGGAAACCCCGAAATTTTAGCATAAAGTCTTAAGAGTATCACCAAGTTATATGTTCCACTTTTTGTTGGTTTACCTGAAACCAATGCACAACCTACTTCTTTTGGTGTGTATGATTTTGAAACCTTGTTTAATTGAAAAGTCATTCCGGGAGGCATTCCATTTACACCAGCAACTATTGCCGAATCTATATTGGCTGTTACTGGATTGCCAGCAAAGATTACATTGGTATCTTTAACAATTTTAAACTGAATAATTTCGCTATAATCGATTTGTTCATAGGCATCCGGCAAGGTATTTGGGTAAAATCCTGGCACCTTTATGGTTGTGTCGGCTGTACATTGTGCTTGAAGCTTAATTACCGAGAAAAAAAACATTGATAGTATAAGAAGATTTTTAGTCATTTGAACTCTTTAATTTTATGGGATACAATTTTAAGTTATTTAGCTCTGCCTTCAAAATATTTTCTCTTATTTTATTTCTGAGTTCTGCTGCTGTTCATGCTCAAATTCTTATTCGAGGCGTAATTTCTGAGTCCGAAACAAACCAATTAATGGGCAATGCTTCCGTTAAAAATTTAACAACACTCCAAGGCTCATTGAGCAATGATTCGGGTTTTTATAAAATTAATTGCCGAAGCGGTGAATTGCTCGAATTTAGCAAAACAGGCTATTTATCTCAAAGTGTGGTGGTTGAATCTGACAAATTAATCATCAACATATTCCTTCAAATTTCCAACAACCCTTTAGACGAGATTGTAGTTTCAGCCTCTCGAAGTGATCAAGCTTTAAAGAACACCTCCGTTTCTATGGAAGTAATTAAACCCTACATTATTACGAATAAAAATCCTTCAACTATCGAAAACACTTTAGACCAGATTCCGGGCGTTCAATCGGTAAACGGTCAAGTGGTTATTAGAAGCGGCAGCGGTTGGAGTTATGGCACCGGAACCCGGGTAATGCTAATGGTGGATGGAATGCCTATGATTTCGGGCGATGCAGGTCAAGTTCAGTGGTCTTTTATTCCTATCGAAAATATTGAAAGTATGGAAGTCATTAAAGGAGCATCCTCGGTTCTCTTTGGATCCTCTGCTTTAAATGGTGTTATTAATATTCGAACTGCAAAACCAAAACTTAAACCAGAAACAAAGGTTTCTTCGTTTTACGGTTTTTATGCCAAGCCTTTAAATAACGGACTCGATTGGAATAATGGCAAACTACTTTCTACCTATGGAATTAGGGCATTTCATTCACAAAAGATTGGTAAAAATGCTTTTGCACTAAATTTAAATGCTTTTAACGATGATGGATATCGAATGAGCGATAACGATAAACGCGTTCGTATTGGATGGCAATACAAACGCGATCTTAAAAAAATAAACGGATTTATTGGACTTAACGGAAACATTCAATCTGGGGTTAGTCGTTCGTTTTTACTCTGGCAAAGTGACCGCCAAGCTTACACTGCTTTAGACAGTAGTTTTACAAACAACAACACCTTTCGGTTTAATATCGACCCCTATTTTTCTATGGAAAAAAAAGGATGGAAACAGCTCATTCAAGCGCGATATCTGAAAATTTCAAATAAAATTTCACAAGTAAATACAAATGAAGACCAAAGCAATTTTTCTGATTTCTTTTTTGGGGAGTACCAGCTTACAAAAACATTCGGCGGAATTAGATTCACCGGCGGTATTACAGGAAGTTACACAATTTCAAAATCGCCTCTTTATCAAGGAAATCAAAGTTCTGAAAACCGAGCAGCCTATTTACAAGCGAACCACAAACTAGGTAAATGGAATCTAGATGCGGGCATGCGATATGAATATTATAAACTTAACAATTACAAAGAAGCCAAACCTGTTGTAAGAGCAGGCTTAAGTCGTGAATTGGCAAAAGCTACTTTTTTTAGAGCTTCATTCGGACAAGGTTATCGCTTTCCAACTATTGCCGAATCCTATATATCAACTTCGGTTGGACCTCTCAAAATCTATCCTAACAATCAACTTAAATCTGAATCGGGTTGGAACGCAGAAATAGGTATTAAACAAGGTGTAAAAGCAGGCAAAATGCAAGGAATTTTAGACATCGCTGCCTTTTGGATGCATTACAATAATATGATGGAGTTTGCCTTTGGTCAATGGGAAACAAACTCTCCTACTTTTGGGTTTGGATTTAAGTCTTTGAATGTTTCTGATGCTGATATAAAAGGAATTGATGTTTCATTTGCAGGCAGTAGAAAATGGAAAACATCTGAGTTAAAATGGCTAGCAGGATACACTTTTGCACATGCCATTTCAACAGAACCCGACAAGGTTTTCTTCACAGATTCGCTCGGCAATAAACTATCTTATACCAGCACCAGTAGTGATCCCGAAGGTAATTTTTTAAAATACCGCCCCAAACATTTAAGTCGCATTGATCTACAATATGAAATAAAAGCTTGGGAAACAGGTATCAGCCTTAGATATAATAGCTATCTCCAAAACATCGACAAGGCATTTGTCGGCTTTCCTATTATTTATGTAGTTCCAGGAATTCAGACTATTCGCGATAAAGGCAAAAACGGCGATTATATCATCGATTTGCGTTTTGGGAAATCTTTTAAACAAACAAAAGTTATGGTATTGATTAATAATTTACTTAATCGGAAATACATGACCCGCCCTTGTGATATGAGGCCTCCAAGAAGTTTTCTGCTTCAGTTTAATTATGTTTTTTGATTAGAGATTGAGGATGTTACACGGTTAGATTTTAAAACAATTAACTTTCCGAAGTTAATCCATTATATCTAAAACCATTACCTATCAATCTATTAACTACCGATAGTTATATGCTCACCAATAATTAACTCAAAAACTAACTCGGTAACCAGTTCCTAATAACCAAACACTAATATTCAATAACCAATATTCAACAAATTAGCAACCAATCACCAATTACTAATCACCAATCACTAACATTCAATAACCAAAAACCTAATTATAAATATCTATAACGAGCTGAGGCGATTCGCGTTTCAATCCTAGCAATTGATCGGCCCTACCCCTATTAATTGCAATTACCATGTAACCGTTTTCATCAAAAAAGCATACTTTTTCGCTTTCTGAAACATCCGAATAATTGCGATTAATTTCTTCAACCCAATCAAATCGTCCTAGGTTAATTTTAAACTTTCGGTTTTTGACAGAGTCTTCAAAAAACTTTTTGGTTAAATTGGTATAGGCATTTCCAAAGGCATCAAAATAAATAATGCTGAATGAAAGCACATCGTTGTTTAAAACTGGTTTTTGGTTTATCAAACAATTAATTTCTTCTTGACGACCTGGTAATTTTTCGAGATTAAAGTCAGATTCAATTAGCTGCTTGATATAATGTGGAAAACTATTTTTAAAAGAAAAGTAATCATTCCCAGGATCTTCAATTCGTTTATAAATAAAGTCGCCTTCTTCAAAAACCATGGGTACAATTCCGTTATCGGAAGCAATCAAAAACTGTTCATTCATTTTGCCAAGCACAATGGCCTTGTGTACATCAAGACTCGAGTCTACACCAACTGCGTGAATGGTATTGGGCGGGAAATGAAAGACCGAATTTTTAAGAATAAATGCTGTTTCAATAAGTTTAAATGGAGCAATTGAATGTGTTATATCAATGACCGAACACCGGGGTAAAATACTCGCTATTTTTCCTTTTAGTTCGGCCACAAAATGAGAATGTGGCCCAAAATCAGTCGTTAGGGTAATGATAGGCAAATTATTTCGTTTGATAATTTTGATAACAAATGTAGATTTGAAACAAGCAAATCTGAAAAGGGGAAATGCACAGGGTATCCATTAAACTACACGCCCATTATTAAAGACAGAACATTAAAACTAAAACCACTACAACGATTGACAGAAAAAATCCTACTCATTGAAAAAACCGACCCTGCTGTATTTTTCGGGTCTAGTAACAATTACTTTAACCTTCTTAAAAAGGTATTTCCTCTACTCCGTATTTCTGCGCGTGGCAATGAAATTAAAATTTCGGGCCCTACTAATGAAATAGAAGCTTTTGAAGAAAAAGTTGAACTGCTTCAATCGCTCATTAACACCCGTTCTACTTTGAGTGATGATGAATTATTTCGCTTAATTTCAGACGAAAATACTGCGGCCGGAATTCCACGTGACAATAATGGAAACGAAATTTTGCCTGATAATGTATTGGTTTTTGGCCCTAATGGAAAAATTGTAAAAGCCCGAACGCCAAACCAAATTAAATTGGTTAAAGAAGTGGATAATAATGATATTGTTTTTGCCATCGGTCCGGCAGGAACAGGAAAAACATATACAGCCGTTGCGCTAGCCGTTAGAGCCCTTAAGAACAAAGCTATAAAACGTATTATTTTAGCCAGACCGGCAGTGGAAGCCGGTGAAAATCTTGGTTTTTTGCCTGGCGATTTAAAAGAAAAAATAGACCCATATTTAAGGCCATTGTACGACTCGCTTCAGGATATGTTGCCCGATGATAAATACAATAAATATATTGAAAATCGCACTATTGAAATTGCGCCCATGGCATTTATGCGTGGCCGCACTTTAGATAATTGTTTTGTAATATTGGATGAGGCCCAGAATGCAACCAAAACACAATTAAAAATGTTTTTGACCCGCATGGGGCCAAGTGCCAAACTTATCATAACAGGCGATTTAACTCAAGTCGATTTGCCACCAAAAATGGAATCGGGCTTGAAGCATGCCATCGGTATTTTGAAAGGAATTAAAGGTATAGAAATGGTGTATTTAGATGTGGAAGATGTTGTAAGACATCCGCTGGTAAAGGAAATCATTAAAGCTTATGGTAGAGCTGATCAAGGATAATTTTCTTTGGGATTCTTAAAATACACTTCGAAGAGCTAATACTTTTTTGATTGATGAAATTCTTTAATAGCTACAATCATTAAAGGATGAATGTTGAAAAATCCAAATATTTTTTCTATAAATTTCGTAAACTTACTGGTAAATAAATTGCCAAATAACAACTTGGCAGCGATCCTAATTGTCAAACAAGCAAACCTTTGCCTGCTTCCAAGTATGGCGTAATTACTACCTATTCAAAAAAGGTTTTTCCTGAGTTTAACTCTGATTTTTTTTCACGTTTTTAAGCATTAGTTTCTTTTTGATTGAAACTTGTTGCAATGAATAAAACAATTACTTAGTTATTAAGCATCATCGGCATAATGAGCATTAGCATTTTTTCTGATGCTTCCTTCTCATTTGGAACTATGATTCCAGCTCGGTTGGGTGTGCTCATTTCCAATCGAAGCGTTTCGATATCCAAATTTGAAAGCAATTCTAAAAGTAACTTCGAATTAAATCCAATCTCAATATCTTCACCAGTATAATCACAGGCTAATTTCTCGATTGCTTCATTACTAAGGTCAAAATCTTCGGCTGATATGCTCATTTCACTACCAGTAATCTTTAAACGGATTTGATGAGTTGATTTGTTTGAATAAATCGAAATACGTTTTACAGAATTATACATATCCTCACGATTCATTATTAGCATATTAGGATTTTCTTGTGGGATGACCGCATTATAATCCGGATATTTTTCATCAATAAATCGGCAAACCAATTTAGTATCACCAAATACAAAAAAAGCATTCGAACGGTTGTAATCTACTTGAACCGGTACTGAATTTCCTGTAAGGCTTGATTTTAATAAATTGAGTGCTTTTTTAGGTAAGATAAAACTATGTGTTACTCCTGGATTTACATCACTGCGTTCAACTTTAACAAGTCGGTTAGCATCTGTAGCAACAAAGGTAATTTTATCTTCCTCCAACTGAACATAAACACCGGTCAAATTAAGTCGCAACTCATCAGTACCAGTGGCAAATATGGTTTTTGCAATACAGTTTTGCAAGGTTTCAGAAGGTATCATAAACGATGTTTCGGATTCTGTTTCCGGAATTTTTGGAAAATCCTTGCCCGGTTGACCCGCTAATTTGTAATTACCAAACTCCGACTGAATTTGAACCTGAAATGTTTTCTCATCAATGGTAAAAGTTACTGGTTGATTAGGCAACGATTTTAATGTTTCAATTGTTAGACGCGAAGGCACTGCAACAGAAATTTTCCCATCCGATTCAATCAACATATCCGTAGTCATGCTGGTTTCTAGGTCGGTACTTGTAATGCTTAAACTGTTCTTATCAATATTAAACAGAAAATTTTCTATGATGGGAAGGGTAGGTTTTGAAACCAAGGTTCCGCTAATTTTTTGTAAATGATCAACTAAGGTAGTGGTATTGGCAATGAATTTCATAATGGGCAAAAATACATAACTCACATTATAGATTCATAAGTAGTTTAATTTTATTTTGTTTATTTGTTTGAACGTGAGATGTGAGATGTGAGATATGAGATGTGAGATATGAGATGTTTGTGTTAGATTTATTGTGAGATTGAGGATGCTTTATTGAAGAACTTTTCGATGTTTTGGAGTTAATTTAAAGCTATATTTGACCTCAAAATCAGGATTTTTTGGTGAACTATAAAAAATAGGGAATCAGCAATTTTATAACACGATTAAATCAGATAAAGGAATACCATGTCAGATTCTACACAAAATGCATCAATGCTTGAAACTTACAAAAATTTCAAATTCAGAGTTAAATTGGATGGAAATTATGTAGCTGGGATTAGTAAAGTTACTGGAATTAAACTAACAAAAAAGCTTGTAAATGATAGCAAAAAATTTATAGAAAAAAGAAAATTCCAAGCAATTCTATTGGAACATGGCATATTCCAAGATACTGAATTTGAGAATTGGGCAAAAAGAGTTTGGAATTGCCATTCAGAAGATAATTCCAAGGTTTCTTTGAAAAATTTTTCCAAAGATATAGTCATCGAAGCCTACAATGAAACTGGTGAGCTAAAGATTACTTTTAAAATTTTCAAATGTTGGATCTCAGAATTTCAAGCAATGCCCGAACTTGATGCTGGTTCTAACATCATGATAATTAACACTATAATCCTAGAAAATGAAGGATGGGAAGGTAATTAGGAGGTGAGGCAAGCAAGATGGTTAATTTACTTATAAAATTAGCCAATCACCAACAAGCAAATAAACTACAACCAATCACAAATCAACAAATAATAAATAATAAATAATCAATATCCAATAATCAGTATTCAATGAACAATAACTCACTAACCAATAACTAAATTATTATTAACTTTGAAATCTCAATAAACGGCATGCTTTCTATTTTTAAATCTGGCGATAAAAAAGAATTTCTGAGACGAGTTACCGATCAGGATGTCGCTACTTTTGATTCTGGTAATGTGCATCCGGTATTGTCAACTTTTTGCTTGGGCCGAGATGCTGAATGGGTTTGTAGGCTATTTGTTATTGACATGAAAGAACTCGATGAAGAAGGCATTGGAACCTTTTTAGAAATCAATCATCAAAGTCCGGCTTTTGTGGGCGAAGAAGTAACTTATACTGGTGTTTTTGACGAACAACATGGCAACTCGGTAATCTGTAAATTTTTGGTTCAAGCGGGCTCTCGTATAATTGCGCAAGGGCGAACCGGTCAGAAAATATTAAAAAAGGAAAAAATTAATCAACTATTTAACAGCATTCGTGGCGAAGGATAAAAAAGCAAAATCGGTTGTTATAAAAAACAAAAAAGCATCGTTTGAGTACCTTCTTGAAACGAAATTTGATGCAGGAATTGTGTTAAAAGGTACGGAAGTTAAATCGTTGCGAGATGGCAATGCAAACATCAGCGATGCGTATTGTGTAATTGATGACGGCCGAGTTAAAATAAAAAATATGCATATATCCGAGTTTAAAAATGCCGGATACGAACAACATTTACCAATCCACGACCGAATACTCTTGTTAAAGAAACAGGAGATCAGAAAAATCGTCAACAAATTAAAAGACAAAGGTTACGCTCTCATACCAATTGAACTTCATTTTTCGGAAAGTGGTTTTGCTAAAATTCAAATTGCCATTGGCCGCGGCAAAAAATCGTTCGATAAACGTGAAGATCTCAAAACCAAAGATATTAAACGAGAACTTGAAAGATTCAGGTAATCTTATCTAACAGATCATTTTAAGTCTCCTAAAATCTATTTCTTACTCAAGTAACATTTTTTATAAAATATCCCAGTAGGTGTTTCAATTTTCAGAACATAAGTTCCAGATGAAAGTTCAGGCAAATTTATTTGAATAAAACGTTGACTCGATTTTAACTCAACCACAACTCTGCCTAAGTTATCGATGAGTTGGAGTTGTGATAAACCTGAATTAAAACTACCCAAATCAACAAATAACTCAGCTTGAGCAGGATTTGGATAAACCGAAAAATCTGTTAACTTCAATTTTTCTTGTGAAAGTGTTTTGTAGAGTCTTTTTAAACGACTTGTTGAGTATAACCGATACTCGCCGGGTGCAAATGAAAAATTTTGCTGTAAAGTTGAAAGATTAATACTATCGCCAGTAAAAAACTCATACCACATACCCGTTTGTTGAAAATTGGCCACCACCTTAGAATTAACTATATCAAAGTTGCCCAAAACGGCAATTTTCAAGTTCGGACTATTCAAATAAATCGATTTATTTGAACTTGACAAATTGGCAATAAAATCGGTTGTTTGAAACACAGGCAATTCGGTTCTTAGATGAATTAGATCACTCCAAACTTGCGATAAATTTTTACGATTGTTGTTATATTGATACTCCCAATGGATCGGTTTTTCGCCTGTTCTTCCGTTTTGATCAATGCTAATATCGTAACCCAATTCGCCAAATTGCCAAAACATTTTTGGACCTGGCAAGGTAAAAAAAAACGCTCCGGCTAGTTCCATTCGTTTAAGACCGATATTCAAATTTTTAACAGAATATGAAGCGTTTGTACTTCCGAACTTCGTATTTTTAAACATCAATCGTTCTTCATCATGACTTTCGATATAGGTAACCACATTTGGTGATAGAAATGCACGATTTTTATAATTGCCCCAGCTAAAATCACTGCTGTATCCCATAGTACCTTGATTATATTCGTGTACTAAATTTCCCCAAATCATAAAACCGTCATTTGAGAGCACTTTTTCTTCAGAATTATCTGCAAAATGCTCTAAAATATAGAAACCTGAGCTATCAATTTGTTTTAACTTTTGTGCCATTCGGGTTAAAATATTGATACGACTTTGATCGTATTGACCCCAAGCATTAACATCCGAGCCTGTATTTTTTTGTGTAAATCCTTTAGACAAATCGAATCGAAAACCATCAACCTTAAATTCTTGCAACCAATACTTTAATATTTTATCCATGTAATATTGAGTAGCTGTGCTTTCATGGTTAAAATCATATCCAACATTATAAGGATGTTTTTCAACAGGATTTAACCAAGGATTGTTTGAAGCAGGGCGAAAATTAGCTGCGTCCCAGTACAATTGACAAAGGCTGCTTTGACTGAAAGCATGATTAAACACAACATCTAAAATTACGGCTATGCCTTGCTTATGACATTCATCAATTAATGCTTTGAAATCATCAACATTGCCATAGGCTTTATCCAGTGCAGAATGAAAAGAAACATTATAACCCCAACTATTATTGCCTTCGAATTCAGAAACTGGCATTAATTCTAAACAATTTATACCTAAACGTTTTAAATATCCTAAGGAATCTTTTAAGGTTTTGTAATTTCGGGCAGCAATAAAGTCTCGCACTAAGAGTTCATAAATAACCAAATTTGTTTTAGATGGTCGTTTGTAAGTATTATTTTTCCAAACATAGGGTGTTTTGCCAGGGATGAGCAATGTAGCAATTCCAGTAGTTTTGTTTTGAGGATACTTTTTTAGATTAGGATAATTAGTAGGAGCTATGCTTCCATCGTTAAAAGGATCAAGCACAACTTGACTGTAAGGATCGGCGATACGAAGATTGCCATCTACCAAATATTGAAAAACGTATTCTTTGGCTGGTTCAAATCCACTGATATCAAGCCAGAAGCGTTTGCCATCTGGTGTTTTATTTAACTGATAGGTACAAGAAGGCGTCCAATTGTTAAAATCGCCTATTAGATAGACGTATTCTTTACCCGGAGCAAAAAGTGAAAACCTTATTTTAGAATCGGATAAATAAGTGATGCCGTCTTCGGCACCTACAGGCCAAATATTTATATTATTAAGATCTGGCACTACAATATACAACGTATCATAAATTGTTTGAGCTCCATAAGCCGATTTAAGTACCACAAGGTTTACGCAAGTTGTTGATACACCATATTTATAATCAATTGAAGTACCGCTTTGATTTTGCATAATTGAACCATTAATAATAAAAGTATGGTTAGCGCTTAGGGAAGATGCGCCGGAAAGCAAAATACTGTCACCCAATTTTGCAAAAATGAAAGTATTGTTGTGCGAGGTAATTTTGGACAAAAACCCTCCGGAATATAAATTTAAGAATATATCAGAACCATCAAATTCACGGCCAACTATGCTCCCATCTTGGTTTCTAAAAACGAAAGCTAATTTAAGTGCCGTTTCTCCAGCAGGTAAACCGTAAAAAGTTCGAATAGAATATTTAATCTGGTATTTATTATTTCCTAAAGAAAGCATTTTAACTTTGGCATCACTAGTGCCCCAATTTCCTTGCACATAGCGCCAATCAGCCCCAGAATTGCTTTTAGAAGTAATTAGCCCTGTATGTGCAAAAACATCTCCTTTTAAATCTTTTAAAGCTGCATTTCCGGAAGATGCATCATATATAATTGAAATGGTATCATTTTCATTTGCAAAAATAGGGGTGGAAGAAAGGATTTGAGCTTGGCTTAATGAGGCAAATAGGCATAACAAAAACGTTATTTTAAATTTATAATAGCGGAAAGTTGGTGCTTTGGACATGCAATATATTTTAGTGAATAATTTCGAAATTTAAAGATACAATTCTTTTATAAAAAAACAGGCGACACAATGGCCGCCTGTATGAATATATTAAAAAATGATTAATTTTTTACCAATTTCTGAACACCGTATGCTCCATCGGTTCCAAAAGCGGTAATTGTATATACACCTTTAGCTAAACCTTCAAGATTTATTTCAACTGTAGATGAATTAACATTTTGGCTTAATACTTCGCGGCCAGTTAAGTCAGTAATGGAAATTGCTTGCACGCTTCCATTATTCTTAAACGTTATTGTAGCATTATTTTGAGCAGGATTTGGAGCAATACCAAATTTTAATCCTCCAATTTTGTTGATAGATGCTGAAAGATTGCATGAATTAAAAAGATAGGTTTTTAAAACTTGAGCAGTTGTTAACCCTTTAAAATCTATGATACGATTATGACCACCAATTCCGTTTGGACCGCCACAACCACCCGCAGTAAAATCACCGTTTTCGCCAGGAGCATCCGGATTAACTTTATCTACACCATTCCAGAATTTCCAATCGTATTTTCCGGCATGCAGCTTAACGGTTAATGTATAAATATCAGAACCTGTAGTTCTTGGTTGTAATTTTAAAGTATCTTTATCCCAGTTACCAATTGAACTAGCTAAAGCTTCCATAAAGTTACCTGAAACGAAAACACCTGATTGTGCAACGATTTCATTGGACATGTCAACATTGAAAGTAACATCAATTAATGCACCTAATTTAGGAACAGGATAAGAAGTATCTCCAGTAATTTTACCGTCTAAAGTCATGTTAAAGGTTTTATTTGGACCCTGAATAATCCAATTCCCCTTATTGGTAGCACCCCATTCGTGTGCAGCATTTTTAGTTTTATAAACTGCTGTGAAAATAAAATCATTGGCAGTTTTATCACCATTTGTTCCATCATCATAGGCTTGGAAATCAGCCCAACCACTCATGGTACCTTTAAATTTAACATCACTAAACTTTGAATTTGAATCTACAACCATAAAGGTTACGTTGCGTTCAAAGGTTACATCAGCACAAACTGAACAACTTGAGAAACATACCACGTTTAAAATCATATCTGAAGTACCAACTACTAATTCACGATTATCAGAACCGGCAGCACGACAGCCTGTTGGAACATTTTCGCCACCAGCGGCCCAATCGTTGTTATTTATAAATTTATATTGATAAGTTCCTGGAGCAAGTGTAACTTGTAATTCGAAAACTTTGTCATTGTCCGGATCTTTGGCTTCACATGCGGCATCGCCTGGAACCCAATTGGAAGCCATACCTGCAGATGTTTGATAATCACCCGGGATATGCACCCCATTAGCAGAAACAGCTTCGTTTCTCATGTCAACTCTGAAAATAACCTTGGTTTGAGCAGTGGCCGAAACACCAAATGCAACCAATCCTAATAAAAATAAGTAACTTTTTTTCATATTTTTTGTAAGTTTTAAAATTCAAATATACATGAATAAGTGTAAAAAATACACTTATTTTGAAAAGATTAAATATTACTTCATAATTAACTGAATATCAATTTAATATTATTTATGGCCATGCGTAAAAAAATCCAAAAACAAAGCACTAAAAAAATACTTATTCTCTTAATCGGGGTCCTTACTATTTCAGAATTGTATGCACAGAATACTTTGCGCATCGACCCTCCTTTTTGGTTTAAAGGGATGAAAAATTCACATTTACAACTCTTAGTTCATTTAAATTCATCGGTTTCAAAACTAGAGTATGTTGAATGCTCTGAAACTTCGATTAATCAAACTTTAAGTTTTAGACTAGCCGAAAATAAAAATTATATTTTTATCGATTTTGACATCCCAAAAGATCTAAAACCCGAGCAAATAATTTTCAAAACCCATGTTCTTGAAAAATCGAAACTGAAAATTTATTCACTCATTTATACAATTCGAGATAAAGAGCAAACAAATCCTATTGAAGGTGTTGATGCTTCAGATTTAATTTACATGTTGATGCCAGATCGATTTTCTAATGGCGACACCCTAAATGATAACAATTCAAAATTAAAGGAATCAAAAAACGATCGAAACCAATTAAAAACAAGGCACGGCGGCGACATTCAAGGAATAATTAATCATTTGGATTATATGCAAGAACTTGGAATTTCAGCACTATGGCCAACCCCTATCGTTCAAAATAATCAACCCAAAGAATCTTATCATGGTTATGCAATTACCGATCATTTTGCCGTAGACCCAAGATTTGGAACCCATGCTTTATATCTCAAATTAAAAAATGAAGCGAAAAAACGCGGGATAAAACTAATTGTAGATGTTATTTACAATCATATTGGGAATGAGCACTATCTTTATAAAAACAAACCCGCTAACGATTGGTTTCACGTCTGGGATACCTTCACTAGAACAAACTATAAAGCAACAACGCTCATAGATCCTTACGTTTCTGAACGCGATAAAAAAGAGTTTAGTAATGGTTGGTTTGATCACCACATGCCTGACTTAAATCAAAACAATCCAGACCTCTCAAATTATCTAATCCAGAATACTCTTTGGTGGATTGAATGTTATGGAATAAACGGTTTGCGCATTGACACCTATACTTACCCTGATCAATCGTTTATGAAAAACTTAATCAAAGCCGTTCTCGTCGAATATCCTGATATAGGGATTTTTGGCGAAACATGGGTGCAAGGCAATGCCATTCAAGCTTACTTTGTTCAACAGAACCCTTGTCTCAAATCAGATCCAATATTACCTGGAGTTACCGATTTTCAAGTATACTTTGCAATAAGCCATGCTTTAACGAATGATTTTGGCTGGACTGAAGGTCTATCAAGAATTTATCATACGCTTGCTGAAGATTATCTCTATAAAGATGCTGGTAAAAATGTGCTTTTCCTCGACAATCATGATTTGAGTCGTTTTTATTCTGTGGTTGGAGAAGATTTAGACAAACTAAAAATGGGACTTGGATTTATGATGACAACACGAGGAATACCTAGTATTTATTACGGGACCGAAATACTGATGAAAAATTTCAGTCAGCCAGATGCCTTAGTCCGGGAAGATTTTCCAGGAGGATGGCAAGGTGATAGTTTGAACAAATTTTTAAATGCTAACAGAAATGTGCAGGAAAATGAAATATTTGATTTTATAAAAAAACTTGCGACCTATCGCAAAAAATCCAAGGTTCTGCAAACTGGGAGCCTAAAACAGTTCATTCCCAGAAAAGGCGTTTATGTATATTTTAGGTACAATGACTCGAATGAAAAAGTTATGGTTATCATGAATCAAAATATCACCTCAGAACTTTTAGATATAAGTCGTTTCTCAGAAATAATTGTCACAAAAAATACTGGCATAGATATAGTTTCAAATAAAACCTATACTTTCGAAAGCGATTTAAAACTTGCTCCAAAATCTATTTTAATATTGGAAATAAAGAAAAAATAATATTTATGAATTTAAAGTCTCTCATTATAGGATTAGGCATTGTAATTTTGTTAAACGACTGCAGTTCGAAAACGAAAATAATTAAAATTACATTTACAGAAATGTATTGCAGCGGGGCAGCTCCACCCGAAGAAATGCTTAAGGACATGGAAACCAAGAAACCTTTTATCAATAGAGATGTTGAAGTATTTTTGGAAGGAAAATTATCGCCTACCCCTTTAAAATATAAAACTAACGAGAAAGGCGAGTTAATTCTACAGCGCAAACTCAGTAAAAAAGTGGCTGTAAGCTTTTACCCAACTGCAGAAATCTTTGATACCAGCGCCAATCGAGATTATGGTTATCAAAATTGCTACAAGGATTTTATCAAACAAAATCTATTACTTGTTGATATGAAAAACAAGGCTAAACTTATTGATTATTCCGTGTTTATCATGTGTGATCCCTGTGCTCCGCCTCATCCATAGTTTTTAGATGTTTCCAGTAATTGCTCGATTTAAAACACCAGAATTCTTAACCGGGTTTCTGCCCGCATATCTTACAATAAATTCCTATGGATTTTGTATTGCCTTAGGAATTGTTGTGGCATTTTTTATTATTATTCACCGAACTAAAAAGCTTGGACTTAATCAAGACAACCTTTCAGAACTATTTTTATGGTGTTTTGCAGCAGCTTTTATTGGGGGCAAATTATTCTATTATTTTGAAAGTCCTTCCAAATATTTAGCCAGTCCTTCACTTATGTTGCAAAACATGGGTAACGGCTTTGTTTTTTATGGCTCCCTTATTTTTGTAATTCCAACCATGTATTGGTGGCTTCGAAAGAACAAGATTCCCTTTTGGCCCTTTATGGATGGGGTTGCATTTGGTGGTCCTGTTTTGCATTCGTTTGGCAGGTTGGGTTGTTTTTTAGCCGGCTGCTGTCATGGTAAGGTTTGTGATAATGCACTAGGTGTGGTCTTCTCTCACCCACTAACTTCTGCCGATCCTAAAAACACTCCACTTTACCCTACCCAATTATTCGACATTTTCATCAATCTTAGCATACTTCTTATCGTTTATTTTGTTTCGAAAAAACAACAATTTAAAGGTCAGTTATTTTTAATTTACATCATGCTTTATGCCATAGGAAGAGCCATCAACGAAACATTTAGAGGTGATGATGAGCGAGGATTCTTATTTGGAGGCATTATTACCTATTCGCAATTTATAGCGTTGGTTTTATTTATTTTGGCCTCAGCATCGTGGTATTATCTTTTAAAAAAAGAGGCTCGCTCCGCGAATTTGGAGGAAAATAAATCTGATAATTCGGATAATTCAATTAACCCTTAATCATTGATGAATTTTCAAAAATCTTTGTGTTACTTGTTAAGCTTATAGAGTCGTATTTTATAGTCTGAACTGTTTGATTCATAAACAATAGTGCCAGATTGATTACAAAATTTTACTATTTCAAAAGACTCTGTTGTTTGTTCTAATCCTGAAAGTAAAACAAAATCGGTTTTTATGTCGATAAATTGATTGAGAGATTTTGTTCTGCGCAACTCATTAAACTGATTATTTTGAATTTGAAACGGTTTTTTAAATACAAGTGGAAACCATGGATAATAGGTTTCATAATTTTCGAAATTTATTGCAGAATTATAAATACCCGCGGCGGCGTTGCTGTGACCAATAAACCAATTCGTATCGAGTTGAACCGGCCATAAAGTTGCTCCCAAAGGCATGTATTTGCCTGCTTCCATAAAATCATTCGAAATTTTAGCATAACTTTTGACTCTTCCGTTATGTTTTTTAAATTGCAATCCAACAAAGCATGCCACAATAATAATTGAAGCCGTTAAACGCAATCCCTTTGGCATTTCTACGGCTGCTACAAGAATGATTATTAACAAGTAAAAAATCATTGCCAACCGATAGGAAAGTAAGCCTGCTCCTGATTGGTTCGGAATAATAATAAAAAGCAGTAAGGTTACAACTAAAAATAATTTCAAAGCTTGAAGTCCCGGAGAGTTTAAATGTTCAATTCGTTTAAAATTGAACACAAACAAAAGCAAGATAATGATTGCTATTGGAACTAGCAACTTGGTTTCACCTGAAGTATCAAACACAACTAAAGGCTCTAATTTAAAAAATAATTTAAATTTATCAAGAAGAGAAATTGGTTGTTCATCGGTGGCCATGTGCACTTTAGAAACAAAAAAAATGCTAAGAAAAAGCGTTGGAATTATAGCTAAAGCCAGAAAAGTGGTTTTAGAAAGATACTCAACAAACTTATATCTGTTTTGATATCCTTTAAACAAAAGAAATAAACCAGAAATACATATAAATACTGCCCAGGTTATGATACTTGAAAGCCAGAATAAAATTGAAAAACCAAAAAGTTTCATAAAAAATGAAAAATTGAATTCTTTGGTTCGTTCATTCTTTATCAGCCAATAAATAAATACGTATAAAAAGACAAGGGATAAGGTTTGGTTGAATAAACCTCCATGAAAAAAGGAGCCAAATAAAAATGGCAAGATCAAAACACTTAGTATTTTATTTTCAGGATTTAATTTAAAAACTAATTTTCTAAAAACGAAGGCCTGCGTTAGGATAATTGCCACGAGAAAAATCTTTTGAGCCCAAATTGGAGAAAAAACAATAAGTAAAGATGCTAAAACAATATGATCTAACCAATTAGGTACCAAAACAGAATTTAGCTCAAAATAACTATGAAATGGACTTGAATGGTTCAAAAACAATTCTTTTAAAATAAACGAATTATACAAATGTGATGCTCCATCAACCGTGGGATAAAACGGTACATTTAGGATAAAAATGACAGAAAGGAAGATTGGTAAATAAAAAAGCAGCGTCGATAACCACTTCTCTGAATTATGATTCGATAAAACTTTTAGAAGGTTTTTCAATTTAAAAATTGGTTTCGTTATTGGCTAGAGTCAAACTCCTGCAAATGTATTCTTTTGAAGGAAACCTACTTAATAATGAACCGTGAAAAACTTTTATTTTCGCTTGTAGTCAGAGAGATTTTTAAGAACAGAAAAGTTAAAAGTAGGCTGACCGGGGTAAAAAGAGGCCATTCCATAACTAAATCGGTATTTGAGTAAATTAAAGGTTAATCCCCATGAAAAGCCTGTTAACACTTTGCGTTGCTCTGGCGATAGTTCTTTACGACGTTGGTAATTGTAACCTGCGATAAGGTTAAAATTTTGAGAAAAAATTAATTCTCCAGCGAAATTAAAATGTCGCATAAATTTTTCGGAAGCTGGAATTTTTTCAATTTTTTCTTTCTGAGTTTCCAAATCAATGGTTTTGTTTCGCTTGTTTGGGTTTTGATACGTTAGATCCCAGGTTTGTAAATCGTGGGCAATAATTGATAGCCTAAGTGGATTATATTTTAGTTTCTTAGAAATTCCTACTTGAATATCTAAAGGTAAAGGTTCTCGATTTCCTTCACGATAAGGAATAAATTGGACGCCTAAATTTTTAACTAAAACTGTGGCTGTAAATCGCTTTTCGTCATCATGATAAATACCGCCAACGTTAAATGCACCTGCCGTTGAAACGTAGGCTTCTAAAGCTGAATAAATAAAATTAAAATTCACACCATACCAAAACTTGTCTTTCCAATAATTTCCATAACCAAGTTGAAAGTTATAATCTTCTGCGGTAAAAGGTCGAGTAGCATTACCATCTTCATCATAGCCTTGAAATTTCCCATACTCAACAAAAAAAACATTTGCTGAAAAAGTTCCAATACTGTCGTAATGCTTTACATATCCTCCAAAAGCGTTATTTATACCTGCAAAATAATTCATGTACGACAAGGTGGCGTGGTTATCCATACTTTTATTTAACAAAGCTGGATTTTGGTAAGCCAAGGAAATGTCATTGTCACGAACTGTTATCAAACTGCCACCTGCGGCTGCTATTCGGGCACTGTTATCTAGATTTAAAAATGGATAGGTTCTGGTTCCACCAATTTGTGCGTTTGCCTGCCAAGTGGCTACAGCTAACATAAAGACTAAAATTTTACTATTCATCAAATATTGATTACTATCCTTAACGCATTTAGTTCAAAAAATATTTTAGTCCTGCTGTAGTTTTTTAACCATCGTTAAAATTGTTGCAACCGCTACTGTTTCATTTGTTTCATCATAAACTTCAACATAAAACTTAACAATGCCTTTTGCGACATCTTCAGGACTTCGTTTGTCTTGATCAGCTTTTTCTTTAACCGTTAACTTTACACCGATGGTACTTCCTGCATATACGGGCTTTGTAAATCGGCAATCTTCCAACCCATAATTAAGCAAAACTGGCCCTTTGCCGGGGTCAACAAATAAACCGGCAGCAGCACTTAGTATAAAATAGCCATGTGCTACGCGTTCTGTAAACAAGGTTCCGTCGAGTGATGTTGTATCGGTATGGGCATAAAAATGATCCCAACTCACATTGGCAAAGTTAATTATATCGGCTTCAGTAATGGTTCGTTTATGCGTTATGATAGTTTCACCGACCATGAGCTCTTCGAAATGTTTTCTAAACAAATGTTTGCCCGGATCTTTATAATCTCCTCCAGTTTGATAGGTTCCGGTTATATGGGTTAAGGTTGTTGGGGAACCTTGAATGGCAGTACGCTGCATGTAATGAAGCACACCTCTTTTTCCTCCCATTTCTTCACCACCACCGGCTCTGCCCGGTCCTCCATGCACAAGCATTGGCAATGGCGAACCATGACCAGTGCTTTCCTTGGCGCAATCTTTATTAAAAATTAGTATTCTTCCATGGTGTGATGCCGCTCCTAATACATATTCGCGAGCAATATCATTATTTGCTGTTACAATACTGCTGCATAAAGAGCCTTTACCCATTTTTGATAATTGTATGGCTTCGTCCAAGTTTTTATAGGGTAAAATTGTACTAACAGGGCCAAACACTTCCACCGAATGTGTGGTAAGTTTGGTAAACGGTGAATTATTTAGGAGTAAAACAGGTGACATAAATGCACCTCGTTCGTAATTTAAACCCGGTATTTCTCTATCTGGAAAACCATATACAATTTGCGACTCGGTTAATAATAAATCCAATTGTTTTTTAACGTCACTCCTTTGGTCTATGCCAGCCAATGGACCCATGCGAATACCTTCAGTTCTCGGATCTCCAATGATGGTTTCTGAAAGCGCTTTACCAAGTGCAATCTGAACGTCTTCAACTAACCTTTCTGGTACAATTATTCGCCTCACTGCCGTACATTTCTGTCCTGCCTTAATGGTTATCTCTTTTCGCGCTTCCTTAACAAAAATAGAAAATTCTTCAGTTCCTGGAATTGAATCTTCTCCTAAAACCATACAGTTTAAAGAATCAGCTTCCATATTAAATGGAACTGCTTCATTTAATATCCTAGGATGTGATTTAAGCATTTTGCCTGTTTCAGCACTTCCGGTAAAGGTAACCACATCCTGATAAGTTACATGATCTAAAATTGCCCGTGCCGATCCACAAATCAGTTGCAAAGCACCTTCGGGTAATATTCCAGAACGGATTATTTCACGTGTGACTGCTTCGGTTAAAAAACTTGTTAGTGTTGCAGGTTTAACGATTGCAGGCATTCCAGCTAAAAGGTTTACCGCAATTTTTTCTAACATGCCCCAAACCGGAAAATTAAAAGCATTGATATGAATAGCTACACCCTCTTTAGGAACCATTATATGGTGTCCTACAAAAGTTCCACCTTTACTTGAAGAAACCATGTCACCATCAACATAAAATGTTTGATTTGGAAACTGCCTTCTTAAGCTAGCGTAACTAAATAGGTTCCCTATACCACCCTCTATGTCAATCCAGCTATCGGCTCGAGTTGCGCCCGTTTTATAACTAATTGGATAAAATAATTCTTTGCGTTCTTGAAGATAAAAAGCCAGGGCTTTGAGCATATTTCCGCGCTCGTGAAAAGTCATTTTTCGTAAGGCTGGACCTCCTTTGGTTCGGGCATAGTGCATCATGGCTTCAAAGTCTAACCCTTGACTACTAGCTTTAGCAACAAACTCACCCGTAGTGGCATCGTTTAAAACCTGTCCTTCCTCGCCTGATATCCATTGTCCAAGTGCGTAATTTTGAAGCTCCATCCTTATAACTTTTATATTTTTTTTAAAGTTACGAAATTAGGATTTTTTAAAAACTAATGGCCTATCAATATCTTAATACTTATGATCTGTTTGACCGTAAAAAAAATGCCGGATAATTCACCCAGCATTTTTTCTGAATTTTAAAAAATGAATTTAAGCAGTAGTAGTATTTCCTCTTCCAAGCATCCACCCAACAATACCACCTACAATAGACATCATAACAGTACCGACTACAACATCGATCAACAATACACTACTTCCACCAGCATAGGTGGTTGTCATGGCATGCATTTGTAGGGAATAACCAAGGCCCATTAGCACTGAAAACATTCCAGCTTTAGTTGCTCCTGCCATAAAACTGTTTGCATTAGCCCAATTTAAAACCAAAGCCAACATCAAACCAATAAAGACACATCCTAAAGCCATTGCCCACATTACCATGTCTTTCATGTCTAGGATATTCATACATTGATTAAAGTTACTAGGATCTTCCATCCATGTTTTAAGAAGCATTCCGTAAATTACCCATCCTAAAAAGAATGACGCTACGCCGCCAACTAAGCCTGCCAATAAAGTTTTTGAGTTCATAATTTTGTTTAATTAAATGTTAAAGTTAACTCAAATTTATAGTTAAACATTTTTAAAATGCAACTATTATTTAATAAAGTAAATAACAATTTTTGATCAAAATTCTTTTAAACCCTTTCTAAAACTACGGCATACCCCTGCCCCACCCCAATACACATAGTACAAAGTGCGTATTTTTTATTGGTGAATTGTAATTGCAAAGCAGCCGAATAAATAATTCTAGTTCCACTCATTCCGAGTGGATGACCAAGGGCAATAGCTCCTCCGTTTTGATTTATTCGTGGGTCGTTATCGGCCAAACCCCAACTGCGGGTGCAAGCCAAAGCCTGAGCGGCAAAGGCTTCATTTAATTCAATAATATCTATATCATTCATGGTTAATCCGGCTCTTTTCAAAGCTAAATTGCTGGCTTCCACCGGACCTATACCCATAATTCGAGGTTCAACTCCTACCACGGCGGATGAAATAATTCGGGCCATAGGTTTTAAATTTTGATTTTTCAAAGCATTTTCCGAAGCTATTAAAACAGCTGCTGCTCCATCGTTCAGTCCGCTGGCATTTCCGGCAGTTACAGTTCCATCGGGTTTAAAAGCAGGTTTTAGCTTCGCTAAAATTTCAAGTGTTGTAGTTGGTTTTATAAATTCATCATCTGAAACGGTTTCATCTGCGCCTTTTCCTTTTAAATACGATATGGGCGAAATTTCTTTGGCCAATCGTCCTGATTCTTTTGCGGCACTTGCTTTTTGCTGACTCCACATCGCGAACATATCTTGATCTTCACGGCTTATTTTATACATTTCGGCTACATTTTCAGCCGTCATGCCCATAGCATCGGTACCATATAGTTGTTGCATTTTTGGATTTATAAACCGCCACCCAAAGCTACTGTCAAACATTTTTGCATCGGTTCCAAACGGTTTGGCTGATTTGGATAAAACATAAGGGGCCCGGGTCATACTTTCCACACCTCCGGCTATTATAAGTTCAACATCACCGCAGTTTATAGCGCGCTTAGCATGAACAATAGCATTCATACCACTGGCGCATAGTCGGTTCACGGTCTCTCCCGGAATGGTTTGCGGCAATCCTGCCAACAACAAAGCCATGCGAGCCACGTTACGGTTGTCTTCACCGGCCTGATTGGCGCAACCCATTAAAACATCCCCAATTTGTGAGGTATCCAGATTGGGATTTAATTTTACCAATTCAGCTATAACATGGGCGGCCATGTCATCGGGCCTTATTTGAGACAATGCCCCGCCGAAGTTGCCTATTGGGGTGCGGGTTCCTGAGATTATGTATGCTTCTTGCATTTTTATTTGATGTGAGTACAGAGATTATGAGATATGAGAATTTATTTTTTTGTATTGGTTTTTATTTTTACAAATCCCCAGTAATCAAGTTGCCCTATTTTACTGGTTTTATAAAAGATTGCAAAGTCTAAATTATAATTCAATTCTGAATAAGGACGTATCTTTTTTGCAATCGTTTTAAAATAAATTCTATTTGTCCTAACGTTTTGCAGATTTGCGAGGTGGCGGAATCGAAGCCTACAAGCTATGAACTTTAAACAAAGGTAGTTGGGAGAACACACTTTCCCAAACTAAAAAATAGCCATCTTTCAAATGTGCTGTTATGCTGCCGCCCTTCTTCTTGTCCAACTGATTAAATGTATCCTTCATTAGCAATGCTGTGCGGTTGGGCGGCCATTCTTGTTAGCAAGCTTTGGTTTGCGGTTGGCCTGAGTGGCTTGCTAATGTGTATGGCTGCGAAGATTGGGTTTTGGGTCAATTTTTCTAAAATAAGATTTCATGAATAATTTCTTTTCCTCTTGTGAGTTCAAATCAGAAATATACTTTTTGAATTTACAATAAGATAATGTAGATTATGAAAAATTATTGTATACATTTGTTCGGAACAAATAATTTTTTTATGCCATTAATATCCTACCCTATGTCAGAACAGTTTAAAGACACTCTATTTCGTTTCAGCGCAGTAAGAACCCCTGAATTAATTTCTAAGGAGGCCAGAGAACGATATTTTTCTTGAACATCCTGATGGAATGTCGGGGCCATTTTATGCAGCAGTTATGGGAATGCCTCCCGGCAGCAACAAGTGAACGGTAATGGAAACTGCCGCAAATTCATTCTTGAGTTTGTCAATTGATAATGTTATTATTATAAACCCTGCATTGTATCAATTCTCAGTTAACCCAAGTTGCAGGCGATTGTCATAACAATGTAAATATGCAAGGTATTTATACTTGAAATGGCAAAAAATGAGGCAGATTAACATTAGTCAAAAAACGTTACATTCACATTTTGAGAGCA
>Ga0105048_10003090_pt1 | contig 27228 bp, 17 predicted proteins | sample MAT05_FD_78382 | JGI IMG/M metagenome (GOLD analysis project Ga0105048, IMG submission 78382) | Freshwater microbial communities from Lake Fryxell liftoff mats and glacier meltwater in Antarctica - MAT-05 | ecosystem: Environmental > Aquatic > Freshwater > Ice > Liftoff microbial mat | place...
CAGTGCTGGCGATGTGAAGTTCATGGGCTTAGGATACCAAGCGAACAAGTCGTCGGAAGTCATACCTGAATCCCGCCGGCCACAAGCAATACATAATATTGATTATCGGACTCCGAAAAAGCTGGGAGCCTAGTCCGGCTGCAGCAGGCAAAGAGCTGTGATGTCCGATAATGTTTGTTATGTATTGGTCGACTCCGGCACTGGAGATCGGCTGTTCTGCGAGCAGAAACCGAGCGTTACCTGGGCCTTTGCATGGAATTGCACGCTAGAGATACATCCCGACGTCGCGATACTTTGCGTATCGGCGATCCAACAGCGTTGATGTGTCGAGCTGCGTCAGTTCCTTCAACTTGCGAGTGATGCAGGCCTTCAAGGCGTTTGCCGCCTCGCGGGGCGCCCGGTGAGCGGCACCGATCGGCTCCGGGATGATCTCGTCGATCGCGTTCACCTTCTCCAACTCCGGCCCGGTCAGCTTCAGGGCCGCTGCCGCGCGCGGCTTGGTGACTTCGTTCGCCGTCTTCCAGAGGATGCCGGCGCATCCCTCCGGACTGATGACCGAGTAGTAGGCGTACTGGAGCATCGCCACGTGATCGCCGACGCCGATTCCCAAGGCGCCTCCGCTGCCGCCCTCCCCGATCACCGCGCAGACGATCGGTGTTTCCAGTTGCGTCATTCGCAGGATCGAGTCGGCAATGAGCTGAGACTGGCCGCGTTCCTCCGCACCGATGCCCGGATATGCGCCGGGTGTGTCGATCAGGCAGACGATCGGCAGCTTGTACTTGGCCGCAAGTTCCATTTTCGAGAGTGCTTTGCGGTACCCTTCCGGATGGGCACAACCGTAGAAGCACTCTTGGCGTTCCTTGAGCGTTCGGCCTTTCTGATGGCCGATCAGCATGACCTTGTAATCTTCAATGCGGGCGAAGCCGGTTCGGATCGCGCGGTCATCTCCGAAGGCGCGGTCGCCGTGGAGTTCGACGAACTCCTCCAACATCAGGTCGATGTAATCGACCGTCTGCGGTCGATTGATATGACGGGAGACGAGTACGGTTTCCCACGCCGAGAGTTGCCCGTAACGCGACTTCAGAAGGGTCTTGACCTGGTTGCGGAACGCCTTGATTTCCTCGCGATTCTGCGCAGCACCTTCCGCTGCCTCCAGTTTTTGAACCGCGAGTTCCAGATCGTGTATGTCCTGCTCGAAGGGCAGCGGGCTGGGCAGCATGAGGCATCACATCCAACGGGAGACGAAGTAAACCTGCTACAGATTTTCGGTATCGTCGTGATCGACGACCGACTTGTACACCCGCAGCTTCTGCAGTTCCATCAGAACCTCGTGAAAAGTCGCCGGCCGCTGTTCCGGCTTCTTGGCCAGAAGTTTGAGCACGAACGCACCAAATTCTTCGGTGATGTCCGCGTTGTATCCTGCCGGTGTACTCGGCTTCTCGCCGATGTGCTTGTTGAGCAGGTCGCTCATGGTCGCGCCCCGGAACGGCGGCCGGCCGGCCGTAAGTTCGTAGAGCGTGGCACCGTAGCTGTAAATGTCCGAACGGCCGTCGAGCGGTTTACGGGTGATCTGTTCCGGCGACATGAAACTCGGGGTCCCCTGCGGCTTGCCTGGGCGGTAAAAGAGCTTGCCGAAAAAGCTTTTATTGACGGACTTCGAGATGGCGAAGTCGATGATTTTGGTTTGCCCGAGTGCGTTGACCAGGATGTTGTCCGCCTTGACGTCGCAGTGGACGATGCCGCCGGCGTTCATGTAGGCCAAGCCGGTCGCGGCCTGCTTGAAGATCTTCTTGGCGTTGACGCGGAGGAATTCCTTGTCGCGCGGATCCTTGGACATCAGACGGTTCCGCAGGCTCCCCGCCGGGAAATACTCCATGATGAAGTGCGGCGTCGTCTGGGACTTGCTGACCTTGATGATGTTGATGACGTTTTCGTGGCGAAGCTTGATGCCGATCTCGGCTTCGTGGAACAGATTGCGGCGTTGCTCGGCAATGTCCGCGAATTCGGGCAGAAGAATCTTCATGGCGAAGTGTCGGCCACTGCGCGGTTCGACGACTTCGTAGACCTGCGAGGTTTGCCCGGTCTGCAACAGTTTCTGCAGTTTGTAGTCTTCGATCTGCTTTGCAACTTCGGCCATTGTCCCACCATCCTGTCCAGCCGCGGTTCGTCCTCGGTACATCGGCATCTTAGCGGGTCGCTACCAGTATTCCTCGAAGTGGATGTTGCCTTTGATCTTGGCCGCGGGCTGATCGACGAGGAAACCGCGACGTTCCAACAACTCGATGAGACCAATACTGGACGGATACTCCCGGATTCCGGTTTCCTTGTTCTTTACCGGCACGCCGATCATCTTCGGGTTGCCGCAGAGGAAGACGTGGGTGTTCGCGGGATCGAGGTCGGCCCGGAGGTTGTCTTCCAACTCGCCGCTCGAAACCAGATCCTGCAGATACACCTTGCGAACGGCGCCCGGCTCGCGGGTCGTCAGGCCAAGATAGCTGTAGTTTTCGTGATGCTCCATGATCGTGCTGTGGATACCCGAGTAGCCCAAGTCTTTGGCGTACCGCACGCAGCAGGCATTCAGAATTCGGCCCTGATGGCCGCGCCGCAAAAGTTCCCAGACGATGGCGTTGTGCGGGGCTTCGCCGGTGCCGGTGCTCAGCAGCACGACGTTATCGGTTGGTTTGACGCACTCGGCCGTGAAGTGACCGACGATCTTTTCGCCCATGATGAGCCGGTCGCCGGCATCCAGGTTGAACAACCGCGGCGTGAGGGCCGGAACCCGTCCGTCCGGGTTTTCCCGCACAAGCACGATGTAGAATTCGATCCAATCGTCTTCGATCATATCCCGAAGTTTGCCGGCTGAGTCCAAGATGCTGCTGCTGATCGAATACGATCGGCGGACGACTTTCGACTCGTCTTCGATCTTGTGCGGTTCGAGTTGACAGCCCTCGACGCGCGATTCCCAGAAACCCAGCCCCAAGGCGCAGTATTGGCCCGCGATGTAATTCGGCCTCGGGAAGTCCGGGCGGACGCGGAGGATCATCAGGTCCGAATGGAGGCGTTCGACGTGGGAAACCGTAGCGTTGTAGCGTTCCCGCCGCCAGGCTGCAATCTGCTCGGAAGTCATGGTGGCTATGGTTCACTCAGTGCCGAATCGGCTCGCACACGAATGCGAGCGCTTGGTGGATGAGAATTCTACGGATTTGCGGGGCGAACGGCACCAGATCGTCAGGAGGCCGGCCGAATCACGAGCAAGACACCGATTTGGCCGGGTTTGCGGTCCTCGTGCAGAGCGACGAACTGCTTCACTTCCGGTGCATTCGCCTGCAGGATGCGGGCCTGAGCGGGAAGAAAGGTTACGACCATCGCAATGCGCTTTTTAGCCTGCAGTTGCTGTTCCAGTTCTTCAATTGTGGCCTGAGCGACTGGCTTCGCATCGAGAACCTTGCGACGCGCGGGCCAGCCCAAATCCGAGCCGAAGAACTCGCGGATGTCCTTCGCATCGTTCGGCCCGGTCGATTGAGCGTGCAGCATCGTTCCGGACGGGAAGCCTTCGCTTTCCGTTCGTTTTCCCAGCCACGAGAGGTAGCCGCGGAGTTCGTCGGCCGACAGGAGATCGCAGAACAGGACACAGGGCAACAGCGGCGAGCGTTTCATCCGTTCCTGAGTCGCTTCATCCACCACGATTTGTATGTGAAACGGCGCGAATCCGGCCTTGAGCGTCTCGACGGCTTTCGAGGTGTCCCGTACGAACAATTCGAGTTTGACGGTCTGCGGGGTTTCCCAAAGTTTGCTGACTTGTGTCAGCGCTTCGGAGTCCTGCAGACGAGGCACGGCGATCAACGTCGGCAGACGCAGCTGCACTTCGGTCAACGCCGCCATGGGCGGTAACGGTTTCGCACCGAAGACGCTGGGCATCGTCGGCAGGACTGTCGTTGCGAGCCTCGGCTGCGGCAGAAAATCCGGCTCGGCCGGCATGCGGGCGATTTCGTCCGGCAGCACGAATCCCGGTTGCTCGGTCGTCCCATCGCCAAGCAGCGGCAACAACGGCGTTGCGCGAGCCTGCTCTGTTGTCCCATCGGTCTTGGGATGTGGCGTCGGAAGCTGTATCGCCAAATCCTGCGGCCGGGTTTCGCTCTTTTCGGAGGCGGCCCAGAACGATGCCGAGACGACCAGAAGGAGAATCGAAGCTGCGATGACGTAGGGAAGCAGCTTGACGTGGCGTAGGCGAACGGTGCCCGTCTCGACGACCGCTGCCCTCCCTGTTCCCCTACCCGCCCGGATGGCCCGTTGAATCTCGACAGCCAACGAAACCGGTGCGGGCTGAATCGGCAGCGATTGCAGTTGTTGCGACTGATGCAGGGCGACCTGATGGAAGCGCAGGGCATCCGCCGATTCGGCCATCAGCGTGCGGAACTGCTCGATCTCGGCGGGGGACAATTCCCCGTCGATGGCCGTGAAGATCAGCGTTCGTTCCTTTTCGCTCAGCATGGTCGTTCTCGACGGCGTTGGCCCGGCTCCGGATGCACTTCTCGTTCGTGACTTATCCTACGATGCGGTGACCGTGAAATCGGTTCCCAAGATTGGTTCCAACAGCTGTTTCATTTCCGAGCGGGCCCGGTGAATCCGGCTGCGGACGGTGCCGATCGGAACCTCGACGATCTCCGCGATTTCCTCGTACTTCATGCCTTCGATGTCCTTGAGCACCAGCACCGTGCGATGTTCCGGCGACAGCCGATTCAGGGCCGCGAGCAGATGTTGCTCCTCCTCGGCCCGTTCCAATTCCAGTGCCGGGTTCGGCTCGGTCCGAGGATCGACCGGCTCGAAGTGCGGATCGCGGGCCCGATGCTGTTCCAAACTCTGCGTCGGCCGCTTCCGGCGCTTCCGGCTCATCGCCGTGTTGAAGGCGATGCGGTACAGCCACGTGAAGAATTCGGCATCGCCCTTGAAGGACGTCAGGGATTGATAGGCATTGATGAATGCTTCCTGGACCGCATCCGCCGCATCCTCGGGATTCATCACGACCCGAAGCACGGCATTATAAAGTCGATCCTGATGCCGAAGCACCAGCAGCCCGAAGGCTTCGGAATCGCCCGCGAGCGTCTCGTCGATCAGGCGTCGATCGTCGGCATTCACCTGGCTGCGGTCCTCAACGCGATCGGCCTCGGGAGGAAGGACGTCCCCGGCAATGTACCCAAGGACCGTGCGGAAGTCGATGCCCTGCCTGCGACTGAGACATAAGCGCTTTGCAGCCGGGCCGGCCGCACCACAACAGAAAGCCTGGTTGTGGATGCGCAAAACACGACGCCCGACCTCGTCGCCGATTTTCGCCGCGGGCTATACTGTACTTTTGCACCCCACTTCCGGCCGGAGGCGTTCGAACGCATGGAGAACCGCAACATCGTCGTCCGGGGGGCGCGCGAGCACAATCTCCGCAACGTCGATCTCGAACTTCCCAAGAACAAGCTGATCGTCTTCACCGGTGTGAGCGGCTCGGGCAAGTCGTCCCTGGCCTTCGATACGCTGTATGCCGAAGGGCAACGCCGGTACGTCGAGAGCCTATCCAACTACGCCCGGCAGTTCCTCGGCAATCTCCCCAAACCGGATGTCGAATTCATCGGCGGCTTGGCTCCCGCGATCAGCATTCAACAGAAGACCGCCGGGCGCAATCCGCGTTCCACGGTGGGCACCGTCACCGAAATTTCGGACTACCTGCGCGTCCTGTTCGCACGCCTCGGCCAAGGGCATTGCGTGCAGTGCGACCGGCCGATTACCGCCCAAACCCGCGAGCAGATCGTCGGCCGGATTTCGGCTTTCCCCGCCGGCACGCGCTTTCTGATTCTCGCCCCGCTCGTGCGTTCCCAAAAGGGCGAGTTTAAGGACTTTTTCGCCGAGTACGTCAAGCGCGGCTACATCCGTGCCCGCGTCGACGGACGCATCGTCAAGATGACCGACGACCTGCAACTCGACAAGCGGATCAAGCACACCATCGAGATCGTCATCGACCGACTCAGCGTCGATGCCCAGGCGGACACCAAGTTGCGACCGCGCGTGGCCGAGGCCGTCGATCAGGCGCTCTCCCTCGGCGGCGGTTCCGTCATCGTTGCGGTTGAGAACGAGAAGGACGCCAAGGCGAAGAAGAAGCCGACGACCGAGAACGAAGCCGGCACGACCGATATACTGCTCTCCTCGAAGTATGCGTGTACGCACTGCGACCTCAGTTACGAGGAGCCTTCGCCGCAGCTCTTTTCCTTCAACAATCCCCTCGGCATGTGCCTGTCGTGCGACGGCATCGGCACGCAGTTCACCTTCGACCCTGCCCTCGTGATCCCGGATGACGCCAAAAGCGTGTGGGACGGTGCCGTACCGCTGATCGGCGCGATCAAGAGCATGGGCCGTTGGCGGAAGCACACCTACGAAGGCGTGGCTGCGTCGCTGGGCATCGACCTGAAACTGCCGTGGACCAAGCAGCCCGAGCGACACCGGGAATTGCTGCTCCAGGGCAGCGGGGATGCCCACATCATCTGGGAGTGGAAGCAGAAGGGCGGCAAGATCTGGAAGCATTCGGGCAAGTGGGAAGGGATCATTCCACAGCTCATGTCCACCTTCCGCAAGATGTCACCCGGCCCGCGGCGGATGCAACTCGAAAAGTACATGCGGATCGTCCGCTGCCCCGCCTGCCTCGGCGAACGGCTCAACCCCCAGGCACGGGCCGCCCGCGTCGCGGGCCGGACCCTGGTAGAAGTCGGCCACATGCCCATCGGCGCACTCGTGCCGTGGTTCGTCGACTACGTCGAAGGACTGAACGCGATCGAGAAGACCATCGCCGGGGAACTCGTGAAGGAGATTCAGGCCCGGCTCGGCTTCCTGCTCAACGTCGGGCTGCATTACCTCAGCCTCGACCGTGCCGCGCCCACCCTCTCCGGCGGCGAAGCCCAGCGCATCCGCCTCGCCGGGCAGATCGGTTCCGGCCTCGTCGGCGTCCTGTACATTCTCGACGAGCCGAGCATCGGTCTGCACCCGCGGGACAATGAACGGCTGTTGCGCAGCCTCGAACAACTCAGGGACATGGGCAACACGGTCCTCGTCGTCGAGCACGATGAAGAGACCATGTTGGCTGCGGATTACCTCGTCGACTTCGGCCCCGGCCCCGGCAGCCGCGGCGGTGAGATCGTCGCCGCCGGCACGCCCGCCGAAGTGCTCGCGAATCCCAAGAGCCTGACCGCGCAATACCTCACGGGCGCGAAGTCGATCGAAGGCCCGAAAGTCCGCCGCAAACCGACGAAGGCCAAGTTGAAGATCGTCGGCGCCAAGCACAACAACCTGAAAAACGTGACCGTCGAGATTCCCCTCGGCCTCTTCGTCACCGTCACCGGGGTCAGCGGCTCGGGCAAGTCCTCGCTCGTCAACGATGTGTTGAAGGAAGCCCTGCTCGCCGCCGGGCGGCAGGATCGCAAGCGGGACGACGAGGAGGACGAGACGCTTCACGAAGTCGGCACGCACGACAAGATCGTCGGCATGGATCTCATCGACAAGGTCATCGACATCGACCAGAGCGCCATCGGCCGTACGCCGCGGTCCAATCCGGCGACGTACATCAAGGTTTGGGATGAAATCCGAATCCTGTTCGCCGCGATGCCCGAAGCCAAGGTCCGCGGCTACCAGGCAGGCCGCTTCAGCTTCAACGTGCCCGGCGGCCGCTGCGAAGCCTGTCAGGGCAACGGCGCCAACAAGCTGGAAATGGACTTCCTCGCGGATGTCTGGGTCCGGTGCAACATCTGCGAAGGTCGACGCTTCAACCGCGAAACGCTGCAGGTCGTCTATCGCGGCAAGTCGATTCGGGACGTGCTCGAGATGGAAGTCCACGAGGCCCTGTCCCACTTCGAACATCACCCCAAAATCTCCGGCATGCTGCAGACGCTTCACGACGTCGGCCTCGACTACATCAAACTCGGCCAACCCTCCCCAACCCTGTCCGGCGGCGAGGCCCAACGCACCAAGCTGGCCAAGGAACTCTGCCGCAAAGGCACCGGCAAGACGCTCTACATCCTCGACGAGCCGACGACCGGCCTGCACTTCGAGGACATCCGCAAGCTGCTCGAAGTGCTCCACGGCTTCGTCGACCAAGGAAACACGGTGCTCGTCATCGAGCACAATCTGGACGTGATCCGCACATCCGATTGGCTGATCGACCTCGGGCCGGACGGCGGAGCCGGCGGCGGCGAGATCACCGCGACCGGCACGCCGGACGACTTGGCGAAGCTCAAGGACAACCCCACGGGAAAGGCACTCCGCGACTTGCCCGCGCTCAAGAAGAAGGCCAAGTCCGGCAAACTGAAGTCGCTCGAACGCAAACCCGCCGGCGAGTTCATCACCCATCTCGAAGTCACCGGGGCGAGCCAGCACAACCTCAAAAACGTCAGTGCCCGCATTCCGCGCGAGCAGATGACCGTCTTCTCCGGCCCCAGCGGTTCCGGCAAAACGTCGCTCGCGATGGACACGATCTATGCCGAGGGGCAACGCCGCTACGTCGAAAGTCTGTCCAGTTATGCAAGGCAGTTCCTGGGACAGGTCCAGAAGCCGAGGGTCGAACAGATCACGGGGCTTTCGCCCGCCATCGCCATCGAGCAGAAGACGACCAGCAAATCCCCGCGTTCCACCGTCGGCACCATCACCGAGATCTACGACTACCTGCGGATCCTCTACGCCCGATTGGGCGAACGCTGGTGCCCGAAGTGCGAATTGCCGATGGGCACGCAAACCGCCGACCAGATCATCGAGACGATTCTTGCCCTTCCCGAAGGAACCAAGATCTATGTCATGGCCCCGTTGGAACGCAAAGGGCAGGAAAAGTATGAAACCCTGTGGGATGAAATCCGCCGGGCGGGTTACATCCGTCTGCGGGTCGACGGCAAGTCCTACGGCCTCGATGAAGCCCCCGCGATCGACCATCGCCGCAAGCACAATGTCGAAGTCGTCGTCGATCGCAACATCGTTAAGCCCGGCACGCGGACCCGCATTGCCGAGGCGGTCGAACAGGCTCTGAGCCTCGGCCGCGGCGTCATCCACTTGGCCTACGTCGAGACCGAACGCCCCGAAACACAGTGGAAGGTCGATCGTTTCTCGCAGCACCTCGCCTGCGGCAAGTGCGGCACGAGTTACGACGTGTTGAACCCGCACCACTATTCCTTCAACAGTCCGCTCGGCTGGTGCCCGACCTGCGAAGGCCTGGGCTTCCAGCGCGGAGCGAATCTGAAGCTGCTCGTCCGCGACGGGTCGCTTTCGCTTCGCGAAGGTGCAGTGTCCGCCTGGCCTACGCTCGAAGGCAAGGCGCCGTTTCTGCCGTTTGCCGAGGCCCTTGCGAAGTATCTCGGCTTCTCGCTGGACACGCCGTTCGACGAGCTGGAACCGAGTCAGAGTCAGGTTATCCTGCACGGCCTCAAAGACGAAGTCGTCGCCCTTCCGGGCGGGGGCGGCTTCCAGTACAAGGGCCTGTATCCCGCCGTCGATGAAGCATCGCGGGTCAGTTTCATTTACCGGATGCGGCTCGATCACCTCGTGGATGAAGTCCCCTGCTCCGCCTGTGCCGGGTCGCGGCTCCGCACCGATGCCGCCGCAACGCGCTACCTGTCCCGGACGATTGGGGAACTCACGGCAACCCCGCTCGGCGTCGTGAAGGAACTGTTCCGGAAAACGAAGCTCAGCAAACGGGATCGGGAGATCATCGGCGAAGTCCAGCGCGAGATCGTCGAACGGCTCAAGTTCCTCGTCGACGTCGGTCTCGAGTATCTGAGCCTCGATCGCCGCGGGCCGACACTGTCCGGCGGCGAAGCGCAGCGGATTCGCCTGGCATCGCAGATCGGCTCCGGCCTCACGGGTGTGCTTTACATTCTCGATGAGCCGACGATCGGCCTGCACCCGCGCGACAATGCCCGGCTGCTCGGTGCCTTGCAACGGCTCCGCGATCTCGGCAATACCCTGATCTTGGTCGAGCACGACCGCGAAGTGATCGCGGCCGCGGATTACCTGCTGGATTTCGGCCCCGCGGCGGGCGATCAGGGCGGGGAGATCACGGCCGAGGGGACGCCCAAGTTCGTCGGCAAGGCGAAGGATTCGCTGACCGGAAAGTATTTGTCCGGCCGCTTGGCCGTGCCGGTGCCGAGCAACCGTCGCTGCCCGGAAACAGCCTGGAACACGATTGAGCCGACGGCCGCGGATGTGGAAGCCGTGTCCCCCATCGGCCGGGTGCTCAGTGTCCTCGGTGCCCGCCAGCACAACTTGCGCAACATCGACGTTCACTTTCCCCTCGGCACTTTCATCGCCGTCACGGGAGTCAGTGGGTCGGGCAAGTCGTCGCTGGTTCACGAAGTCCTCTACAACACGCTCGCCCGCAAGCTTCACCGCGCCCAAACGGCCGGAGCGGCACACGACGAGGTCCGCGGATTGGAGCAGATCGACAAGATCATCAGCGTCGATCAGGATCCCATCGGCAACTCGCCGTCGTCCAATCCCGCCACCTACACCGGTGTGTTCGACCTCATCCGCGAGTTGTTCACCCGGTTGCCGGACTCGAAAATCCGGGGCTACGCCGCCCGTCGCTTCAGCTTCAACCAGAAGGGCGGCCGCTGCGAAGCCTGCGAGGGCAACGGCAAAAAGAAGATCGAGATGCACTTCCTGCCGGACGTCTGGATCGAGTGCGAGACTTGCCGCGGTTCGCGCTACAACCCCGAAACTCTTCTGGTGAAATACCGCGGTCATTCGATCAGCGATGTGCTCAATCTCCGCGTCAATGCCGCGCTGGAACTCTTCGGCAACATCCCGAAGATCCGCATCGTACTGCAGACGCTCGTCGACGTCGGCCTCGGCTACATGGCGCTGGGCCAGCCCGCACCGACGATGTCCGGCGGCGAAGCCCAGCGCGTCAAACTCGCGGCCGAGTTGGCCCGGCCCAGCACCGGCAAGACGCTCTACATCCTCGACGAGCCGACGACCGGCCTGCACTTCGACGACGTGCGGAAACTCTTGGATGTTCTCCATCGACTCGTCGATCTCGGCAACACGGTCATCGTGGTCGAACACAATCCGGATGTGATGAAGTCCGCCGATTGGCTCATCGACCTGGGTCCGGATGCGGGTGTCAACGGCGGATTCGTCGTCGCCCAAGGAACACCCGAAATGGTCGTGGCGCAGGCCGCCCTTCCCGATCGAATCCATGCATCGTACACCGGTGCAATTCTGAAGTCGGCCCTCGATGCCGGGCCGTACGAGGAGCGGGCGAAGTACGACCCCAAGGAAGCCCGCAAGCGCCGGCTGGACGATCTCGAACTCCATCAGGTCGGCAGGGACGACAAGCTGCCCTGGGAAATCGACGGCCCCAAATGGCACACGCAGGACCGCGTGACCACCCGCGGCACTCCCGTGAAATGGGACGGTGCCGCACTTGCACTCGTTATGGAACGGCTCGATGCGGAGGACGGCTTCGCGGCGGTGAACTGGAACACGCGGTCGATGGTGGAGGTTGCCGCCGCGGTGAAGTCGCAGGGCTGGTTCCTGCACGCACTCACCGGGCACGAAGCCTATCTGTCCCTCGTGTTTCACGTCGGCCGCAGCAAATTCAAGACGGCTGCGCTGACGGAACGCCTCGGTTTCAAGCGGCTCTCGGACATCCCCGGACTGGAGAACTACGCCCGCGATCAGCGCGTCGAAGTGAAACGGGCCAGGGGCATCTGGGACGAAGTCACCATTACGATCACAACCAAAGCCGAAGTCGAATCGCCGGAGTTTCTGGCTTTCCTCCATGAAGCCATCGACAGTTTTCTGGGCACACTCGACAAGCTGAATACGACCTCGGTCGAGGACATGATGCCGTGGAAACTCAACGGCGAAGCCTGGCACACCGGCCCGAAGGGCTTCCCGCCCGGCAAATCGCCGAAGTGGGATGCCGCGGTGCTCAAAAAGTTCCTGGCCGTCGTCGCCGAGGCGGAACCGAAGCTCAGCATCAAGTGGGACATGCAGGACGCGATCCAACTGAAGCTCGCGGGCATCGGCCGCATGTGGGCGCGCATCCGTACCAAGGAGCCGGGGGCGCTGGAACTCCGCTTCACCGGCAAGAAGGGCCAATTCAACCTGAACCGCTTCGAAGGCATCGGCCGCGAGGTTGAGATTTCGAGAGATCGCGACGACGGCATCGACGTGCTGACGATTCAGTTGACGACGACCGAGCAACTCAAGCCCACGGCATTAAAGGCGATCCTGAAGGAACACGCCGCCGGCTTCCGCGAGGTCTTCGCGGGGTCGGGAGAGTAGAAACATCGCACGCCGAATCGTGACTACCCCGGTCCATCGACTTCGATCTTGCCCAGGAACAGCAGCTTGCGGTCGGCGGTGCGGTGAAGCTCCTCGAGCATCAGGTGCAGGTCGGGAGTCAGGACTTTGGGTGTGTAGCCGATGGGGACGTTGCCGTTGACGGTGACGCGGACCGGCTTGGTCCAGTCGACGAGATCGCGTTCCAACCAGATCGTGAACTTGCGGATGCCCAGCGACTGCGTGATGTTGATCGTGCCGCCCTTGCCGATGTCCGCCGTGAATTGCGGCAGGGGTTGCACGACTTTTTTCAGGCCGTTGGCGAGTTGATTACTCGGCCGCACTCCGCCCTGCGAGACGCCGACCCAATAGAAGCGGTCGTTGCCGTCGCGGGCAATCTGCCACGGCTCGACGCTGAACTGATTCAGTCGCAGAACAGCCGTGCCGCGGGCGCGGGTCTTCCGGTTCATCCAATCGAAGAGCCGCGGAATTTCGGCCGAGTACCATTCCAATCCGCGACCGCGGTAGACCGTGAGCACCGCCGGGTAGCCGCGCGGCATCCAGCGTTCGTAGAGCTTGCGGAGGTTCGGGAACGCTCCGGACATTTCCCCGGTGACGAAGTAGGTCGGCAGTTTTTGGGCATTCCTCCAGAACTCCAGGAACAGTTCCTGCGGCGGATTGACGCCGATGCCGCTGAGGCCCGCGAAGTGATCCGGATGGGACATGCCGACATCGAGCGCCATGTCCGCTCCTTCGCCGTAACCGTACAGGAAGACGCGGTCCGGGTCGCCCTGGAAGCGGCGGAGGGCATCGCGGAGCGCTCCGAGAATGAAGACGTGATCCTTGCCGGAGTAGTCGTAAATCTGCGTGCTGAACGGGTTGGTCCAATCCGGTGCGATGACGATGTAGCCGTTGCGTTCCGCTTGTTCCGCCAGCCGTGCGATCACGTGTTCGCCCGGCATGCCTCGGCTCGGCACGGCGATCAGCACCGGATACGACCGGCCGTGATGGTACTCCGGCGGAAGGCGATAGTGGTAATCGACCCCCTTGCTCTGCTCGCTCAGCGGACCGGTGTTGACGCGGCGTATCCCATCGACACCGAGAGCGGCCTTGGGGTCAACGGCGGTACCGGGGAGAGCATTCACGTCCGCGGCGACCGGCGGCGGGAGCAAGGTAATGATTTGAGTCAATTCGTCGGGCGCGATCGGCTTCGGGTTCGCCTTCAGGAAGGCATCGAGGTACGCCTTGCGGCTGTTGCCCGTCGATTCACGAAGATACTGCACAGCCATTTGGCGAAGCTGCCAGTTCCGCACCGCAGACTCGACATTGCGGTCCGCTCCATTTTTACCCTTCACCCAGCCGCTGACGGCATAGGCGAGAAGTTGTTCCGGCGTCTCGGCGGGGGACTTGCCGTCTTTCAACCGTTGCTCGACCTGCTTGGCGAGATCGCTGAACAGTTCCAGCCGCGATGCCGTGTCCGGGTGAAGTTCGCCGAGAATGATCGAACAGGCGTCGACGAGGACCGCCTGGTTCGGCTTCAGCATCGGCCGTGGGGCAAAGACCGCCGCGCCGACGCCGGCAACAGCAGCGTGAGTCTGCAAGGTCCGCATGCCGCTTTCGGCCTCGACGACGTTTCGGAGCAGTTCGATCGTCTTCTCGTAGCCCGGCTGGACGCTGTCGACCTCGACTTTGACTTTCGCCATACGCGTGCGGTCCTTGGGGTCAGCCGCCTTCGGCGTGTAGCTGTCCAAGTGGTTTTTGGCGAGTGCATAGCGGCCGGACTTCAACGCGGCCTCGAGTTCATCGACGACGAATCGCGTCTCCGCGCGGTCGATGTCGTCCATCGTCTGGTCGAACTGATCGAGCGTCTTCTTCTCCCAAGTCCCAAGCACTTCTTTTTTTGTCGATTCGAGTTCCAGTCGCGCACTCTGATGCCAGACGAGGCTGCGGCGGGTGCCATCCATGCGGCCGACTTCGTTGAGGAACTGGGCGATGCGGATCCGCTTGTCCGCGTCGGGCTTCTCCTTGGCTTCGCGCAACTCCGGATGCAGGCTCAAGAGCCTGCGGATCAGCCGCGGATCCTCCTCGTAAGTGTGGAAACCTTGGCTGATCTTGTCCGTCGGCGAATCGAGGATCATCGAATAGGGCGTGAGTTTGGAGACTTGCTGCGTGATCTTCTGATTCGGGTTGTTGTCCAGCGTCGTCGTTTCGAGAACGCGGATCCAACTCTCGTTGTAAGCGCCGATCTTGTTGACCGACTTGATGGGGAGCACCGGTCGCAGCGCGCGGGCCCTCACCTTCGTCGTGTACTCGATCCCTTTCTCCCGGACGATCTCCTTGTCGATCTTCCCGCCCTTTTGGGCATGAGTGCTGAAGATCACGAACTTCGGCCCATCCATGATGACGTCGAAGCCGTCGGTCTTGGCGACCTTGATCGACCGCCCGCCTTCGTAGACGACGTCCGATTCCTTCGCGTACTCCCCCTGCACCACAAAGCCGTCGGTCATGATGATCGTGACCGGCTCCGCGGCGATCAGCGGCACGGCAACGGCGGCCAGAAACAGGGCACTCAATCCGAGCGAACGTGACATCGGAACGACTCCGCACTCCGGGACGCGACCAACCCACAACCTCAGCATAACGGTGTCGGGCTTGACCCGTGAGCGGGAACCGGACACGATGCCGTCAATCTCGTTCTTTTCCCACAGGCGGCTGCTGCCATGCCCGGTCTCGGTCGTTACCTTCCCGCTTCCATCCGGCCGATGGTTCGCCGAGCCTATCGCAGCGTGGTTCCGAAGAATCTCGACCGTCCGCTGATGCCGGCCGAATGCTGCGGGCGATTGCTGTGTGCGAAGCGGTCGTTCCTCTGGCAGCAAAGCGAAGCCGGGGTGATTCCGATCCGCGTCCACAACGATTCCCCGATGGTCTGGTCCAGTCAAGGCTCACACCCGGTGACGGTGACGTTGACCTGGCTGACCTCGCGCCGCGAGACGTTGGCCGTGCCGACGACCATCGTGAAGTTGCCGATGCCGATCTACCCCGGCGAGGTCATGGATCTCGATCCGGCCATTGTCGCCCCAGCCTTCAACGGCCACGGCTTGATCGAAGTGGAACTGAAGCAGGCGAACGGGCCGAACTTCGCCGAGCATGGCGTGCCGAAGGTGCTGATCGAATTTCAGGTCTCCGGAAATGCGGCCGAGGACTTGGACTATCACAAGGCCTACGCCACCGCAGACCTTTCGCTGGACTATTGGACGGTCGTCGGCCCGAAGACGAAGGCGGAGTTCGACCAACTGGCGGCGAACAAGATGGTGCACCTCCATGAAGTCGGGGTCACTCCCGATTCGCGCATCCTGGATGTCGGCTGCGGCACCGGGCAACTCGCGATCCCGCTGGAAAGTTACCTGACCGACCGCGGCTGCTACACCGGCACGGACATCGGCGCTGAGGCGATCCCTTTCTGCCGCGACCGGTTCAAGCGGCCGAACTTTCGGTTCCTTCAAAATGAGATGACCAGCCTACCGCTCGCAAACGAAACGTTTGACATCATCACCTACTTCAGCGTCTTCACGCATACCTTCCCGGACGAGACCGCACTGCTCCTGGCCGAGTCCCAGCGCCTGCTGGCCGCCGGCGGCGTGATTATCGGCGATGTCTTCACGTCGTCCTTGGTCGACCGCTGCTCCGGCAACCGCGGCATGATGGAGCTGAACGAGGAACACTTCCTGCGGCTCGTGCAGGTTGTCGGCCTGAAGGCCGAGGTTCTGCACGACTGGGAATTGAATCCTTATCTCCGCCGGCAGGTCTACACCTTCCGCCATGCCTGAAGTGTTGATCGGCCCTATCCTGATGGTGTCACCTTTCAGGAAGAACCGATGCGCATTCTGCTCACCAACGACGACGGCATCTACGCCCCGGGGCTGCGGGCGCTGCGCCGCGAACTCATGAAGATCGGCGAAGTCGTCGTCGTCGCCCCGGCAACGGAGCAGAGCGCGACCGGGCATTCGGTCACGCTCTACACGCCGCTCTTGGTCAACGAAGTGTTCGACGAAGTCGACGGAGATCGGCAATTCCTGGGCTGGGCGGTGGAAGGCCGACCGGCGGACTGCATGAAACTCGCGCTGTTGGAACTGCTCAAGGAGCCGCCGGATGTGGTCGTCAGCGGCATGAACGCGGGTTCGAATGCGGGCATCAACGTGCTGTATTCCGGTACCGTCGCCGCCGCGATCGAAGCGGCGTTCTACCGTTTCACCGCGATTGCCTGCTCGCTGGAATACGAAAAGAAGATTTACGACTATGCGAAAGGTGCAGCTTACTGTGCCCAAGTCGTGAAGCAAATCCTCGCCGGCAACCCGCCGGCGGGTCGGCTCTTCAACGTCAACATCCCGGTCCTCGAACGCGGGCCGATTCGCGGGATCAAAGTCCTGCCGCAAAACGCGACGCCTTATCGGGAAAAGTTCGACCGCCGGGTTAATCCCCGCGGCCGGGTTTACTTCTGGAACAGCCCCGAATTCCACTGCCCCGAGCCTCATCCGGATACCGACGTGACGGCGCTGGCCGAACAGTACATCACCGTCACCCCGCTCATGTTCGACCTGACCGCCCGCGATCAACTCGCATCCTTGGCCGAGAAAACCTGGACGGTGACGGAAGTGGAGTGAAGAACCAGGCGGTTCACCGCAAAAACCACAACGCTCGCAATGAGAAAAAGACAAACTCAATAGTTTGAACTCATTCTGCTCTGATTTGTGTTCTTTGCGGTCTTAGTGGTGAACCTCTTGTTTTACGCCAATTCGTCAGCCGTCTTATGAAAGTTCTTGACGCAGCCGGCCAGCGTTTCTTCTTTCCATTCCCACTCGAATTCGATCGAGAAGACGCCTTGGAACTTGGCGTCCTTCAGGGCCTTGAGCATGCCCGGCACGTCGCCCATGCCGGTGGTCCAGACGACGTCGTGATAGCCGTTCGGCCCGCCACCCTTGGCCATGTCCTTGAAGTGAGACGAGACGACGTGCTTGCCGTGCTTGGTCAACACGTCCTTGGGGGACAAGCCGCTGCGGACCCAATGGCCGACGTCCGCACACATGCCGACGTGCTTCAGGTCCTTCACGAGACTGATGACGTACTCCGGATCCCAATAGCGGCTCGGTTTGGGGTGGTCGTGGATGCCGACCTTCAGGCCCGCTTCGCCTGCGGCTTGGTCGATCACGGCCAGATCCTTGGGGTCCGGTTCCGAGTTGATGATCGTCAGGCCGATCTTCTTGGCCCACGTGAAGATCTTGCGGGCTTCCTCGATCTTGCCGGGCAGGCCCATCACACCGGCGTGAAGAATCGTCACGCCGCAGTCCTTGGCCTTGGCCAGCGTCCTCTCGATCTCGGCTTCGCTCATGCCGGGGCCGAAGCCGGGCTTCTTGCCGGCTTCGAGGGCTTGGCCGGGGTAGCACTCGGCGTACTTCACCCCGAGCCGCTTGCAGAGTTCGAGCGATTCGAACAGGCTTTTCTTGTTGTTGGTCCAGGTTTGCAGCGCGAGCTTCCAACCGAGTTTTTCGGCACCCTTGGTGGAGACTTCATCGGCTCGAAGATTCACTTGCGAACCGAGCGCGACGACGGCCGGCAGAGCGGCACCAGCAGCGAGAAACGAACGACGATCCATGACTGTAACCTCGAGAGAAAAGGGACGGCACCACCATCATCGCCGAAAGTCCGCGGCGCGGCCGGCCTCATTCTTCCGTGAAGCGTTTGTGGCGAAGGATGTGGTGATAATGTTGGGCGAAGCGGTGCGACTCATCGCGGACGTACTGCAAGAGTCGCAGTGCCGCGGAGTGCCGGCTGAGCTTGATCGACTCGGCCTCGCCGGGGCGGAAGATTTCCTCCTGTTGCTTGGCCAGGCTGATGAGCGTCGGCGGGTCGATGCCGAGGGCCTGGAAGGCATCCATGGCCGCATTCAACTGCCCCTTGCCGCCGTCGATGAGCAGAATGTCCGGGAAGGTGTCGTTGTCTTCGGAGAGTCGCTTGAAGCGGCGGAACACGACTTCGCGCATGGAGGCGAAGTCGTCCACACCGGGGACCGACTTCACCTTGAAGCGGCGATAGCCGGGCTTGAACGGCAGGCCATCGAGAAAGCTCACGAGCGACGCCACGGTGTCCTGCCCGCTCAAATGGGCGATATCGAAGCCCTCGATGGTCCGGGGTGTTTTGTCGAGGCCCAACACTTTTTTGAGGCCCGCCAAACCGCGTTTCGGATCGATGGGGAAGACGTGGGGTTGATCGTCGTTCTTCACGTCCCCACGCAGTTCGAGTTTGCCAAGGGCAGCCGACTCGTCACGAATGCGGGCGGCCTTCTCGAACTGGAGTGCCGTGCTCGCTTCGAGCATGTGTTCCTTCATTTCGCGAAGCAATCGCTTCTTGCGTCCTTCCATGATGAGGATCAACTTGCGGATCTGCCTGCGGTAATCCTCGCGCGAGATGCGCAAGTTGCACGGTGCGGAACATTGACGGATGCTGTATAGAATACAGGGTCGAAACCAGCGCCAGCGATCGTCCTTCGATTTGATGTCCAAGGTGCAGTTTCGGAACTTCAAGACGCGCTGCAGCACCTGCATCGCACCGCGCAGGTTTCGGGCACTGGTGAACGGGCCATAGAGCTTAACGCCCTTCCGCCGCGGCGTGCGCGTGACTTCTACGCGGGGAAACTCTTCCCGAATGCGGATCTGAAGATATGGGAAGGATTTGTCGTCCTTCAAGTCCTTGTTGAACTTCGGCTGGAGGTCCTTGACCAGTCGCGATTCATAAAGAAGTGCATCGACTTCGGTTTCCGTGGGAACGAAGTCGATGTCGCAGATATGTTTCACCAGCTCGCAAGTCCGTAGGTTGACGATCGCTTCCGCACTGAAGTAATGTGAAGCACGACTTCTGAGATTCTTGGCCTTACCAATGTAGATCACATTGCCGCGATCGTCCTTCATCAGATAGACGCCGGGCGTGGTCGGGAACGTCTTCACCTTCTCGTTCGGGGGAAGCTTCGGCTCGTCCGTCGTCGGTAATGATGTGCGCTCGGCCATGAGCGGTGTTCCTCGTCCTAGGGACTGATCGTGCGTCCATCATAGCAGCGCGACGCCGTCCTGCGAGGGTTGGTAGGGCCGCAGCCATTGGAGGATTTCAATGCGGTTGCCGTCCGGGTCGGCGATGAAGAAGCGGTCCGCGGCGGCGATCTCGACTGTGTCGGTCGTCGCGATGCCTGACGCTTCCAGATGCCTCCGGGCCGCTGCAATGTCCCGCACGTGCAGGCAAATATGCCGGGCGCTGGGCGGGTCCGCATCGGGTTTCAGCAGCAGGTGCAGATAGTGCCCGCCGAGATCGTACCACACGGCGACAAAGTCGAACTCGCGCGGCGGCGCGATCTCGCGGAGGCCGAGCCGCTCAGCATAAAAGCGCCGCGCGATCGTCACATCGGTGACGATGAGGGTGACATGATCCAAATGCGTGATGCCGAGGCCGGCCATGCCGCCACTCCCGAATGTGCGTAGATTCATGGTAGCACAACGACGATTTTCCCGGAGCCTGCGGATGCTTTCGTCCTGGACCTGGCGCACGGCCGAGCGGCGCATCGGCATCGTCGGCCTGGCCAACAGCGGCAAGACGGTGCTGCTGACATCGCTGCTCGATCACCTGCACAACCACGAACCGGATCGATTTCGCCTCGGCGATGCGAATGCCCCGGCGACGCTGCGGAAGTTTCGCGTCGTACCGGTACTCGCCGAATCGACCGCATTCGATTTTGAGCAGGCCCGCAAGGCGCTCGGCAACGACCATCGCTGGCCGCGCAAGACGAAGGACCGGTTCGAATATGCGTGTGCCTTCCGGCGCTCCGACTGGCGCTTCAACGAAGCCGAGCTTCGCTTCTTCGACCTTCCGGGAGAACGCCTCGCCGATGCCGCGATGTTGGGTCGAAGTTACGCTGAGTGGTCTGACCGCTGGCACCAATACACCCGCGACGACAGCCGACAAGCCGCGGCAAGTCGCGTCTTTCTGGACTTGATCGCGACGGGCCAAGATGAAGTTGACGTGATTGCCGCTTACAAACTCGCGCTCGGGCAGGCGATGGCGGACTACAAGTCTTACGTCTCGCCCTCGACGTTCTGGCTCGATCCGCAGGGCACGTTGCCAAACGGACTAAAGGCTGAAGAACTGATCGCCGGTCGCTTCGCAGGACTGCCCGGCTGCGAGTTTGCACCGCTGCCTGCGGGGGTCCGCGCGGCCCGCCCTGCCCTTGCGGCGATTTTCGAGAGTCATTTTCTGCGCTATCGGGCCGAGGTTGTCGAGTCTTACCTCCAGGTGTTGGCGGAGTGCCATTCGCTCATCGTGTTGGTGGATGTCGTCGGCCTGCTCGGTGCGGGCACGGGTGCGGCCAACGACTACCGGCGGATGCTTTCGGACCTGTTCGAGGTGCTCCAACCCGGTGAGGATATGATCGGCCGGATTACGCGCGCCGTCTCCGAAGCCCTGTTCCAGCATCGGCCGCGGCACGTGACCAAGGTTGCATTTGCGGCACCGAAGATCGATCTGGTGCACCCAGCCGATCGCGACCGCGTGCGGCATCTGCTGAAATCCTTCGTCGGCAAACGGGCCGTCGAAATCGACGGCTTGTTGACGGATTTCTTCACGTGTGCGGCGGTTCTTTCCACCGAGCCGATGCCGGGGGAAGCGGGTGCACGGATGCTTCGCGGTCGTCGTTACCGGGATGCCGAGGGCAAGCGGCTGCCCTTCGGCGATGCGGTGAAGTACCCAACGAGCGAGGTCCCGCCGGACTGGCCGGCGGCCTGGGAAGCAGGCGCGTTCAACTTTCCGGAAGTGTACCCGGAGGTGCCGGAGTACCGAGGGATTCCGCCGAAGCAGATCGGCTTGGATAGGCTGCTCGATTTCGCGATGGATTGACGCGGCACAACAAGAGATCGGCATCTCACGTCGCCATCATCGAATGGTGAGGCAGGGCCGGTTGACCATCTTCGATCAACCCGCATGCCCCGACCCATTCGGGTGAGTATCCGCACCTGGCTCAGTTTCAGTATCGTCATCATGCCGGATGCAGGCGGCGACCAGCAGGTGAACGTGTACGAGGTGGCCTGCGTGATTTTGTTGTTTTCATCGGGTCGTGGCCCCAATTCATGAGGGAGTATCGCCAGGGCGTATGTTCGACGTCGCCGCCTGGTTTTTGTGCGGAATGGCGACGGATGTAGCCCACGACTTTCGCCATATGCTCGTGATCTTGCTCATCGGTTTCGTCTCGCTTCCTGCCCAAAATCCTGATGATCTTCAGACCGGATTGATGGCCGACGGATTCGTCATTCCCGTCTTGCTTGAAGCCTACCTCCTTCGACTCGTCCGTTTTCAGCCAGGTTTTGAGTTGCGCGGCCGTCATGTTTACCAACGTCTTGAATTCGGAGATGACTTCATCGGGTTTTTTGCTCACGATCGACTACCCTTCTTTTTCCCGCCCGCCTTCTTGAGCGCTTCGGGCTTGTGAGCCGCCTTGGCCCCCGTCGCTTCGCTCTCGACGAGATATTGCGGATGAGCCGGCGAGGCTGCGACGTGATGGGTCTTGATTTCGATCGGCGCGACCAGCTTTTTCTTGACTCGTCCTACAACCTTGCCTTGGGAAGAGGACCACTCGACGCGATCGCCGGGTTTGATCGATTCGGACATGTAAGAACCTCGCTGAAGTTGAAACGGTGCTGCGCAGCTCCTTCTTCAAGATCGAACAAGCATCTTCCATGCCGACAGAAACGGAATCAATCCACGTAAATGAATTCGTTGAGGTTCATGACGACGATCGCCAAATCCGCGAGCGTGCTGCCTGGCTGGGCCAGGAACCGCAGGCATTCGTCGCGTTCCGGCACCGTCGGTTTACGGGCGAAGGCGCGTCGATACAACTCGGCGATTTGGCCTTCTCGCGGCTCGTTCACCAAATTCGCCGCGAAGCGTTCAGCCTGGTCTCGGATGAACTTGCCGTTCATCAGGATCAACGCCTGCGGCGCGTAGATGCTCGCATCGCGCATGGCACAGGAACCAAGACTGTCCGGCTGATCGAACGCTTCGAAGAGCGGGAGGCGGACATTGCGTTTGGTGTAAAGGTACAGGCTGCGCCGCGTATGTTCCGCAGGGTCACGAGTGACTTGCCAAAGACCGCTCGGTTCGTCTTCGGTGAAGATCAATTCCTCCACTTCCGGTTCCAGCGGCACGCGGACGCTTGGCCCGCCGATCTTCCGGTTGAGCGTGCCCGCCGTGGCGAGTGCGGCATCGCGTAGAGTTTCGGCTTCGAGCCGGCGGCGGTTCATCCGGCTGAGCCGTTTGTTTTCCGGGTCGAGCTTCATCGCCTCGGCATTTGGCGTGGAAGTTCGCTTGTAGGCGGCACTTGTCATCATCAGTTTGTGCAGCCTGTTTAGGGTCCAAGGTACTGCGTTCGGCTCGCTGGGCTGCACGAGTTCGACGGCAAGCCAATCGAGAAGCGCCGGGTGGCTGGGTTTGCCGCCACGGGTGCCGAAGTCGTTGGGAGTGCTCACCAAACCGCGGCCGAAGTGATGCTGCCAAAGCCGATTGACGATCACCCGGGCCGTCAGCGGATGATCGGGCCGCGTCAATTCCTTGGCTAAATCGAGTCGCGATTTCTGAGGCAGCGGCTTCGATGTCGTGGCCCGCACCGGCATCAGCGGCACGATCGGGCCCGGCCGTTTCAGACTGCCGCGGAGAAGCACGTGCGTCGGCACCGGCGACTTCTGTTCCTTGACGCTCCAGATCATGGAAAGCGGTTCCGGGCGTTCGGCGACGATGCGTTCTCGCGCGAGTACGAGTTTTGCCCGTTTCTCTTTGGTCGCTTCCGGCAGCGCGGCGATGACTTCGTCCCAAAGCAGCTTCAGCGTCGGCCCGGCGGCATCGACGAGTTTCTTTTGGGCCGCGGTCCGCTTGCCTTTCTCAACGGCCAAGGCTGCTTGGGTCGGCTCGTCCAACTGCGACGTTCTCGTCTTGGTCAAGGCGTCGCGGGTCTGCCCTTCGAGTTCGCGGATCGCCTTGGTGATCGGCGTTAACGCCACAGCGTACTTTGTCATCGCGGCCTTGTGGCCGGCTTTGGCTTCGTCGTCCGCCAACGACACATCGTGGAACTGCGTCCCGGCGAAATAGGCCTCCAGGCGGTAGTAGTCTCCGAGGCTGATCGCATCGAATTTGTGATCGTGACAGCGGGCACAAGCAACCGTCAGCCCCAAGACGGCGGCACCGAGGTTGCCGACCATTTCCGTAAGGACTTCCTGTCGGGTTTCGGCCGGATCCACGTTGCCGGCGACGAGATGCACCGGACCGCACCGCAACCAGCCCACGGCGGTCCGCAATTCGGTGGCGATCGGATTTCCGGAGGCAGTCTCGGCGAGCAGATCCCCGGCCAACTGCTCGAATACGAAGCGGTCGTAGGGTTTGTCGGCATGGAACGACTGCACAACGTAATCGCGGTAGCGCCAGGCGTGTGGCCGGTCGCCGTCGAGCTCGTAACCGTTCGATTCCGCAAAGCGTACAACGTCCAGCCAGTGTCGCGCCCAACGTTCCGCATAGTGAGGCGAAGCGAGCAGATCGTCGATGAGTTTCCCGTAAGCCTGCGGCGACGGATCGCGGACAAACGCTTCCGCCTGCTCCGATGTCGGCGGCAAGCCGTGCAGATCGAAATGAACGCGGCGAACCAAAGTCCGAGCATCGGCCTCGGGATTCGGCTTCAAACCAGCGTTGGAAATGTCCACATCGAGAAAAGCGTCGATGGGGTGACCAGCTCTCGGCGGCATTGCCCGCTTAGGCGGCTGGTAGGCCCAATGCCCCTGCTCGGCTGCCGACCATTCGGGGTCCTTATAGTCGCTGTCGCCGGCCAGGCCGACGGCAACCAGCAGGACCAGCGGAATCAGGAAGGCGAGAATTCGAACCATGCTGGTCGGCCCGCGGTTGATGGTTGCGATCCGGGAATTGACGATAAGTTTACCCCGGACCTTCCTCGGAAGAAAGTCGTCGTTTGCAGGGATTTCACTTCCGCGTGCGGGTGGCTTGGATGTGGACCATACTCGCCGACTAAGATGATACGGAACTTCAGATTCGGCATGCGTTGAAGGATCGATATGGCCACGGCTTCCCCGACGGTTTCTTCCCCTCGTCGATCAGCTTCCTCCAGCGGCGATCGTAAATCGGTCGTCATCGTCGGTGCCGGTCCCGGCGGGTTGGCGGCCGCGTTGTTGTGCGCTCGCGCGGGCTTGAAGGTGACCGTCGTCGAGCGCTTGCCGAACGTCGGCGGGCGATGCTCGGCGATACGCGATCAGGGTTTCCGGTTCGACTTGGGCCCAACGTTCTTTCTTTATCCGCGGGTGCTGGAGCGCATCTACAAACTGCTGGGCCGGGATCTCCATGCGGATATTCCGATGGTGCGACTCGTTCCGCAGTACCGCATCGTCTTCGGCGAAACCGGCGGGGATCTGGTCTGTACGCCTGACTTGGCGAAGATGAGCGAAGCGGTGGGAAAGCTCAATCCGCAGGACGGCGCCAACGTCCGTCGCTTCGTCGAGGAGAACCGGCACAAGCTCGAATGCTTCCGGCCGGCGTTGGAGAAGCCGTTCAATGGCCTCAGGGATCTGCTGAGCTGGGATCTGATCAAGCTGTTGCCGTTGTTGCGGCCCTGGGCGTCGGTCGATGACGATTTGAAGCGATATTTCAAGGACGAACGCACGCGGCTCGCGTTCTCGTTTCAGGCCAAGTACCTCGGCATGTCCCCCTTCAACTGCCCGAGTCTGTTCACGATCTTGTCGTACCTCGAGTACGATTTCGGCGTGTGGCATCCGATCGGCGGTTGTAATGCCGTGAGCGAAGGCATGGCTGAGACGGCCCGCGACCTCGGCGTGGAGTTCCGCCTCGGCGAGCCTGTGACGGAACTGCTGTACCAGGGCAAAAAAGTCGTCGGCGTCAAAACGACGAAGGACGAGTACCTCGGCGATGCCGTGATCCTGAATGCGGACTTCGCCCAGTCGATGACCAAGCTCGTGCCGAACGAACGCCGCCGAACGTGGACCGACGCCAAGCTCGCCGGCAAGCGTTACTCCTGCTCGACCTTCATGATGTACCTCGGCATCCGAGGCCGCTACGACCACCTGCACCACCACACGATCTACACCTCGTCGAACTACCTCGCCAACCTGGCGGACATCGAGACGCACCACAAGCTCTCCGAGGATCCGTCCGTTTACGTGCAGAATGCCGGCATCACGGACGACACCCTGGCGCCCAAGGGCACGAGCACGATCTACGTGCTGGCGCCCGTGACTCACAACCACGAGACCGTCGACTGGAAGTCGGCCGCTCCGGCGTTCCGCACGAAGGTCTTGAAGCAACTCGGCAAACTCGGAATGGACGATATCGAAGACCGCATCGTCTACGAAAAGATCGTGACGCCGAACGATTGGGAACAGAGCTACGAAGTCTATCGCGGAGCCACGTTCAACCTGGCCCACAACCTCGGGCAGATGTTGCATCTGCGCCCGCGGAATCGGTTCACGGAATTGCCGGGCACCTATCTGGTGGGCGGCGGAACGCATCCCGGCAGCGGTCTACCCGTGATTTACGAATCGGCTCGCATCAGTACGCGACTGCTGTTGAACGATCTCGGTATGGATGCCTCCTGGCTCGGCGTGCCGGGGGCGAAAGACGAACCCGCGGCGGTATCCGTAGGATAAACTGCGATGGACTTCAGGGTTTGCAGGTCTCAGATCGGCGGATGACGTGAGCACAACGATGACAGAAAAAGTCGGCATTATCGGCGGCGGATTGGGCGGCTTGGCGGCCGCCTGTACCTTGGCGGCACGCGGTCACAAAGTCGTGCTGTTTGAGAAAAGCTCCTGGCTGGGCGGCAAGGCGGCGCAGCTCAGCGAAGCGGGCTTCCGCTTCGATATGGGTCCGACGATCCTGACCATCCCCAACGTCCTGCGGCGTATCTTTGATGAAGCCGGCCGCAAGCTCGAAGACTACTTGAACCTCGTACGGCTCGACCCGCAGTGGCGTTGTTTTTTCTCGGACGGAACGCATCTCGACCTCGTGGAAAATACCGAGGCGATGGTGAAGAACCTCGACGACTACAGTCCCAAAACCGACTCGGCTGCGGGGTATCGCCGATTTCAGGAACTCTCCAGTCGGCTGAGTGCCATCTCGGATAGGTTCTTCTTCTGGAAGCCGATCGGCGGCATCGCGGACATGATCGACGTGAAAGCAGGCTTTCAGCCGTCGATTCTCGCTGATGTGATGAAGATGCGGATGGGCCGATCGGTCGCGGGCACCGTGCGCAAGTACATTCCCGACGAACGCGTCGCGCAAATGCTGGATCACTTCACGCAGTACGTCGGCTCGTCCCCCTATGGCTCGCCCGCGGTACTCTGCGGCATAGCCCACATGCAGACGCACGACGGCATCTGGTTCCCCATCGGCGGCACACGGGCCGTGCCCGAAGCCCTGGCCAAGCTCGCGGGCGAACTCGGCGTCGAACTGCGGACCGATTGCGGCATCGCCAAGGTGAACGCGAACGCCGCACAGGACACCGTGACCGGGGTGACGACCGAAGCAGGCGAAATCATTCCGTTGTCGTCCATCGTCAGCAATGCGGACAGCGTCAGACTTCACCGCGAACTGCTCAACGGCAATGCGCCGCGAGCGGCACAGAAGTTCGAGAAGCGTCGCAAGTACGAGCCGGCCTGCTCCGGTGTGGTGCTCTACCTCGGCCTGAACAAGGCCTACGACCATTTGAAGCACCACGGTTTTGTGTTCAGCCGCGATGCCCACGAGGAGTTCGACTTCATCTACCACAAGGGCGAACCGGCACCCGACCCGACTTGCTACATCGCCGCCACAGCGGCGACAGAACCC
>Ga0105048_10003091_pt1 | contig 27224 bp, 22 predicted proteins | sample MAT05_FD_78382 | JGI IMG/M metagenome (GOLD analysis project Ga0105048, IMG submission 78382) | Freshwater microbial communities from Lake Fryxell liftoff mats and glacier meltwater in Antarctica - MAT-05 | ecosystem: Environmental > Aquatic > Freshwater > Ice > Liftoff microbial mat | place...
CGGGCGCCTTGTCACGCCGCACCCAGCGCTTGACGCGGCCCAGAAACTGCTCAAAATCGTCCATCACGCTGAACACCGACGGGATCACCAGCAGGCTCAGAAGGGTGGAGGTCATCAGGCCGCCAATCACCGCCACCGCCATCGGCGCGCGAAAGCTGTTGTCGGCGGCACCCCAGCCAGCGGCCAGCGGCAGCATGCCTGCGCCCATGGCCAGCGTGGTCATGACGATCGGTCGGGCGCGCTTGTGGCAGGCGTCCAACAGCGCATCGAAGCGGTTCAGGCCATGGTCGCGGCGCGCCACGATGGCGTACTCCACCAACAGGATCGAGTTCTTGGTGGCAATGCCCATCAGCATGATCAGGCCGATCAGTGAGGGCATCGAAAAACTCTGGTTGGCCACCAGCAGCCCCACAAAGGCGCCACCCAGCGACAGCGGCAGCGCGGTCAGGATGGTGAAGGGGTGCAGAAAGTCCTTGAACAGCAGCACCAGCACGATGTAGATGCACAGCACGCCGGTCAGCATCGCCAGGCCGAAGCTGGCAAACAACTCGTCCATGATTTCAGCATCACCCAAGGTGAGTTGCTTGACGCCAGCTGGCAGGTTTTGCAGGCTGGGCAGCTTTTGCACGGCTGCGGTCACGTCGCCAAGCGGTGCGCCGGAGAGTTCCACTTCAAAGGTGATATTGCGCGAGCGGTTCAGCCGGTCGATGACGGCCGGGCCACCGGTGACTTCCAGTGTGGCCACCTGGCTCAGCATCACAGGTCCTTTGTCACCCGGCACCGCCAGCCGCCCGAGCAGGCTCAGGTCCTGGCGCGCCAGGCTGTCGAGCTTGACCACGATCGGCACCTGGCGCTGGCTCAGGTTGAGCTTGGGCAGCGCGGTGTCATAGTCGCCCACGGTGGCAATGCGCAGCGTGTCACCGATGGCGCTGCTGGTCACACCCAGGTCGGCGGCGCGGGCAAAGTCAGGCCGCACCGCGATCTCGGAGCGGATCAGGCTGGCGCTGGAGGTGATGCTGCCCAGGCCAGAAATGGTGCGCAGGTCTTTCTCAACCGCAGCGGCGGCGGTGGCCAGGGCCTGCGGGTCTTCACCGGTCAGCACCAACTGGTATTTCTCGCCCGAACCGCCCAAACCGACCTTGCTGCGCACGCCGGGCAACTCGGCCATGGCGGTGCGAATGGCGTTCTCAATGCCTTGCTTGCGCGGGCGCTGGCCACGCTCGGTCAGCAGCACCGTCAAGGTGGCCTTGCGCACCTCGGTGGTGCCGGCCGGTGCAAACGGGTCTGAGCCCGCTGCGCCGCCGCCGATGGTGGTGTAGACGCTTCTCACATGATCAACCTTGGTCAGCAGCTGGCGTGCGGCTTCGGCGGCATCGCGCGTCTGGCGCAGGGTGGACCCTGGGGGGAGCTCCATGTAGACCTGGGTTTGCGAGTTGTCGTCGGGTGGAATGAAGCCTTTGGGCAGCAGCGGGATCAGGGCAACGGAGCCGACGAAAAAGGCACCGGCCAAACCCAGCGTGATCCAGCGGTGGCCCAAGGCCCAGCGGCTGGCGCGCAAGTAAGCAGGCATCCAGAACGGGTCCTTGTGCGGGCGGTCGTTGGACTTCATGAGGTAGGCGGCCATCATGGGCGTGAGCAGGCGCGCCACCACCAGCGAGGCAAACACGGCAAGTGCCGCTGTCCAGCCGAATTGCTTGAAGAACTTGCCCGGAATGCCGGCCATGAAGGCGGTCGGCAGGAACACAGAAATCAGGGTAAAGGTGGTGGCCACCACTGCCAGGCCAATCTCATCGGTGGCATCCATGGCCGCTTGATAGGCGGACTTGCCCATGTGTTGGTGGCGCTCGATGTTTTCCACCTCCACAATGGCGTCATCCACCAGCACGCCAATCACCAAAGACAGCGCCAGCAGCGTCACGGTATTGACTGAAAAGCCCAAGTACGCCATGCCAATAAAGGCCGGGATGACAGACAGCGGCAACGCCACCGCCGACACCAGGGTGGCGCGCCAATTGCGCAAAAACAGCCAGACCACGATCACGGCCAGCACCGCGCCTTCAAGCAGCATGACCATCGAGGCCTCGAACTCTTCGGCCACAGGCGTCACAAAGTCAAAGGCCTGGGTGAGTTTGATGTCCGGGTGTTGGGCTGTGAGCTCTTGCAGAGCCGCTTGTACTGCAGCACCCACTTCCACCTCGCCCGCACCCTTGCTGCGGGTGATCTCGAACCCGACCACTGGCACGCCGTTGAGCAAGGCCAGGGCGCGCGGCTCGGCCACGGTGTCGGTGACGCTGCCCAACTGGTCCAGCCGCACCCGCTGCCCGCCGCTCAGGCTGAGCTCAATGCGTGCCAGTTCTTCGACGGTTTTGACGGTGGCCAGGGTGCGCATGGGTTGCTCGCTGCCGCCTAAGTCGGCGCGGCCGCCAGCACTTTCAGTTTGCACCTGACGCAGCTGGCGTGACACATCGGCCGCAGTGGCGCCTAGCGCCTGCAGCTTGAGCGGGTCCAGCGCCACTTGCACTTCACGGCTGACGCCGCCCACGCGCACCACCGAGCCCACGCCCTTGACGCCCAGCAGGCGCCGTGCCACGGTGTTGTCGACAAACCAGCTCAACGCCTCGTCGTCCATTTGCGGTGAGCGGATGGTGAAGGCCAGGATCGGAGCGCCCGACAGGTTGACCTTGCTGACCACCGGGTCACGCACATCGCTGGGCAAGTCACTGCGCACGCCTTGCACCGCGCTGCGCACATCGTCCACGGCTTCTTGCGTGGGCTTTTCCAGCCGGAATTCGGCGGTGACGGTGACGCCGCCGTCCTGCACCTTGGTGTAGATGTTTTTCAGACCCTGCAGCGGGGCGATGGCGTTTTCAAGCTTGCGCGCCACCTCGGTTTCCAGCTGCGCCGGTGCCGCGCCCGGCAGTGAGGCGGCGACGGTGACGGTGGGCAGTTCCAGGTCGGGGAACTGCTGCACCTTCATGCCATTGAAGGCCAGGACGCCGGCAAAGCTCAGCATCACAAAAAGCATCACCGACGGGATCGGGTTCTTGATCGACCAGGACGACAGATTCATGCGCAATGCTCCTTATTTTGAAGCTGCTGACGCAGGTGCTGCCTGGGCTGCAGGCGTATTTTTCTTAAAGTCTTGCGGGGCGACATTCACCGCGTTCACTACGTGCACCAGGTCACCATCGCTCAGAAAGCTGCCGCCGCTGGCCACCAGCTGGTCGTTGGCTACCACGCCGCGCAGCACCTCGATGCGCTCGCCGGCATGGCGGCCAGTTTGCACCTTGAGCTGGGTCACGCGCTGGTCCGCGCCGACCCGGTAGACATAGCTGAAGCCATCGCGCACCACCACGGCGGTTTGCGGCACGCTCAAAGCGTTTGAGCTGCCCAGATCAAACTCGCCACGGGCAAACATGCCGGGTTTGAAGCCGCTGCCCACGCCACCCGGCAGGTCAACATACACCAGGCCATTGCGGGTGGCGGCGTCAATGGTGGGTGCCACGCTGCGCACGCGGCCGCTGACCTGACTGCCGGTGGGCGAGCTCAGCATCACACGGGTGCCAACTTTGATGCGTTCCAGCTCGGTCGAGGTGACCTCACCGCGCCACTCCAGGCGGCCCTGGCGGACCAGTTTGAACAGCTCGGTGCCAGCGCCCAGCACCGCGCCCACGGTGGCGCTGCGGCTGGCCACCACGCCGCTGTCGGGCGCGACCACTTGGGTTTGCCGCAGCCGCAGCAATTGCAAGTCGAGTTGCGCCTGGCTTGAGGCCATGCGGGCTTTGGCGGTGAGTTCTTGTGTGAGGTATTGGCTGACTTGCTGCGCACTCAGGGCACCGCTGCCTTGCACCGCACGGGCGCGCTCGGCGTTGGCGCTGGCTTCTGCGGCATTGGCTTGGGCTTCGGCCAGGGCGGCGCGGGCCAATGCCACATCGGCTTGCACGCTCTCAACGGCGAACGTGGCGAGCACCTGGCCCTTCTTCACGTTGTCGCCTACGCTGGCATGCAGTTCGGCCACGCGCAAGCCGCCGGTCTCGGTGCCGACGCTGATGTCTTGCCAGGCGGCCACGCTGCCATTGGCAGACAACTGCACGGCCAGGCTGCTGCTGCTGGGCTGCACCAGTGACACGGTCAATGCCGGCTTGCCCGGTTTGGCAGACTTGTCAGTGGCCGCACTGGTTTGGGCAGTGGAAGGCGCGGCGGCCAACAGGCCCAGGGCCACGGTGCCGACCAGTGCGCTGGCCAAGACGGCCAGGGTGAGGGGCTTGATGGGAAAACGTTTGGCGATGTTCATGGGTGTCCTGCGGGTCGGGTCAGTGTGTCGTGGGTTGGTGTTGGGTGTAGTAACGTGGCGTGGCGTGAGGCCAGGCATCAAGACGACGGGCTGCCAGCCAGCGCCGCATTCGCCTCAAAGCCGCCGCCCAGGGCACGGTACAGCGCCACCCAGGCCAGCCGGTGGTCCAGCGCCAGCGTGACTTGTGCCGACTGCGCGGCCAAGGCGCTGCGCCGGGCGTCTTCCAGTTCCACCAGGCTGGCCAGCCCTTGGTTGTAGCGCGTCTGCGTGGCTTGCAATGACTGTGTGAACCCGCTGGCGGCCACCTCGGCATCGGCATTGCGGTCATTGGCGCTTTGCAGTTTGACCAGAGCGTCTTCAACCTCGCGCACCGCCTGGCGCACTTTGCCGCGGTAGGCCGACACCGCCTGCGTGTAATTGGCCTGGGCGGCCACCACATCGGCCGCGCGCTTGCCGCCGTCAAACAGTGGCAGCGTCAAGGCCAACGGGCCGAAGGACCAGGTGTCGAGCGAGGTCGTGCTGCCCTGGCTGCTGCTGCGCAAGGTGCCAATGCTGCCGTTCAGGCTCAAGCGTGGGTAGCGCTGCGCCTTGGCACTGCCAACCTGGGCGCTGGCCACCACCACATCGCGCTCGGCGGCAAACACGTCAGGGCGCTGGGTCAGCGCCTGTGCGGGCACGCTCGGGACACCTGCTATCAAAAAAGGTGCTGCTTGCCCAGGTTCAGCAAGGGCTGGAGCCAGTTTTTTCTTCAAGTCTTGTTCAGGCCAACCGGTCAGTGCGACCAGGGCTTTGACGTTCAGTTCGCATGTGGCGGCCTGCTGGGTGGCCTGGCTGCTGGCGTCGGCCGCGCTGGCGCGTGCCAGTGCGGCGGTGGACGCGGTGGTAAAGCCCGCCTGGGCGCTGAGCTCGGCCAGGCGTGCCGTCTCCTGGCGCGAGCCCAGGCTTTGGCGTGTCAGTGTCAGCAAATGGGTGCAGGTGCCCAGGCTGTAGTAAGTGCTGGCCACTTCGGCAGCGACCGACACGCGGGCGTCGTGCCACTGCGCCTGCACACCCTGGACCTGCGCGTCAGCCGCCCGACTGACGGCCCGGTTGGCGCCTACCAAATCCAGCTCCCACGCCGCCTGCAGGCCCAGGGTTTGGGTGGTGGCTAGCGGCACATTGGGCTGTGTCACACCGCGGCTGGCGGTGTAGGCGCCGTCCAGGCTGGGCAGCAGGCTGGCATTGGCTGCCGCGCGGGTAGCGCGTGCTGCATCCACCCGCGCCAGCGCTTGCGCCACCGAGGGACTGACTGCTTGCGCGGCGTCGATCAGTTCGACCAGCCACGGGTCGCCTTGCTGCTGCCACCATTGGGCGAGTTGCGTCACGGTGCCCTGATGGGGCAGCGGCGCTTGCCATTGGGGTGCCACTTGGGCATCGACCTGGGTTGGGGGCATCAGGTTGGCGCAGCCAGTCAGGCCAAGCGTCAGCGCCAGGGTGCTGAGGCGTGTAGGAAAAGTGTTCATCGTGGTGTGTCTCGGTGCTTGCTTTGGGGGCGAGGTGCGGCAATGGTGCGGGCATGGGCCTCGGCCTTGACCATGGCCATGGCATAAATCAGGAGGCGTTCCACATACCGGTCAATGGCCGGCGCGTCAGCAATGAGTTGCGGCCGGATCGCGTTCACCACATCGTGGCCCACATGCAGCATGATGCCCAGGCCGGTGATCGAGAACGCCAGACGGTGCAAGTCGTCGTCAACCGCTGTCAGCTTCAGGTGCTGGCGCAGCGCCTGCACCAAAGCCTGATGCTGGGGCTTGATGTTGTGGTCAATTTCATCTTGCCAGACGCCGGTGGGCTGCAGCATTTCCCGAAAGTGCAGCTTCATGCACTGCTTGATCAGGTCGCCTTGTTTCAGGGTGGCGGCCAGCCCGGTCAGCAGCTGGCGCAGTGTGGTCTGGATGTCGTTGGGCGCAGCGGCCAGGGCCGCGGGGTCCAGGTGCGGGTTGTGGCGCGGGTCGGTGAACACGGCGCGGTACAGACCTTCCTTGTCGCCAAAGTAGTAGCTGATGGCGGCCACATTGACCTGTGCCAGTTGCGCAATTTCCCGCGTAGAGGTCTGGGCAAAACCCTGGTCCGCAAAGAGCGCCAGACCGGCGTCGAGCAAACGCAGGCGCGCCTGCTGGCCGTCGCTGCGCAAGGGTTTCAGCGCGGCATCATCGGGCACGTCAGGCACGTCATGTGCTGGGGTTGCAACGGGTCTTGTCATGCCGCAAATTCTACGCAAATAAATCAAACGATTGTTTAACTTGAAGCCGATGGACATGACGCATTCAGGGGCATTGGCGTGCGGCCTTCTGCGCTGGCCATGCGCTGCGGTTGAATTTTTTACCGCGTTGTACATCGGTGTCATCTGACCGCTTGATAATGTTCCCATGAACCAACTCGACGCCCTCAAAAAATTTACCACCGTGGTCGCTGACACCGGTGACTTTCTGCAAATGGCCAGCTTCCAGCCACAGGATGCCACCACCAATCCGTCGCTGATTCTCAAGGCGGTGCAAAAGCCTGAGTACCGCACGCTACTGACCGACACTGTGGCCCAGTTTCGGGGCCGCCCGCTGGATGAAATCACCGACCGGTTGCTGGTGCGTTTTGGCTGCGAAATCTTGTCTATCGTGCCGGGGCGGGTGTCCACCGAGGTCGATGCGCGCCTGAGTTTTGATAGCAGTGCCACCATCACCCGTGCCGAGCGCATCATTGAGTTGTACCAAGCGCAAGGCATTCATATTGATCGGGTGCTGATCAAGGTGGCATCCACCTGGGAAGGCATTCAGGCCGCCGCCGAACTGGAGCGCCGCGGCATTCACACCAATCTGACGCTGTTGTTTTCGTTCTGCCAGGCGGTGGCGTGTGGCCAGGCCCGTGTACAACTGATTTCGCCCTTTGTGGGCCGCATTTACGACTGGTACAAAAAATCAGCCGGAGCGGCTTGGGTCGAGGCCGACAACACCGGCGCCAACGATCCTGGTGTGAAATCGGTGACAGAGATTTACAACTACTACAAAAAGTTTGGCATTGCCACCGAGGTGATGGGCGCGAGCTTTCGCAATGTGGGCCAGATCACCGCGTTGGCGGGTTGTGATCTGCTCACCATCAGCCCAGAACTGCTCGCCACACTGGCCCAAAGCACGGCACCCTTGGCGCGCGCGCTGGATGCACAGGCTGCGCAGGCACGCGATCTGACTTCTGTGAACTATGATGAGTCCAGCTTCCGGTTTGCCCTCAACCAGGACGCCATGGCCACTGAAAAGTTGGCCGAAGGCATTCGGGCGTTTTGCGCCGATGCAGCCAAACTTGACCAACTCTTGCATGGGAATTGACATGAACACTACCCGCTGTGACCTTACGCCCGCTTGGCGCGCCCTGCAATCTCAGTTTGACGATGCAGGCAGCACTTTCGATGTCCGGGAAGCCTTTGCCGCTGAACCGGATCGGTTTGCTGCCTTCAGCCTGAGCGCGCCGCACGTCTTTGCCGATCTGTCGAAAAACCGCATTGATGCGGCCACGCAAGCCCTGTTGCTTGATCTGGCGCGCCAAAGCGGCCTGGAATCGCACCGCGACGCCATGTTTGCCGGTGACAAGATCAACACCACTGAAGACCGCCAGGTGATGCACTGGTTATTGAGAAATCCGCCTCTAGCCCTTATGAATAAAGGGCGGGTAGCTATAAATACGCTATCAGGTGAGTTGGCGGCGGTGCACTCCACTTTAGATGCCATGCTGGCCTATGCCGAGACGCTGCGTGCAGATGCCACCATCACCGACGTGGTGAACATCGGTATTGGCGGCTCGGATCTGGGTCCGCAAATGGCGGTGGTGGCTCTGGATGAGTTTGCGCTGCCAGGCAAACGGTTTCACTTTGTCTCGAATGTGGACGGGCACGAGCTGGCGGCGGTGCTCAAAAAAATCAAGGTGGAAAGCACCCTGTTTCTGATTGCCAGCAAAACCTTCACCACGATTGAGACCATGACCAACGCGCACAGCGCCAAGGCCTGGTTCGAAGCGCAGGGTGGCACCGACATCGCGCGGCATTTTGCGGCACTCACCACCAACGTAGCCGCAGCCAACACCTTTGGCATCAGCACCACCTTTGGCTTTTGGGACTGGGTGGGCGGGCGCTATTCGGTGTGGTCGGCCATTGGGCTGCCGCTGGCCATTGCCATTGGTTCGCAGGGCTTTAGGCAGTTTCTGGCCGGCGCGCATGACATGGACGAGCATTTCCGCACTGCCCCGCTGGCGCAGAACCTGCCGGTGCGTCTGGGCTTGCTGGACGTTTGGTACCGCAATTTCCATGGCTTCACCAGCCGCAGCGTGGCGCCGTACCACAGCGCCCTCAAGCGCTACCCGGCGTATTTGCAGCAACTGGAGATGGAAAGCAATGGCAAGCGCGTGGACGCATCTGGTGCGGCACTGCCCTATGCCACCTCGCCGGCGGTTTGGGGCGAGCCGGGCACCAACGGGCAGCACGCCTATTTCCAGATGTTGCACCAGGGAACCGATGTGGTGCCGGTGGAGTTTGTCGCGGTGAAAACACCACGCCACAGTCTGTCTGGCCACCACACACTGCTGCTTGCCAATGTGCTGGCGCAGGCGCAGGCCTTGATGCTGGGCAAGTCAGATGCCGGCGGGCACAAGGATTTCCCTGGCAACCGCCCCAGCACCTTTTTGCTGCTGGACGAACTTACCCCCACCACGTTGGGTGCACTGATCGCCCTGCAAGAGCACCGCGTGTTTGTCTCTGGCAGCCTGTGGGGCATCAACAGCTTTGACCAGTGGGGCGTGGAGCTGGGCAAGGTGCTGGCCAAAGACGTGGAGCAACGTTTGATCCATGGCAACACTGACGCGCTGGACGGCTCCACCGCTGGTTTGTTGGAGCGCCTGCGCGCTTGAGCACGGTGGTAGGCTGCACCTGTGGCCGCCTTTGTTGCCCCAAATATGCAAGATTCCGTCCCTGACTGATCGATGCCATGAACCTTGTGTTTGACTTTGGCGCGGTGCTGTTCACCTGGAAACCCGCGCAGTTGCTACGCCAGACCTTCCCGCAGCAGGCAGACTCAGATGAGCAGGCCCGCCACTTGGCCCATCACATGTTCTCGCACCCGGACTGGCATGCGTTTGACCGCGGCACGCTGGACGAGCAGGCGGTGACTGCGCAAACGGCACAGCGCCTGGGCTTGCCCCTGTCTGCCATGCACGACCTGGTGCATGGCATTGGCGAGCGGCTCACCGTCATGGAAGACACGCTGCTCTTGCTGCAGCGCCTGCATGAGCAGCGCAAACACGGCCAGCAGGTGACGGGCCTGTACTTTTTGTCCAACATGCCGCTGCCCTATGCCCGTCTGCTGGAGCGGCGCTACCCGTTTCTGCAGTGGTTTGACGGGGGTATTTTTTCTGCCGATGTCAAGCTCATCAAGCCTGAGCCAGCCATCTACCAGTTGCTGCAAGACCGCTATGCGCTGGACCCAGCACGCACCCTGTTCATCGATGACCTGAAACACAATGTGCACGCGGCACAGGCGCAAGGCTGGCAGGGCGTGCATTTTGAGTCGGCGCAGCAGCTGGAGGCGACGCTGGCGCTACGGGGCTTGTGACAGCGCGCTTTTCAGGTAGTGCTGGCGGAAGGCGACAAGCATTGCCTGGTAACTGGCGGGCTCGGCGCTTTGCAAGTCGCTGTGGCTGGCAAGCGCAAACTGCACCCATTGCTTGGGTGGGTTGGCTGCGGCAAACAGGCGCTGCCCCAGCACCAGGGGAACGGTGCGATCCTTCTCACCATGCAGCACCAGCAGCGGGGCATTCACGTGCCCGATCTTCTCGATGGACGCAAAGCGTTCCGGGCTGAAGCGACCCACCAAGCTGGCCCAGAAACCTGCTTGAGCGGCAACGTCGGCAAAGCTGGTGAAGGCCGACTCCAGAATCAGGGCACCATAATCCGCTGGGCTGCTGAATTGGCTGGCCAGCGTGACCGCCACACCACTGCCCATGGAGTGGCCATAAATCACCCGCATCGCCGGGCGCGGCTCGCGCCGAACCAGCTCGACCCAGGCGCGCAGGGCATCTTGCTGGATGCTTTCTTCACTGGGAACGATGGGGGTGCTCTGCCCCCAGCCGCGGTAGTCCACCGCCAGCACGGAAAACCCGGCAGCGCGCAAGGCGGCCATCTTCGCCAGGTTGCCCTGCAGCGGGCGAAACGTGCCATGCAGGTACAGCAAGGTGGGTGCCGTTGGGCCCGGGTTGGGAATCCACCACAGTGCCAGGCGCGCCGGGGCCGCTGGCTGCCCAGTGGATACAAAATATATTTCTGTAACCGCGGGTAAAGTTGACAGGTCGGGGGCTTGGCTGACGGTGGGGCGGTAAATAATCAGCCGCTGTTGGTCCGTCAACCAGGCGCAGGCGCTCAAAGCCAGCAGCAGCCCAACGCCAATCGTCCTAAAAACAAAACCTCTCCAAGGCATCGAACTGAGCATGTCAACCTGTAAATTGTTTCCCGTCAAAAAAGTGCTGTGCCTGACTATCGGGCTGATTGTGGCGCAGCTGGGCTGTGCTGCCATCGCCGATGAGCCAGACCAAGGCTTCATGGCCGACCTGGGTCGCGACAAAATTCTGAGCTGGCAGTTCAGTCCCTACTCGTACCACTTTTCGCAAGACCCGGCGCACAAGGATGTCGTCATGATCGGTCTGGAGCGCGAGCATGCCGACCAGAAGGTGGACGGACTGGTGTTCTTCCGCAATTCCTTTGGCCAGCCAACCCTTTACTTTTACCCCTGGGGTGGCATCTACAAATCCATTTTGGGTGTGGATCACCTGTCATTCAAATGGACGGCTGGCTTGATGTATGGTTACCGTGAGCCTTATGAGAACAAAGTGCCGCTGAACTACAAGGGGTTTTCACCCGTCGTGATTCCAGCGCTGGCCTATGAGTTCACGTCTGGCTGGTCAGCGCAGCTCAATATTCTGGGTACCGCTGGGCTGATGTTTCAGCTCAACGCACCGTTTCGTTGATCACTCGAAATTTTGGTCAATTTGACCTCTAGCCCTTATGTTGTCTGTGCAATTAGCTTCCTATTTAATAGCAAATCTACCATGTCTTGGCGCGCGATGATGGCGCCATGGTGCGCAATGACGCGGGCCGCTAGGTGGTTGCCAAATTGCGCGGCCACACGCGGGCTGGCGCCACCCAGTCGCTGGCTCAGATAACCCGCGGCAAACGAGTCGCCCGCCGCCGTGGTGTCCACCACCCGGGCTACCTTTTCGGTGGGTACTGCGTCCCAGTCGACGCCGCGGCAGCCCACCAGCGTGGGTTCGGCGCCGCGCTTGATAACGATTTCCTCGCAGCCAAGCTGCTGCGCCGCCAGCACCGCAGCCGCAGCAGTGGGCAGCTCAAACAGCGCCTGATGGTCGTCGGCGGTGATCAGCGCCAGGTTGGCCACGGCCAGCGCGCGGCGAAACACCTGGCGCGCTTCCTGCGCGTCTGGCCACAGGCTGGCGCGGTAATTGTTGTCAAACACCACGCGCGCACCTCGCTGGCGCAGGGCCTGCGCCAGGGCCAGCAGCCGCTCGCGCCCGGCCGCGGGAAGGATGGCCAGGCTGATGCCTGAGAAGTACAGCGCGTCCCATTGCTTCCAGTCTTGCTCCAGCTGTGTTGGGTCAATGTCAAAGTAGGCGCGCGCCGCGCTGTTGTCGCGCCAGAAGCTGAAGCGCCGCTCACCATGGGTATCCACCGTGATCTGGTATAGCCCCGGCAGGCGCCCGGCAATGCGGCGCACCAGCCCCAACTGCAGACCTTCGTCAGCCCAGCGTTCGAGCAAAGCGTCACTGAGCGGGTCGTCGCCCAGGGCGGTGGCGTACCAGACCTGCAGCGCGTCGCTGGCGCAGCGCGACAGGTACACCGCGGTGTTGAAGGTATCGCCGCCAAAGCGCTGCTGCATGGTGCCAAAGGCCGGGCCGTTGAGCTCCAGCATACATTCACCAAACAGCGCGATTTTCAGAGAAGTTTTCACAGTTTGAACGTCGTCGGTAGGCAGGGGAAAGTGCGTTGGGGCTCAGGCGGGCTTTGGCACATCCAGCGGGAAGTGGGTGCAACCCAGGCGCGCAGAGATGTCGCGACTGGCCTCATGCAGCATGGCAATCACCTCCTGCGCACGCTGGGCGTCATAACGAAAGATCGGAAACGACACGCTCATGCCTGCCACGGGGCGGTTCAAGCGATCAAAAATTGGCACGCCGCAGCAGCGGATGTGGTCTTCAAACTCCTCGCGGTCTTCACCGTAGCCCTGCGCCTTGACGCGCGCCAACTCAACCTCGTAGGCCGCAGCGTCGGCAATGGTGGTCTCGCGATAGCGTTTGAATTCCACATCTTTGAGGATGTGGGCGCGTCGCTCGGGGTGCTCCCAGGCCATCAGCACCTTGCCAATGGCGGTGCAATACAGCGGTGCGCGCCGACCAATCTTTGAATACATGCCCAGGGCGTGGCTGGAGTCGACCTTGTGAAGGTAAATGATCTCGCTGTCGATCAGCGCGCCCAGATGCACGGTCTCGCCGGTCTTGTCGGAAATCATCTGCATCCAGTTTTTGGCCAGATCGATCAGTTCAGGGTACTGCAGCGCCTTGGCGCCCAGTTCGAACACCTTCATGGTCAGGCCATAACGCTCGCTGTCTGGCTCCTGGCGCACATAACCTAGCGTCATCATGGTCTGCAGAAAACGGTAGACCGTGGCTTTGGGCATGGCCAGGCGCATCGACAGGTCTGAAATACCGGTTTCGCTGCGCTCGGCCAGGGCCTGCAAGACACCAAACGTCTTGAGAACCGCTGCCACTGATTCCGGTTGTTTGGTGATGACTATTTCGTCTTCCATGATTGTTTTGCTTCCCTTGAAAACTCGTTTCAATAATCTTGAGTCATTATCCGCCGGGCCAACGTATTGATTTCTTTACCGTGCCAGCCAGCCACCATCCACTGCCACGGTGTAGCCGTTGACGTAATCAGATGCCGATGAGGCCAGAAACACCACCGGCCCTGCCAGGTCCTCGGGGGTGCCCCAGCGTTTGGCCGGAATGCGCTCCAAAATGGCCGCGTTGCGTGCGGCATCGGCGCGCAGCGCCGCGGTGTTGTCGGTCGCCATGTAGCCGGGCGCGATGGCGTTCACGTTGATGCCTTGCGCGGCCCACTCATTAGCCAGTGCGCGGGTGATGCCCATCACCGCACTCTTGGACGCCGTGTAGGACGGCACCCGCACCCCGCCTTGGAACGACAGCATCGAGGCCACATTGATGATCTTGCCGCCGCCGCCTTGGGCGATGAACTGACGTGCCACAGCCTGCGACAGGAAGAACACGGTTTTCAGGTTCAGGTCAATGACCTCGTCCCAGTCCTGCTCAGAAAAATCGATGGCGTCGGTGCGGCGGATGATGCCGGCGTTGTTAATCAGAATGTCCAGCCGTCCGCTCAAACCTAGCGCTTGCTGCACCACATCGGCCAGCGCCGAGGTGTCTGACAGGTTGGCGCGCACGTCCAGAAAGCGCCGTCCCAACGCGGTGACGGCATCGCGCGTTTGCGCCGGATCACTTACGTTAACGCCCACGATGTCGGCACCGGCCTGCGCCAGTGCCAGCGCCATGCCTTGCCCCAGGCCGGTGTTGCAGCCGGTGACCATGGCCACGCGGCCGTTGAGTTGAAAGTTGTCCAGAATCATGCTGCTGTCCTTTAGCGCAAGGTGGTCATGGGCACGTGGTCCATGTCTTTGAAGACCTGGTTCTCGCCCACCATGCCCCAGATAAAGGTGTAGGCGCGCGTGCCCACGCCGCTGTGGATCGACCAACTTGGGTTGATCACTGCTTCTTCGTTTCGCACCACCAGGTGGCGTGTCTGTGTGGGCTCGCCCATCATGTGAAACACCACCGTGTCGGGCGCCATGTCGAAGTAGAAATACACCTCCATACGCCGGTCGTGCGAGTGGCACGGCATGGTGTTCCACAGGCTGCCGCTCTCCAACTGCGTCATGCCCATAGAGAGCTGGCAGGTGCTGAGCACATCGGGCGTCATGAACTTGTAGATGGTGCGCCGGTTGCCGGATTCGGCTGCGCCCAGGGTTTCCGGCGAGGCTTGGGCCAGGGTGATCTTGCGGCAGGGGTAGGCGGTGTGCGCGGGGGCGCTGTTCAGATACAGCTTGGCCGGTTGGCTGGCATCGACACTTTCAAACAACAGCTCTTTGGCGCCCTGGCCAACGTACAGCGCCTCACGGGCGCCGATCTCGAACACGTTGCCATCGACCGTGATGCGCGCAGCACCACCGATGTTGATCAGGCCCAGCTCGCGGCGCTGCAGAAAAAAATCGGTGCCGGTGTGGCGGCCCAGCTCGGCGGCAAACTGCACGGCACCCGCCACCGGCATGATGCCGCCAACGATGATGCGGTCGATCTGGCTGTAAGTGAGCGTGACGGTGTCCGGCAGAAACAGCGCTTGCACCAGAAAGTGCCGCCGCAGGCCCTCGGTATCCAGGGTGCGCATGTGCTCGTTGTGAACGGGCTGACGAATTTCCATCGTGACTCCAAATAGGTTAAATGTATAAAATGAAACAGCGTTTTAAAAATGAACCGACATGGCACTCAATCCTTGCGCTGAGATGCCCGCCCTGCTAAACCACCGTGATGGCACTTGACCCACCGAAAGCACACCATGAACTTTTTCGACCATGCCGCTACCCCCTGGACCGAACTCGGCGACGGTCTGCGCCGCAAAATTGTTGGCCACACACCGCAGCTGATGTCGGTGCTGATGCAGTTTGACAAGGGCGCCATTGGCACCGCGCATGCGCATGAGGTGCATGACCAGATCGCCTTGGTGATTGCCGGTGCCTTTGAAGTGACGGTGGACGGGCAAACCCGTATGTTGCGCGCAGGCGATGCCTTCATTGCGCCGCACCCGGCCGTTCACGGTGCCGTGGCGCTGGAGCAGCACAGCATGTTGCTGGACCAATTCTCTCCCCGGCGTGACGACTTTTTGCCTGATGTTCATGAGTAAAATAGGCCTCTAGCCCTTATGGATAAAGCGCTAGTAGCAATCAATTCAATAGCATTCTAGGCAGCCATAGCGATAGTGCCGGGATGTAAGTCACGGCCATCAGCACCGCGAACAGCGCGAAGAAGAAGGGGTAAAGCGCCGTCACCACTTTTTCGATCGGCAGCTTGGCCACGGCAGCACCTACAAACAACACACCACCCACCGGCGGGGTGATCAGGCCCATGGCCAGGTTCAGCATCATGATCATGCCGAAGTGCACCGGGTCGACCCCCAGGCCGGTCACGATGGGCAGCAGAATTGGCGTCATGATCAGGATCAGCGGCGCCATGTCCATCAAGGTGCCCAGCAGCAGCAGCAGGATGTTGATCATCAGCAGCACCGCGTATTTGTTCTCAGACACGCTGGTAAACAAACTGGTGATTTGCTGCGGGATCTGCATCAACGTCATGATGTAGCCGAAGCTGGCAGCAAAGCCGATCAGGATCATCACGATGGCCAGCGTCTTCACTGTGCGGTGCACCAATTTGGGCAGCTCGGTCCACTTGTAGTCGCGGTAGATGAACATGGTCACAAAAAACGCCCATAGCACTGCCACGGCGGCTGACTCGGTGGCGGTAAATACCCCCGACAAGATGCCGCCCAGAATGATCACCATAGTCATCAGCCCCCACAAGGCGTCGACGACGATCTTCAGTGCCTCTTTCAGAGGAATCACGCGGCCTTTGGGGAAATTCTGCTTTCTGGCGATGAAAAGGCACATGATGGCCAGCGTCAACCCCAGCAGCAGACCGGGCAGCACCCCGGCCAGAAACAGCGCCGCAATCGACACCGAGCCGCCGGCCGCCAGGGAATAGATCACCGCGTTGTGGCTGGGCGGAATCAGGATGGCCTGCACCGAACCGCTCACGGTCACTGCGGTTGCAAAGGCCCGCGGGTAGCCTTTTTTCTCCATCTCGGGAATGAGTACCGAGCCAATCGAGGCGGTGTCGGCCATGGACGAGCCCGAAATGGCGCCAAAAAATGTGGACGCCAAGATGTTCACCAGCGACAGGCCGCCGCGTACAAACCCCACCAGTACGCCAGCAAACGCCACCAACCGGTGCGCCATACCGCCTTCGGCCATGATGGCCCCGGCCAGCACAAAAAAGGGAATCGCCAGCAGCGAGAACTTGTTTACCCCGCCAGCAATGGCGATCATGATCGCGTCGGGCGGAATGTCGATGTACCAGCCCCCAATCAACGCTGCCAACCCCATGGCGTAGGCCACCGGCATGCCCAGGATGATGAGCAGCAGGAACGAACCCAGCAAAACAAAGGCTTCCATCAGTGGCCTCCCTCTTTCTTTTCGTGGTCGATGGTGACGATGGCGCGGGCACTTTGGGTGCCAAACGCAAGTCGCTCCAGTACAAAAATCACCGTGGTGAGTCCGCCCAGCGGCACGGGCAGGTAGGTCACTCCCACCGGCATCCAGGGCAGCTGACCGATATTCTGGTTCATGGTTTCCAGGCACAGTTTGGCGCCATACACGGTGACAAACAGGGCCACCACCAGCATCACCACTTCCATCAGTGTGGCCAGTACCGGCTGCACTCGTTTGGGCAGGCGCTCAGTCACCATGGCCACAGCAATGTGCCCGTGCGCCCGGTAAGTGGCAGAGGCGCCGAAAAAGGTAAACACCACCATCAGCATCACCGACACCGGCTCGGGCCACGGTGAACCAGTGCCCAGCACGTAGCGCGTAAAAATGCCCCAGGGCACGATCAGCGACATGACCAGAACGGACAAGCCGGACACCCAGATGCACACAAGGTACAACTGGTCGTTGAAATTCAGGATGGTATGTTTCATGGTGGAGCCTGGCGTTGGTTTCAGGGTCCAGGGCACACGCCCTGGACCACAGGGGTGCTTACTTGACGTCGTTGATGCGTTTCATCAGGTCGGTGAACTTGGCGCCGTACTTGGCACGCACTGGAGCAGTGGCGTCATAGAACAGCTTTTGGTCCACGGTCACAAACTCCACGCCAGCGGCCTTGAGTTTGGCCGAGTAGTCCGCTACGCTCTTGTCCCACAGCTGACGCTGGTCCATCTGCGCTTCGCTCGCCATCTTCTTCACGAGCGCCTTGTCGTCTGCCGAGAGCTTGTCCCAGGTCACCTTGGACATCACCAGAATTTCAGGAATGATCAGGTGGTTGGTCTGGGCGTAGTACTTGGTGCCGGCGGTGTAATGGTTGGAGGTGAACAGGCTGGGCGGGTTGTTTTCAGCACCGTCAATCACATTGGTCTGCAAGGCGCTGAACACTTCGCCATAACCCATCGAGATACCGTTGCCGCCCATGGCGTTCATGGTGTCGACAAACAGCGGGTTGCCCATCATGCGAACCTTCATGCCCTTGAGGTCAGCCGGGGTTTTGACCATTTTTTTGGTGTACAGGCTGCGGGCGCCGCCGTCCATCCAGGCCAGCCCGACCATGCGGGCGGCGCTGTTGCTGACCTTGTCCAACAGCTCCTGGCCGACGGCGCCGTCAATCACCGCACGCATGTGGGCGATGTCGCGGAACACAAAAGGCATGTTGAACACGTCGACTTCCGGCACGATGGGGCCGATCACGCCCAGCGAGATGCGCGCCATCTGAATGGCGCCAATCTGCACCTGCTCGACCACGGCCTTTTCTTCACCCAGCACGGCACCCGGGAACATCTTGATGGAAATGCGACCGTTGGTGGCTGTTTCCAGCTTTTTGCCCATGTTTTCGACGGCCACAACCGTCGGGTAACCGGCGGGGTGGGTGTCCGACGACTTGAACACGATGTTGTCAGCCGCCTGCGCCAAGAAGCTGGCTGACAGGGTGAGCACGGCGACAGTGGATGCGATGAATGTTCTGCGGAAAGTCATGGTTGTCTCCTTGGTGGACCGGGTTGAAAAAACTGACAGAAGGAACTTTTGAAATCGTTGATGGCGGGTGATGCTGGCCAGGTCTGCGCCTGGCTTTAGCTTTGGACGGCGCCGGGTTGGGCAAATTTGTCGATGGCCTCCCATAAGCCATTCAGGTACACCGCGCCCAAGGCGCGGTCATACAGGCCATAGCCGGGTTTGCCAGTTTCGCCCCAGATCATGCGGCCATGGTCCGGGCGCACATAGCCGGTAAAACCAATGTCGTGGTAGGCCTTGACGATGGCCGCGATGTCCAGCGAGCCGTCACACGAGCGGTGGGTGGATTCGTAAAACGTGCCGTCAGGCTCGACCTTGACATTGCGCAGGTGGCCAAAATGAATGCGCCCCATGGCGCCAAACTCGCGCACCAGCGCCTCGATGTTGTTGCACAAATCTGCGCCGAGCGAACCCGAGCACAGCGTCAGCCCATTGGCCGTTGAATCAACAATGCTCAGCAGTCGCTTCAGGTCGTTGCGGTTTTTGACGATGCGTGGCAAGCCAAAAATCGGGCGCGGCGGGTCGTCCGGGTGCATCGCCATCTTGATGCCTGCTTCTTCTGCGACCGGGATGATGGCTTTTAAAAAGTAGGCCAGGTTGGCCCACAGCGTTTCTTCACCTACCGCCTTGTAGTCATCCAGCAGGCTTTTGAGCTGCGCGGGTTGGTAGCTGGCGTCCCAGCCGGGCAGGGCAATGCCTTGCTCGGGGTCGATGCTGGCCACGGCGGCGGCGTCAAACGCGAGCGTGGTGGAGCCGTCAGGCAGCAGCCGGGCCATCTCGGTACGCGTCCAGTCAAACACCGGCATGAAGTTGTAGCAAATCACCTTGACACCAACTGCTGCGCAGTTGCGGATGTTTTGGGCAAAGTTGGCAATCAGCCGGTCGCGGCTGGGCTTGCCGAGCTTGATGTCTTCGTGCATTGGCACGCTCTCGACCACCTCGAACTTCAGGCCGACGCCCTCAATGCGATCGCGCAATGCCTGTAATTTGTCCAGCGGCCAGACCTCGCCCACGGGCACCTCATAAATGGCCGACACAATGCCATAGACCCCCGGAATCTGGCGGATGTATTCCAGCTTGACCGGGTCAGACTCGCCATACCAGCGAAATGTCATCTTCATAAGAAAGGCTCCATATGTCAGTGGGTGGCGGCGATGGATGCGACGGTGGCCACTTCGGGGTGACGGGCCAACTGTTCAAAGGCGTGGGTCAGTTCCGCGACAAAACCTGCATTTGCCGTCAAATCCGTGCCAAATATTTTCTGAATTGATAGCATTTCACGCACGATTTCATTGGGTTTGAGGCTTATTTTGGCCTTCAAAAGGATGTTAGCGGCCAGCGGATCGTTGAGCGTGCCACCGGAGGTGTGGGCCGCCTTCACCGCAAAGTGCATCCAGCCGGCGATGGCCGTGGCCAGGGCCGGGCAGGGCATGGCACGCGCCAGGCGCTCGCGCAACGTCGTCAGCAGGCGCTGCGGCAGTTTTTGTGAGCCGTCCATGGCGATCTGCAGCGTGCGGTGTTTCAGCGAGGGGTTGCGAAAGCGCAGCTTGAGCTGCTCCACATAGTCGCGCGGGTCAACGCCGCTGGGTGCCTGCAGCACCTCCAGCACCTCGGCCCACAAATCGTCCAGTAGCGTAGTGATGAGTGGCTGGTTCATGGCATCGGCCACGGTTTCACAGCCGGCGAGCTGGCCCATGTAGGCCAGGGTAGAGTGCGCGCCGTTGAGGCAGCGCAACTTCATCGCCTCCCAGGCCTCGATCTCACTGGAGAAGACCGCGCCGCCCAGCGTCCAGTCGGGCCGGCCCATGGAAAAGTCGTCTTCAATCACCCATTGCACAAAACCTTCGGTCATGATCGGCCAGGCGTCTTGCAGGCCCAACTGCGCGTCCACATAGCCGCGGTCGGCGTCGGTGGTGGCGGGGGTGATGCGGTCGACCATGCTGCATGGAAACCGCACCTCACCCTTGATCCAGTTGGCTAGTGTGCTATCAATTTGTTCAGCAAATGCCACCACGGCTGCCTTGGCGGTTTTGCCGTTGTTGGGTAGGTTGTCGCAGCTCAGCACGGTGAAGGGCGGCACGCCGGCGTCATGGCGCTGGCGCAAGGCTTGCACTATCAGCCCCAGGATGGTTTTGGGTTCAAGCGGATGGGCCAGGTCTGCCGCCACGGCGGGGGCGTCGAGCAGGAGGTGGCCACTCGCCACGTCCAGGTAGTAGCCTTTTTCAGTCACTGTCAAGCTGACGATACGGGTACTGGGTGCGGCCATTTGCGCCAACACGCGTGGCAGGTCTTGCGTGCCGCCGAGCAACTGCAGGATCGAGCCCACCACGCGCACGGTTTCTGCGTCGGCCGAGCGCTCCACCAAGCAATACAAGCCGTCTTGCGGCGCCAGTGCGTTTTTGGTACTGGCGGTCATCAGCCCGGCACCCACAATGCCCCAGCGCAGGTCGCCACTGGCCAGCACCGCGTCGGTCATCACCGCCTGATGGGCGCGGTGAAACGCGCCCACACCCAGGTGCACGATGCCAGGCTGCACTGCAGTGCGGTCATAAGTGGGGCGAAGTACGGTAGCGGGCAGTTGCCCCAGTGTGGCGTTGCTGAGTTTCATGCTGGCGGTGCCCATCAGTCTTGCACGCCGGGAATGGCAAAGTAATGCTTGGCGTTGCGGTAGCTGATGTCTTGCACCATGGCGCCAAAGGTCTCGAAGTCGGGTGGAATTTCGCCCGATTCCATCCAGCCCCCCACCAGGTTGCACAGGATGCGGCGGAAGTACTCATGCCGTGGGAACGACAGAAAGCTGCGCGAATCGGTCAGCATGCCGACAAAACGCGACAGCAGGCCCTGATTGCCCAGGCTGATCATCTGGCGGCGCATGCCCTCAATGTGGTCGTTGAACCACCAGGCCGAGCCCATCTGGATTTTGCCGGGGCTGGAGCCGTCCTGAAAGCAGCCCATCACCGTGCCAAGCACGTCCAGGTCGTTGGGGTTGAGCGAATACAGAATGGTCTTGGGCAACAGGCCTTCGCTTTGCAACGCATTCATGAAGATGGCCAGCTTGCTGGCAATGGGCTCGTCACCTGCGGCGTCATAACCGGTGTCGGGACCTAATTTGTCGAACATGGCACTGTTGAGGTTGCGAATGGCCGCCAGGTGCAGTTGCATGACCCAGCCCCGGCGCGCGTTCATGCGGCCCACTTCCAGCAGCACGGCGGTCTTGTAAATCTGCGCTTCGTCATAAGTGGCGGTTTGGCCCGCGCGCATTTTGTCAAAGATGGCGTGCACCGTGACCTGTGGCGCCAGGCTGGCCAATGGGCCCACCAGGCCGTGGTCGGAGGCGCGGGCGCCCAGGTTGTGAAAGACCTGGTGGCGCACATCCAGCGCGCGTATCAGCGCCGGGTAGCTGTCAATGACTACGTCGGCGGCTGCACCCAGGCGCTCCAGATACGCTTGCCACACCGAGAGGTCATCGGTGGCCAAGGCGCGGTCCGGGCGGAAGCTGGGCACCATCACCGGCTCGTTCACCTGGCGTGCGCTGGCGTAGGCGATGTGGTGCGCCAGCGTGTCGGCCGGGTCGTCGGTGGTGCCCACGGCGCGCACCTTCATGCGCATCAGCAGGGAGCGCGCGCCAAACGCCGGGCTGGCCAGCTGCGCGTTGCAGGTGTCCCAGATGCGCGCTGCCGTCTTTTCCGACAGGGCCTCATGGATATCAAAATAGCGTTGCAATTCCAGGTGGGTCCAGTGGTACAGCGGGTTGCCCACCAGGCGCGGCACAGTGCGTGCCCAAGCCAGGAAAGTGTTGAAATCAGGCTCATGACCGGTGATGGTGACTTCCGCCACCCCGTTGGCACGCATGGCACGCCATTTGTAGTGGTCACCACCCAGCCAGGCCTGAGAAAGGTTTTTGAAACCCGCGTTGCTGGCAATGTCGGCCGGGGGCAGGTGACAGTGGTAGTCGATGATTGGCATGGCTGCCGCATAGTCATGAAACAGGCGCCGGGCGGCTGCGCTGGTCAGCAAAAAGTCGGCGTTCATGAAAGGGGTCATCGCTTGTCTCCGGTCTTGTCGTTCTGTCGTGGAGCGGACTCTACATCAAGTAAAAACATAATTCAATAGATTTGAAACAGTGTTTTGAAGAAATAAATAAAAATTGGAATTTCGTTTCAAAAAATATTTCACTTTCATTGCATTGCCGTATAGTGGCAGTTCTGTAGCCGTTTCCGGTGTTCAACCGGACCCGCTTGCCCCGCCGCAAACCCTTGCATCTGAAGGAAAAGACCATGACGACAACCTTGCCCATGATCCGCCTGCACCCTGCAGATGATGTGCTGATTGCCACCCGTCAACTGTTACCAGGCACCGCATTGGTTGGTGCCGATGGAACGGTGCGCGAGCCCATACCGCCTGCGCACAAGGTGGCGGCCCGCGCCATCCAAAGCGGCGAGCCGGTGCGCCGCTACAGCCAGATCATTGGTTTTGCCAGCGCCGATATTGCCGCGGGCGCTCATGTGCACACCCACAACCTGAGCATGGGCGAGTTCGAACGCGATTACCGCGTTGGGCAAGACGTGCGCCCCCTGCCCGTTGCCGCGCAGCGCGCTACTTTCATGGGCTACCACCGCGCCAATGGCAAGGTAGGCACGCGCAACTACATTGCGGTGATTGCCTCGGTGAACTGCTCCGCCACGGTCGTGCGCGCGATTGCGAACCACTTTACGCCGCAGCAACTGGCCGCCTACCCGAATGTGGACGGTGTGCTGGCGCTGCCGCATCCGCTGGGTTGCGGCATGGGCGCGACAGGCGAAGGCATGGACATCCTGCGCCGCACGCTGGTGGGGTATGCGCAGCATCCCAATTTTGCCGGTGTGCTGTTGGTTGGTCTGGGCTGCGAGCAAAACCAGATTGCACCTCTTATTGAACGCTTGGGCGGTCACGCGCCGGGCATGCTGCAAAGTGTGGTGATGCAGGCCGAAGGCGGTACTGCAGCTGCCATCCGCAAAGGCATTGCGCTGGTGGAAGCCATGCTGCCCGCCGCCAACGAATTTGCGCGCGCTCCGGCACCCGCCAGCGCGTTGATCATTGGCCTGAATTGTGGTGGCTCAGACGGCTACTCGGGCATCACCGCCAACCCGGCGCTGGGGGGCGCGTCTGACCTTCTGGTGGCGCAAGGTGGCACCTCCATCCTGTCAGAAACCCCTGAAATCTATGGTGCCGAACACCTGCTGACCAGCCGCGCCGTGAATGCCGAAGTGGCCAACAAGCTGATCAACCGGATTGCCTGGTGGAAAGACTACACGACGCGCAACGGCGGCCAGATGAACAACAACCCGTCAGTGGGCAACAAGGCTGGCGGCCTGACCACCATTCTGGAAAAATCCCTGGGCGCGGTTGCCAAGGGTGGCACCAGCGCGCTGCAAGCGGTGTACGAATACGCCGAACCGGTCACCGCCAAAGGCTTTGTCTACATGGACACGCCAGGCTACGACCCGGTGTCTGCCACGGGCCAAGCGGCGGGCGGCGCGCAGATCATCTGTTTTACCACCGGGCGCGGCTCGGCGTTTGGCTGCGCTGGCGTGCCCACCATCAAGTTGGCTACCAGCAACGCGTTGTTTGAGCGTATGCGCGACGACATGGATGTGAACTGCGGTGACCTGCTCGACGGTGTGCCCATGGCCGAGATCAGCCAGCGCATTTTTGACGCCATCATCCGCTACGCCTCAGGCGAAAAAGTGCGCAGCGAAATGCTGGGCTACGGTAACGACGAATTCCTGCCCTGGCAGGTGGGCGCGGTGATGTGAGTTGGCGCTACCGAAAAGTTTATAAGAAAAAACGTGCTCTAGCCTTTATATATAAAGCGCTGAAAGCTACAAATTAGATAGTAAAAACCCCCGCAGGGCGCAAGCCCTGCGGGGGTTTTGGATTTTGTGCCGGTTGACGAAACGCCACCCGACGCAAAGAGCCCAATTACATGCCCATACCGCCCATGCCGCCCATGCCACCCATGTCACCGCCGCCCATGCCGCCCATGCCGCCAGCCGAATCGTCCTTGGGGGACTCGGCAATCATGCACTCGGTGGTGAGCATCAGCGACGCCACAGACGCTGCGTTTTGCAGTGCGGTGCGGGTCACCTTGGTGGGGTCCAGAATACCCATTTCGATCATGTCGCCATAGGTGTCGTTGGCAGCGTTGAAGCCGTAGTTGCCGGTGCCAGCCATCACAGCGTTCACCACCACAGAGGCTTCGCCACCAGCGTTGTAAACGATCTCGCGCAGAGGCGCTTCGATGGCTTTCAGCACCAAGGCAATGCCGTGGTCCTGGTCAGGGTTGTCACCCTTGATGACGCCAGCAGTTTGCTTGGCGCGCAGCAGAGCCACGCCGCCGCCAGCCACAATGCCTTCTTCCACAGCAGCGCGGGTTGCGTGCAGGGCGTCTTCAACGCGGGCTTTCTTTTCCTTCATTTCGACTTCGGTGGCAGCGCCAACTTTGATCACGGCCACACCGCCGGCGAGTTTTGCAACGCGCTCTTGCAGTTTTTCACGGTCGTAGTCGGAAGTAGCTTCTTCGATCTGCACGCGCACTTGTTTCACGCGGGCTTCGATGTCAGCAGCTGGGCCAGCACCGTCAATGATGATGGTGTTTTCCTTGCCCACTTCAATGCGCTTGGCAGAACCCAGATCAGCCAGCGTCACTTTTTCAAGTGTCAGGCCAACTTCTTCAGCAATGACCTTGCCGCCGGTCAGGATGGCGATGTCTTCCAACATGGCCTTGCGACGGTCACCGAAGCCAGGCGCCTTCACAGCGACCACTTTCAGAATGCCACGGATGGTGTTCACCACCAAAGTTGCCAGGGCTTCGCCTTCGACATCTTCAGCAACGATCAACAGCGGACGGCCGCTCTTGGCGACTTGTTCCAGCGTGGGCAGCAAGTCACGGATGTTGCTGATCTTCTTGTCAAACAGCAGCACAAACGGGTTGTCCAGCAAAGCGGCTTGCTTTTCAGGGTTGTTGATGAAGTAAGGCGACAGGTAGCCGCGGTCAAACTGCATGCCTTCAACCACTTCGAGTTCGGATTCGAGTGACTTGCCGTCTTCGACTGTGATCACGCCTTCTTTGCCAACCTTGTCCATCGCATCAGCAATGATCTTGCCGACGGTTTCGTCCGCGTTGGCGGAGATGGAGCCAACTTGGGCGATTTCTTTGGAAGTGGTGGTGGCTTTGGAAGCCTTCTTCAGCTCGACGATCAGGGCCGTGACGGCCTTGTCGATGCCGCGCTTCAGATCCATCGGATTCATGCCGGCGGCGACATATTTCATGCCTTCGCGGATGATGCTCTGGGCCAGCACGGTGGCGGTGGTGGTGCCGTCGCCAGCGATGTCAGAGGTTTTGGAAGCCACTTCCTTGACCATCTGCGCACCCATGTTTTGCAGCTTGTCTTTGAGTTCGATTTCCTTGGCCACGGACACACCGTCCTTGGTCACGGTGGGGGCGCCGAAAGAGCGCTCCAGCACCACATTGCGACCCTTGGGGCCGAGGGTGACCTTGACCGCGTTGGCCAAAATGTTCACGCCTTCAACCATGCGTGCGCGGGCTTCGCCGCCGAAAATTACGTCTTTTGCTGCCATGTTGATATCTCCAGAATTCAGTATTTAAAAAGGGGTGGGTTGTGGTGAAAGAAAGCGTAGCGAGCGGATGTCAGACTAGGCGGACGGAGCGCAGCAACCGCAACGTACTTCTGTACGTGAGGATTGCGAGCACCGCCCAACGACGCATGGCATTCGCGCCGTAGCTTTATTTCTCTACAACAGCAAACAGGTCGTCTTCTTTCATCACCAGCAGTTCGTCGCCATCGACCTTGACGGTCTGGCCGCTGTACTTGCCGAACAACACGCGGTCACCCACTTTGACGCTCATCGCGCCGAGTTCGCCCTTGTCGTTCTTCTTGCCTGGGCCTACGGCCAGCACTTCGCCTTGATCGGGCTTTTCAGCAGCGCTGTCTGGAATAACGATGCCGGAAGCGGTCTTGGTTTCGTTTTCGACGCGTTTGACGATCACGCGGTCATGCAGGGGACGAAGTTTCATAGGTTCTCCTAAGTGTTGAAACAGGGGTTTAAAACCAGAACGTCAACTCAAAGTGAGTTGGCAGTCGTTGTTTTGAAGCAATGCGCTAACTAACGTTTTAACTAACTTTGTTAGCACTCATCACTATCGAGTGCTAATGATAAGGGCGTTTGTCAGGCTTTCAAGAGCCCGGCGGCACAAAGCCGTATGTTTTTTGAATGCAATCGGATACATGCGTTACGCTTTCCACTTGAACGCTGCCCGTCGTACAAGGCCACAGCAGCAGGTAGTTGGGCAATTCGGAATCATCACAGGCATAAGATAAAAACCAATGGCTGAGCAGACTTTCACGCACATCGACGGCATCAAGAAAACCCTCTGGGCCACCGCTGATAAGCTGCGGGCCAACATGGACGCCGCCGAGTACAAGCACCTGGTGCTCGGCCTCATCTTTGTCAAATACATCAGCGACACCTTCGCCGCCCGCCGCGCCGAGCTCACTACCCGCCTGACCCACCCGGCCGACGAGTACTTCTTTCACGATGCCCAACCCGGCGACATTGAAGCCGAGCTGGAAGACCGCGACTATTACACAGAGGTCAACGCCTTCTGGGTGCCCGAGCCGGCCCGCTGGGAGGCTTTGCGCGCTGCTGCCAAACAGAGCGACATTGGCAAGCGCATTGACGACGCCCTGACCCTGATTGAGCAGGAAAACCCCAAGCTCAAAGGCATTCTGGACAAACGCTACGCCCGTGCCCAGTTGCCAGACGGTAAGTTGGGTGAACTGGTTGACCTGATCTCCACCATCGGGTTTGGTGACAACCCAAGCACCGCCCGCGACATTTTGGGCCAGGTGTACGAATACTTTCTGGGCATGTTCGCCAGTGCTGAG
>Ga0105048_10003092_pt1 | contig 27223 bp, 19 predicted proteins | sample MAT05_FD_78382 | JGI IMG/M metagenome (GOLD analysis project Ga0105048, IMG submission 78382) | Freshwater microbial communities from Lake Fryxell liftoff mats and glacier meltwater in Antarctica - MAT-05 | ecosystem: Environmental > Aquatic > Freshwater > Ice > Liftoff microbial mat | place...
CCCCCGCTAACTCCCCGCAGGGGAGAATGAAAACCGTGCATCAGAAACTACACGGCTGTAGAATGTGGAGGCGAAGCCAGGAAAAGCACAAATGCTGATGTGTAAGAACAAACTGTTTGGTTATGAACCAAAGCACCGTTCCTCTCCGCAAGGAGAGGGATAAGAGGGTGAGGCCGAAGTAGCACATTGCCTGGATAAACACAATTGCGTCCGGTTCCTTTTTCCAACGGAATGCCATCTGAATTCCTTCTCCTTTTGGAGTAGGCACCCAAAGGGCAGATGAGTCTGAAGGTTAAGAGGATGACGATTTCATAAAAAAAAACCATGGAAAAAAGCAACTCAAACATATCGCTGCAGGAAGTGAACAACAGCGTGGCCATTACCGGCAACAGTCGTATAAAGCGTTTTCTGGCTTTTGCCGGACCAGCTTACCTGGTAAGCGTTGGCTATATGGATCCCGGCAACTGGGCCACCGACCTGGCCGGTGGAAGTAAGTACGGCTATGCACTTATATGGGTGCTGCTGATGAGTAATCTGATGGCACTGCTGCTGCAAAGTTTATCGGCCAGGCTTGGTATTGTTCGGCGAAGAGATTTGGCACAGGCCAACCGGGAAACTTATCCGAAGTACATCAATTATGCTCTCTATGTGCTGGCCGAAATAGCCATCATAGCCTGCGATGTGGCCGAAGTATTGGGCATGGCCATCGGCATACATTTATTGGCAGGTATACCAGTTACCTGGGGTGTTGCCATTACCATTTTAGATACTTTTTTACTTCTGGGTTTACAAAGGCTGGGAATGCGCAAAATGGAGGCGTTTGTTATCGGTCTCATCTTTATTATCGGGGTTTGTTTTCTTATAAATATCGTAATGGCCAGCCCACCTATGTTAGAAGTGTTACGTGGTTTTGTCCCATCTTTTCCCGATGCTAAAGAATTGTATGCTGCAAAAGGGTTCACCAAAGGCTTGCCTAATGAAACGGCTTTATACCTTGCTATTGGCATTATAGGTGCCACGGTAATGCCCCACAACCTTTACCTGCACAGTGCCCTTGTACAAACCCGAAAAATAGGGGATGACGATAAGAGTATTAAAAGAGCATTAAAGAACAATTTTTTTGATACCGCCATCGCCCTCAACCTCGCTTTTTTTGTGAACGCTGCCATACTCGTTTTAGCAGCTACTGTTTTTTTTAATACAGGCCGCACCGACGTGGCAAGTATAGAAAGTGCTCATGAATTGCTGGCCGGAAGCCTCGGCGTATGGGCTCCTAAATTATTTGCCATTGCCTTGATAGCCGCCGGGCAAAGCAGCACCATAACCAGTACACTGGCCGGGCAAATAATTATGGAAGGGTATCTGCGATTGCGTTTGAACCCATGGATGAGGCGGTTAATTACAAGGATGCTTGCTATTATTATATCGGGTGGGGTGATTATTTGGTATGGTGATAAAGCAACAGATACGCTATTAATATTCAGCCAAGTGGTATTGAGCCTGCAACTTGGTTTTGCCATTATCCCTTTAATCCACTTTGTTAGCGATAAAAAGAAAATGGGAGCGTTTACCATTAAGCCTTTCATAAAGTTTTTAAGCTGGTTAGTAGCAAGTATTTTGGTTTATCTCAACATTAAAATGCTTGCCGGGCAAACCATAGATTTTTTTACCACTTCCAATAGTGTTATGGGTAAAATACTTATAGTGGTGGGTAGTATCGCCTTACTTGGACTGCTGGTATATGTGGTTGTTTTTCCCTGGCTTAAACGGGGGGCTAAGCCGCTTTCCGCCATGCATCAGTCTTTACCATTGCTTCAAAACCTTACGGTGCCTGTGCTCCGACGCATAGCCGTAGCACTCGATTTTACCGAACGTGATGAAAAAATAATCGCCTATGCCCTTAGCCAGGGCCAGCCCGATACCACCTACACACTTTTACATATTGTAGAAAGTGCAGCCGCAAAACTTTTAGGCGACTCCACCGCCGATTTGGAAACACAACAAGATGCCGACCGCCTGCAACGATATGCTGAACAACTACAAGAGCGGGGATATAATGCCGTGCCAAAACTTGGTTTCCGTAACCGGGTGGCTGAGATCGTAAGGCTGGTAAAAGAAAGCAATGCAGAAATGCTGGTAATAGGCAGCCATGGCCACAGCGGCCTTAAAGATTACTGGCATGGCGAAACCATTAATGCTGTAAGGCATGAGGTGAAAGTGCCGGTGTTAATCGTTAATTTGTAAGGGTCATTCGAAGGCTTTTTTTACCCATAGCTACAATTCTTTTTTTGCCATTTCAATTGCACCGCAATATATTTGGTTACAAACTTTTCTCAACCCAAAAACGCTTCTCTTATGAAAAAAATTGGCTTCATGTTTGGCAAGGAACGCTCCTTTCCAAATGCTATCATTGACCGTATTAATAGTAAACAAGTTGAGGGCGTTATGGCCGAGCCGGTGCGCATAGACAAGGTGATGCAAGGCGAACCAAGCGGTTACGCAGTTATCTTCGACCGTATTTCGCAAGACGTGCCTTTTTACCGTGCATACTTAAAAAATGCAGCACTTTGCGGTACAGCCGTTATAAACAATCCCTTTTGGTGGAGTGCCGATGAAAAGTTTTTCAACAATTGCCTCGCTACCAAAATTGGTGTGCCAGTGCCCAAAACCGTAATACTCCCATCAAAAGATTTACCCGATGATACCACCGACCAATCTTTCAGCAACCTGGCTTATCCGCTGGATTGGGAAGGTATTTTTGCCTACATCGGTTTCCCGGCTTATATGAAGCCCTTTGCCGGCGGCGGCTGGAAAAGTGTATATCAATTAAACAGCATGGACGAGTTTTTTGAAAAACACGCCGAAACTGCACAACTAGTAATGATGCTGCAGGAGGAAATTAAGTTTGATGAATATTATCGTTGCTACTGTATTGGCGGCAAGCACGTACGCATAATGCCATACGAACCACGTAATCCCCACCACCTGCGTTATGTAGCCGACTTTAAACCAAGCCCAGAACGTCATGCCGAAATGGAAGCCATCGTTCTGAAAATTTGCCAATACCTGGGCTACGATTTTAATACTGTAGAATTAGCCCTGCGGGATGGAGTGCCTTATGCCATTGATTTTTGCAACCCTGCACCAGATGCCGAACTGAGCAGTGTAGGCCAGGAAAATTTTGATTGGGTAGTAGAAACAGCCGCTAACTATGCCATAGAAAAAGCCCTTGCACAAACCGACGGACAGGATAATCTTACCTGGGGCAATTATATAAAAGCCGGTGCGGCGGGAACCCCACTTATTTAAATTAATGTGCCAATTGGCAAATGTGCAAATATGCAAATGATTGTAGCGGTTTTGCCACACACTTGATACACTTTGCACATTTGCACTTTTTTTCATTTGCAAATTTGACTTATGATAAACTACAAATCGTTCACCCTGGGCGTGGAAGAGGAATACATGGTGATAGACCCGGCTACAATGGAACTGAAAAGCCATGAACAACAGATTGTTATAGAGGGTCAAAAAATATTAAAGGAGAAGGTAAAGGCAGAAATGCACCAGGCCGTGGTAGAGGTTGGCACCGACATTTGTGCTGATGTGGATGAAGCTTTTAAAGATGTGGCCGGCCTCCGCGGCAATATAGCCAAGATAGCCGGTAACCTGGGCCTCGGCGTGGGTGCCAGTGGTACCCACCCCTTTAGCCATTAGGGAAGCCAGCTAATTACCGACCATGTTCGTTACAACGAAATAGTAAACGAATTACAGGAGGCTGCCCGCAGCAATTTAATTTTTGGCCTGCATGTGCATGTAGGCATGGAGAATAACGATATGGCCATGCACATAGCTAACAGTGCCCGATATTTTTTGCCACACGTGTATGCCCTTAGCACCAACTCACCTTTTTGGGAGGGGAGGCTAACAGGCTACAAATCTTTCCGCACCAAGGTTTTCGATAAATTTCCCCGCACAGGCATACCCGATTTTTTTGAGAGCTACGAAGCCTACGACCGCTACGTAAAGCTCCTCATTAAAACAAAGTGTATAGACAATGCCAAAAAAATATGGTGGGATTTGAGAGTCCATCCTTTCTTTAATACGGTAGAGTTTCGTATTTGCGATATACCGATGACGGTGAATGAAACCATAGCTATTGCTGCATTGTTTCAGGCTATATGTGCTAAGCTGTATAAACTCCGCAGCAAGAATATGAACTACATGATTTACTCCAGGGCACTCATCACCGAAAATAAATGGCGGGCAGGCCGCTACGGCATAGACGGTAAGTTGATAGATTTTGGCAAAGAAAGCGAAGTAGATACCCGTGAACTGATACTGGAATTACTAGACTTTATAGATGATGTAGTGGACGAACTCGGCAGCCGCCACTTTGTAAATTATGTGCTCACCATGCTTGAAAATGGCACCGGTGCCGACCGGCAACTTAAAGTATTTCAACAAACTAACGGCGATTTAAAAGCGGTGACCAGTTATATACACCAGCAGTTTTTGAGTTTGTAAAAATCATTTTAAGGCAGAAGTTCCTTGTAGTATAGACGTTGCTTTGCAATGTCTATACTATGAAAAACATACAAATGTCCACAATAGAATTAATTTCCTTTTTTTCACTTCTCCTTCCTAAACTTTTTAAACAGGTCGTACTTAAATTTTACATTGCCATCAGGGCCGGGCGTACCGCGTAAAAATATATTCATACCGCCTTTTTTATCGGTACCAATATTTTCGGGAACATAGGTTTTATCCCGTTTTTTAAGATTGCTTAAAGGGATTTGTATACTCAGGTCGGTATTGCCCCTGGTGCTGTAAATGCCCTCAATAAACATAGATAAAACCGTGGATTGTATTTCCATCCGGCTAATGGTTACTTCTTTGTTTTTGATAACCAGCCTGTCTTTTAATGTGGCAAAGTGGATGTTAGCAAAATCTCTTTTTTTAAATACAGCGTCCTGTATTTTTTTCATGGGTTCGTAGTCTATCAGCGCACCTTCTTTTAATACAAAGTCCACTTGCCCCTCCACACTGGTCGGGTTTACATTTCCATCATCATCAAGGCTCAACGCCATGTTTGCGTCTGCCGAAAGTTTGCCGCTTATACTTTTTGCAGTGATACCATCCTGGCCAAAATTGTTAAATGCAGAAAAGGTTTTGCTCACATCCACATCCTGCAACCGCACCTTTACCATGGCCTTATGGTTATTGACACCAATGTCGTTTAATGAGCCGCTTAAATCCATTTGTCCACCAGCATGTTGCAGGCTTACCTTCTGTATTTGCCAGCTATTTTGTAAAACTAAAATATTAGCTACTGCCCGGCTTGCGTCAAACTTATTATATACTAACCGGTCGGCTTTCAGGCTTACATTAATTGTTCCTCTTTCCAGTACGTCGTCTATTTTTTGCGAAAGGTCTGTAATGCCGCTGTTGCGGTTTTTAGTGCTAATTTTTTTACGGGCTTTTAATAGTTGGGTAAAACTGGCAAGGTTAAGCGATGGCGAATAAATATTCCAGTCAAGCATTACTTTGTTTGGCTCGGTTTTCATGAGGCTCAGCAGGTTTTTGGCCGTGCCGTTCATTAAAATTTGGTTGTTTAAAACCTGGCATCTTAAGTTCTGCACTGTCACATCGGAACTGCGTAATAGAATGGTTCCGTTTACATTTTTTAAAGGAATATTTCTTGGGTTGTACGTAAGCAATCCATTCTTAATAGATATTGTACCGTTGACAAAAGAGTTACCGGATGTATTTTTTTTGATGGGGCCTCTATAAGAAATATTGATGGTTGCGTCCCCTGCACCAAGGCCAATGGAGCTATTATCGAAAAAGCTATTAAGTCTTGTTAAAGGAAAGGCCGATTGCAAGTCGCATACCAATAATGGGTCGGTAAAATCTGTAACGACAACTTTGGCGGCGGTTACCGGAAGCCCCTGCCATTTTCCCGAAAACTGATATAACTCTATTTTTGAGTTTGGGCCTTTGCGCGGTAAACCAGGCAATACTTCGTTAGTGTAAATGCCGGTAAATGTACAGTCGTCTAAATTGAGCAATGGGTTTTTCAGATCGGTGTTTTTTGTACTAAAGCCAGCATTTATTAACTGATTGCCGCTTTTAAGTGGCCCGACGATACTAACGTTCACATCAAGATTTTTGCTAAGAGTAACAATATCCATCCCCCTCGCTATAGTTGGCGCCAGTAAGGATTTTGCGAATTCGAAGCTGATCTTTTTTGTGTGGATTCGAAAGTTCATAAGTGGGTTGCGCCCCGGCAGTTCTCCAATATCAAATCTGCCCGTAAGGTTAAAAGAATGGTCGCCAATTTTTAGGTCTATACTATCAAATTGCAACTGTTTCAGCAGCTTGTCGAAACGTACATCGTATTTTCCTTTGATTGTTTTCGCTTTTACAAAACTTCCTTTTTCAGTATTGAATACAAGGTTGTTTACAAGGATATTGTTTTTTAAAGCCACCAACAACACGCCGCCCTGCTCTTTTATGTTTGCTTCAAGGTTATTCACTAAAAAATCGTAAAGCTTGCCTTTAGATTGATCGTCCTGTACCAGCCGCATATTTTTCAACTCTACTTTTTTCAGCTCGTTTTTACTGCCCTTATTTGCTGTAGTTGCACTTGTATCTTTTTTAAAGTCGAACAGGTATTTGTTGGTATAGCCGGAACTATCGGTAAAAATGTACATGGTGCCATCTTCTACTTTAATACCCGTAAGTGCCGGTTGTTTTTTTATCAGTTTCCAAATGCCCATGCGGGCAAATACTTTTTCAGCTACGAAAAAAGGATGCTGATGCTGCCGGTACATCGTATCCGAAATACTAACCTTAGAAAGCACCACAGCAACTTTTGGAAAATTGCTGAAGAAGCTTATTTCAGCATCGCCAATGCTCACCTTGCCATTGAGCCTTGCACTCATTTGGGAGGTAATATTTTCAATAATGGATTTTTTATTGACCGATACATAGATATACACCACCGCATACAGCACTACAAGAACTACAAGTAAAATTTTGAAACCTTTGAAAATATAACGTAGCAATTTTTTCATACTAAACGCTGGCGGTTACAGTGAAGTTATCACTTTGTATGCACCATACACGCTTTGCTTCGACATTAGGTGCCTTTAAATTGGAGTTGTATAAAATAAAGTTGTAACGACCCTTAGGGGAGTTAAACTTAGTTTTCAAGCTTTAGCAGTGGGTCAAAATGACGCCATAATTACTACCGTTGAACGGAGCCCCGCAATGCTCCGGGGTTATAACGTTCGCCAATGTAGATGCAATAGAAAACCACAGTTAGTGAACCCAAAATAATTAATTTAAAAGCCTATAAAGGTGCGGTAACAGGTTTAGCGGCCACTTTTTTGCACAATTCCTTTTAGTGTTTCGTTGAAGGCACCTTCTTCTATAAGTTCTTCTAAAGAAATGTGCATACGGTACCGCCAGAAGTGTTTTGGATTTGCAGGTATATTAATGCGTTCGGCATTAGGGTTTTCGCGTCTTATCTTATTATCTATAGCCATCAGGTCCTGCAATTGAAAAATGCTCCACATGGCTGGGCTATATAAATGTTGCACCACTATTTCTTTGTTTATATAAGCTTCGCAGAAATAGGGCGCAGCCCCGGCGTGACCCAGTTCGTTATTAAAAAATTGCTGCGTTGCTTTAGCATCTTCTTCCCACCAGCCGCGTACCGTACTCATATCGTGTGTACTTGGTGTTACCACGCTCATGTACGGCGCATCTGCCGGGTGGAAGAATTTTTTGGCTGCGTCTTTTGGCATCCGTTGAATTTCAAGACTTAACAGGCCAAGGCCTTTCATTACGCCAGGCACACAATCAGGAACCATGCCCAGGTCTTCACCGCAAATAAGCATGTTGGTACTTGCTTTAAGAGCGGGTAGTTTCTGCAAGGCTTGTTGCTTCCAAAATCCATCCTGACGGCGGAAGAAATAATTGAGAGAAAGTTCCTTTAGCTGCAGTTGGGTGTTAGTATCTAAGTACCTGAAAGAACTGGTACTTTCCATACCAATGCGGAAATGAAATTCATTTTCATTGCCAACGGGTGCTTCTATTAGAATTACGTTGCTTACTAGGTCAAACAGTTTTTCTTTTACCCAATCTTCTACCTCGTTTTGTGCAGCGAACCAGGTTTCTATTTTCCGTTGTGTATCAAATTCGTCTTTAAGGTGGTATGGTTCCCGGTTTAAGTTTTGAGCAAAAGTCTGTTTTACCCAATCTGCCTTTATGCCAAACAGTTCTCTTAGCACCACATCGTTTATAAAAGGCTTGCAGTAACGATTTTTATCAAACCAAATACCCTTTTCATTAAACTCATCTCTGTAAACCGGTATAGCTGGCACAAAGCGGCCCAGTATGCCCTGCACAGCATCCATGGGGATACTCCAAATTCTAAAAAATCCCAGTATATGGTCTATCCTAAATGCATCAAAGTAGTGGCTCATTTGTTCAAAGCGTTGCTTCCACCAGCTAAAGCCGTCCTGCTGCATGTGCTGCCAATTGTAGGTAGGGAAGCCCCAGTTTTGCCCCTTTATTGCAAAATCATCCGGGGGGGCACCGGCTTGTGCATCCATATTAAATAGGCTCGGGTTCACCCACGCATCGCAACTGTTGCGGTACACGCCAATGGGTATATCGCCCTTCATCACTACGCCATTTAGATGAGCGTAAGCCACTGCTTCCGACAGTTGCAGATGTAAATGGTATTGTATAAAAAGATGGACTGCAATTTTAGGGTAAGCCTGGCTTTTGGGAGCGGCTAGTTTTTCTATTTCCGCCCTGTTGTAGGTGGAATGTTTTTTCCATTGAGCAAATGCTATTGTTTTGTTTTCATCTCTTAAATAGCAAAAAACGGCATAGGGGAGAAGCCAGTGCTTATTGTGGTTATAGAAAGAAAGGTAGTCTTCGTTTGTATGCCATTCATCTTTCATGGCGGTGTATAAATCTACAAGGGCAGCGGTTTTTACCTGCATTACCTGCTCATAGTCCACATCGGTAAGGGCGTTTAATGCTGCCTGTTTATCGCTCAGCAACGAAACTATACCTGCATTTTTTGTACCCGCCACCTGTTCCAGATTAATAAAAATCGGGTGCAGGGCAAAGGCCGAAATGGCCGCATACGGATAACTGTCTAACCAGGTATGTGTGGCCGTTGTATCATTTAGCGGTAATAATTGTATCAACTTTAAACCAGTACTTACGGCCCAGTCTGTGAGCAAATAAATGTCGGTAAATTCTCCCACACCGAAACTGTTTTTGCTGCGCAAACTAAAAACGGGTATCGCCACACCTGCTCCCCGAAAATTATTTTTCGGCAGGTTTACAAAACCATCATGTAACACCGTAAGCTGCTGCGTATCTCTATTGCCATTACTATGTAAGGTTCGGTTATTGCCGTTTTCAAAACAAACGAAAGTTTTTTCTTCAACATCCCAAACACCATATTTATACCCTATAGGAAATTTAGCCATTGCAAGGTTTGTTGCAATGGTGAACCAGTTACCTTCTTTTTTCAGGAGCAATGGATTTTCAGTATTCCATTCGCTTAATTCGGGACCGCTCCCCAAAATACACAGGGTTTGATTTTTGCCAAGTAAAGGTGCTTTTACCTTAAAAAAATGAGAGATTTCGGAGTCAGGAATGTCAACTACTACCTGGAGACCTTCAATAGTAAGTTCTTTATCCTGAACCCTAAACAATGTTTGTTGAAATGGCTGGGTATAAAAGGCATTTTGATACTGCCCGGCGTAATTCCAAACGTCGGTAACATTAATTTGTGTGCCTAGCCCGGTACTAAGATTTAATATGCGGTCGTTTTCACCTTCTGTAGTCTTTAGTCCATCCTCCCCCACAAGTATATACCGGTAGCTTAAGGTTGTTACAACCGGGTTAATTTCTATAGTACCGTACCAATATTCCTCGTTTAGATATGTTAGAGGCAAAGATTTGCTCGTATCATTATTTCCCAGGCTGGCTACATTGCCGGTAATAAAAAAGCTTTGTCCAACAACCGAACGGAAACGAAGATAAAAATGGATAGTTATCATAGGGGCGGCAGGCAGGTTTTCTGATTTTCTACTGAAAGGTACAAATGTAGGGAATGAGGTTGTTTACGTGTATAAATTACACAAAGGCCATTATAGCAATATGGATGGCAGTAACGCTGCGGTTTAATCTCATAGTGCCTTCATTTGAAAAAATTGTAAGGCGGGCATTGTGATGGTGTACACCTGGTAATATCGTGCGGGTAACATCGTTTTTTTTTGTTTGCCCACAGCAGGGTATTTTCGCCCAATTATACAATATCATTCATCATTCATAAATCATAAATCAAAATGGCTTACGACGTAGTTGTTCTTGGAAGCGGCCCCGGAGGTTATCCTGCTGCCATCCGTGCATCGCAATTGGGTAAAAAAGTAGCAATTATAGAAAAGGAAAGTCTTGGCGGTGTTTGCCTTAACTGGGGTTGCATACCAACCAAAGCCTTGCTTAAAAGTGCACAGGTGTATGAGTATTTGAAACACGCCCAGAACTACGGCATACAAGCTACCGGCCAGCACGACTTTGGAGCTGTGGTAAAACGCAGCCGTGGTGTAGCAGATAAAATGAGCAAAGGGGTTCAGTTTCTAATGAAGAAAAACAAAATAGATGTGATAATGGGATTTGGCAAACTAGTGGCCCCCACCAAAATAGAGGTGACCGCTGCGGATGGCAGCAAGCAAATAGTAGATGCCACTAACATTGTGATAGCCACTGGCGGCCGAGCCAAGCAACTTCCTAACATGCCCGTGGATGGTGAAAAGATAATTGCATACCGCGAAGCGATGGTATTACCCACACAACCTAAAAGTATGATTGTGTGTGGAAGCGGTGCCATCGGTGTAGAATTTGCCTATTTCTATAATAGCATGGGAACCAAAGTGACTATTGTAGAATTCCTGCCACGTATAGTGCCTGTAGAGGATGAAGACATAAGCAAAGAACTGGAGAAGCAATTTAAACGCAGTGGTATAGATATAATGACCAACAGTGAAGTTTTGCGTGTGGACACAAGCGGAGAGGGTGTAAAAGCGACTGTTAAAACACCCAACGGCGAAGTAGTGCTTGAAGCAGATGTACTGCTTAGCGCAGTAGGCGTAGTAGCCAATATTGAAAATATAGGGCTGGAAGAACTCGGAATAAAAACCGAAAAAGGAAAAATAATAGTTGATGAAAATGGCCAAACTTCTCAAAAAGGTATTTACGCCATTGGCGACTGTACCCCTGGCCAGGCATTGGCACACGTTGCATCTAAAGAGGGCATTAATGCGGCAGAGCACATAGCGGGCCACCACCCTGAACCAATGGATTATAATAATATACCCGGATGTACCTACTGCACACCAGAAATAGCCAGCGTAGGGTTTACCGAAGCAAAGGCTAAAGAGGCAGGCTATGAAATTAAAGTGGGAAAATTTCCATTTATGGCAAGTGGTAAAGCAAGTGCTTCGGGCGCCACCGAAGGTTTTGTAAAAGTGATATTTGATGCTAAGTATGGCGAATTTTTAGGCTGCCACATGATTGGTTTAAACGTGACCGATATGATAGCCGAGGCGGTTGTAGCACGTAAGTTAGAAACAACTGCCCACGAAATTCTTAACGCAGTACATCCGCACCCTACTATGAGCGAAGGTCTTAAAGAGGCCGTGGCTGTTGCTTACGGCGAAGCGATTGATGTTTAGTAACTGAGTGCCTTTATTGTTATCATAAAGGATCATGATCTCCACGTCATGATCCTTTTTTTATGCGACTAATAAGGTGGGTTAGTCAGGAAAATAAATAAATCTAAGTTGTCTAACTTTATTAGCTTACAAAAAATTGAACCTATAAAATGAGTAAAGCAAAAGCAAAAACACCCGCAAAAAAAGCAGCCACGCTTACTGGCATGGTCACCAAAACCGGTATCCCGGGCAGTTTTGGAAAAACATCTTCAGTGCTTCACAATAAAAATTTTTCTTCTTCAAAGAAAGGCGGAATGCAGTCCATACCCCGTAAAGCGAAATAGTGATTTAGATGACGCGAAACCTTCTAAAACAAAAAGAGCCCGGATAGAAATCCAGGCCCGTCTAAATCCAATATTCTATGAAAAACCGATTTACTTACGTTTGGCATAGGCGGTTGGTTTTAGAAATGGAAAAAATTATAACTGTAGGGCACCTCTTAAAACTTACATTTCTTTGTTGGCCTCCTCCTTTAAATCCCCTCCAAGGCAGAGAAAATGAAAGGTTATTAGAGATGTCTTATAGTTTAATGTAGTCATCGCCGCTTACTGGCAATATACTTTTCACGTATTACGGTGCTCATAGCCTTTCCCAACACTTTGCCTTCTACCCAACTTATTACATCCAGGTATGCAAACGCCCGGGTTTCAAAATGGTTATTTTCAAATTTTTTAAGTGTAATCAAAAAATCTTCGAAAGCTGGCCTTAGTTTTTTAGGCGATAGCCGGAACGACTGCCTGATAAACTTGAACATCTCTTCCTCTACGCCGCGCAGGTTTTGCATTTTTGCCATAAACCGGTAAACCGACTTGGTGAGATATTCCATTATATCCTCATTGCCCATTTCATAATGTGCCATCATGTGCATCAGCCGGGCATAACACTGCAGGTCGGTGCGCAGGTCCACATTGCTGTTTATAATTTTTTGTAGGTAATCTATGCAGGTGGCGTAGTCCCCCGAACCAAAATAGAGGCTTGCTATTTTGTAATTAAATACCAGTATCCGATGATTATCTACATAAAGAGCGTATTCTTTTAATTGCTCCACGATGGGCTTAACCAATTTTAATCCATCGCTGAAAGTTCCCATCATAAGGTGCTGGTTTATCCTTGCACTATTAATGTAAATAAAAGTATGGATGCGGAAATTGTCATGCCTGTTTACTTGCGTACTTAAAGCAAATCGTTCAAAAAGAGCAAGGGTATTTTCGAATTGCCGAAAGTTCATCAGATCAAAATGGGCATTTAGCAGGTTATGCATTCCTTTTATAAAATGACCTGTTTCTACAGCTATCATCATTTGCTGGTCGTTAAACAAATCCACCCATTTTTGGCTATAACGATAGTACATCAGGAAATCCTGTCTTATAAATGCGTACCATACATAGCTTTGATACAAGTATAGTTTTTCGTAAAAGCCGTTAAAATTATCAGCACCTGCTGGCAGATTTTTTATAAAGAATTGTTTTACGCCGGCTTCATCCTTCTCATTTCGTGCATGACCGTTTTGTATATACCAGCTATAAAGTTGAACTGCAAGGTTGCTAAGTCTGGCTACCATACCAATATGATCTATCACTTCTAAAGCTTCTTCCGACAGTCGTTCTGACTTGCCCTGCATACTGCGGGTAATATGTAGTGCTTCAATTTTTTTTTCGAGGCTGAGTACCTGTGCCATAAAATTAAACTTGTGATGACTTCGGGCCATTTCTCTGGCTTTATCCAAAATCTTCAGGCTTTGTAAATGCAATCCTTTATTATAGAGTATGCGTGCATAATCCAATTGCTCGTTTAGTTGCAAATCTATACTTTCAGCACTTTTTAAAAGCCGCAGACTAGCCAGTAATTGTTTGTACAAATGGGTTTTTAGATTTGCCAATTGAGGCTTCTCTACCGCTGGCATCTTCTTTAACAACAGCTTCTCATCATAATCATGCAACTTGTCCATGGCGTCAAAAAGCTGGATAATTTTAAGATCTTCTTTAGCAGAACTGCGCTTAATGTAAAGCTTGAAATTCCTTTTTTCCGATTTTTCCAAAGAACGGATTAATTGGAATAATGTATCTGAAGAACGGTTGGCCATCATTTTATTAATTTACTGTAACGTAATACTGTTGGGTGTTTTAATATTCTTTTAGCCTTTTTGCAATCGTAGCAACACTTATAAGTTAGTTAATGGCACAAATAACCTCATCTTACTTTTATGAAAAGCAAGATGATTAAATAGTGCAGGCAGCAATCGTGAAGAATAAAATAATTGTTGTTACCTGTTCGCAGGAGGTAAAGGTTTCAATCATAGCCAAACCATTCAACAAAGAAGACTTCTAAGAATTTTCATATGGCAAGCAATCGTTAAGGGCCGCTGTTTCTACAGATGGCCCATTTTTATCTGCCATACACGAATTTAAAAGTAAAAGGATTACGGTCGAATAATTTCTCTTTTTACCATGTTTTTGCACGGCCATTCCCTGTGTTTGCCACATTAAAATTCCATTGTCACTGCAAGTTGTATTTTAAAGAAGAGAGTCTTTAAGTTTTGATTTACTGTTATTAGAGTTGGGCATAGTGTAAAAAATACACTTAAAGACAGTACAGTAAAGGCTTTCGGGAATATAAAGCTCCTTTTAGCATCATAAAGAGTGGTATAAGTTGTTGTAGAAAAAAAAATCCCCACCCTACTTTTGCTTGAGCAATATGGGAAGCACATAGATGCAATCGTTAAGGGAAGCAAAGAATCGTTGCTGCATGCATAAGAAATGCAGAAAAATTGAACAGGACAATCGAACTATAAAAAGGATTTTAAGAATTTTCATATGGCAAGCAATCGTTAAGGGCCGCTGTTTCTACAGTGGCCCCATTTTTTGCCAAAGCGAGGCGAATTTATAGGAATTATCGTAACTATTCAGTTCTGAAACTAGTCGTTCTCTTTTGATTATTTGCTTTTTCATTTTAATTTTTCTGCTCTATTGCCTGCATTTTGTGCCTTTTTGAAAAAGCGTCTTTTTAGGTTTTTTTTTGTGCATAAGACTCCGGTTTTGTGCATTAGGATTCGCTGTGGCATTAGGTTGTGGGCTATCGGCGACCCAACTTTGCGGTTCAATATTTTCAAGTTGGATATCGCAGCGACCATACAAGTATTAATGCAAACAATCGAAAATTCGGAATATAGGGTCGCAACCCTCGAAGCGGAGAATGCCCTTTTGAGAAACAAGAAGAAGAACAGCAACAACAACCATATACTCCCGTCTCAAGATCAGAACCGGCCCAAATAAAACCAGAGCTTCCGGCTATCCACCGGTAGGCGGCCAGGCGGGTAACCGGGGCATGAAGGCACTACTTTGGAATGCCACGCCACGGTGGACGAGACCATAAGTTACGCCCCAGCCAGGCGCGGCGGTTGTGGTTGCGACCTTCACCACCATCCCGGGCAATTGGCGGGCAGCCGGCAGTTGCTCGATATACCTCCCATTGCCCTGAAATGTATAGAACACCAGATATATAAAAAGCAGTTCGGTTGTGGGTATGTGACAGTGGGTGAATTTCCTGCGCATGTGGCTACCCCCGTGCAGTATGGCCCCAACGTGGAAGCATTGATAGCCTGTCTCCATGCAAGGCAGTACCTGCCCAATGCAAGAACCAGGGAGTTCCTGGCCAATGTGATGGGCCTATCCATAAGTACGGGCGGCATCCACAACATATTGCAGCGTATCGCACAAAAAGCACTACCCATCTATAATGCAATAAAAGAAAAAATAGGAACGGCCACCTGCGTGGGTACCGACGAGACCGGCGTGAACATCAACGGCAAGAACCATAGAGCATGGACATGGTAGAACGGTACGCTTACCTATATCGTATGTGCCGCCAGCAGGGGTTTCAAGACCATCGAAGCGGCTTTCGGGAACGGTTTGCCCAATGCCGCATTAATACACGACAGATGGTCCTGCCATTTCAAGATGGATGCAAAAGCACACCAGATATGCACCGCCCATTTACTCAGGGAACTCAACTATATCAATGAGATCCATAAAAACAAATGTTTATGGGCTACTGCCTTCAAGGCACTGTTGCTGGATGCCATCCACTTTAAAAAAGGAATGGCCACCACGGATTATTACTACCCGGACACCAAACGTCAGGCTCTTTTCGGTAGACTCCACCAATGGCTGCACTATCCCGTGGACGAACGCCACAAGAAATCAACACCACTGCAAAAGAAATTGTTGGCGAAGCGGGACTGCTTCCTATACTTCCTGCTACAATCCGATGTGTCTCCAGACAACAACGGTTCCGAAAGGGCCATTAGAAACATCAAGGTGCAACAAAAAATATCCGGTCAATTCAAGACACTTCAAACCGCAAACCTGTTTGCCATACTCAGGTCCGTTATTGACACCACTATCAAAAACGGTAATAACGTTTGGAAAGCATTACACCTAATCGCTACTTTTGGGACTGAATAGTTACAAATTAAAGTTTATAGGGACCTTTTTGCCCGTTTGATTGTTATCAGATTTCCAGATGTAAAAACAATCATTTAAAATTATATCCGGGCTGTATAAAGTTGCTATATCCTTCACTGCGTGGATATGAAATCGAAACCATTGTAGCGGGCTTTGGCTTTTTTCCGCTAATGGCTTATACAATTAACAACCCACACGTGTTATCCTTAATCAGCTATATGAAATTCTCCTATCTTCAATCGTTGCAACTTATTGACCCTAAATGAAAACAGAAAAAATCAACATCATCATTGTTGACGACCACCGTATTGTGATAGACGGCCTGAGGGCTTTGCTTGAAGATGATGCCACATTTAATATTGTGGATACTACGGACGATTCAACCGGGGTGCTTTCGATACTTGCTGCTAAAAAAGTAGATGTATTGCTTACCGATGTAATGATGCCCAAAATGAGCGGCCAGGAACTTGCTAAACAGGTGCGGCGGCAATTTCCACAAATAAAAATTTTGGCACTCTCTATGAGCGGCCAGGGAGATGTGGTGAACGAAATGATAAACGATGCCGATATAAACGGTTATGTACTTAAAAACATCAGCAAGTCTGAGCTTACAAAAGCCATTATTAAAATAGCTGGTGGTGGTATTTATTTTAGCGAAGAAGTATTAGTGGAACTGGAAAAAACCTCCACTATAAAAAAACAGAACGACGACGCCCAGCTTACCACAAGAGAAATAGAGATTATAAGGCTGATAGAAAAGGAAATGAGTAACAAGACTATAGCCGATACGCTTTTTATCAGCGAAAGAACGGTGGAGACCCATCGTAAAAATATCTTTAGAAAAAGCAAAACAAACAGCGTGGTAGGGCTTATTAAATACGCATATTTACACAAGCTAATCTGATCTGCGAAATGGTAACACTACCCCGGCAGAAAAATAATTTGTAAACCCGCCCCCCTTGCGCCCCCATCCGTGAAAGCCTATATCCACCGCAAATTTTTTAAATGCAAACCCCAGCCCGGCATCTGTAGTAAAACGAATAGAGAAAGGGCTTTGCTCATCTTTTACAGCTACTATTCCGGTTCGTCCGTACAGGTAAAACTGTTTTGAAATCATTTGGAGTACGCCCATTTTTATAGGTATAAGAGATATAGCACCAAATATGCCGCCCCCCTTTGGCTCAAATTTTTCGTACCCTGTAAGCACCTGCACCTCGGCTCCCTTCTTCAGCCATTTTAAATGAATAATACCATTGATGCCAGCACCACTGTAATAGATATCATCGAACGAACCAAGTGGTGCTACAACGGTGGCTCTTAGAGAAACATAGTGCCTGTTGCGGTTGGGCTTTTGCGTTTGGGCAAAACCATGCTGGAGTGTGGTAACCAGCAGAAAAGGGAAAAACAATTTCATCGGTTACAATATAGCGACCCTTTTTTTAATTATGAAAACAAGAGGGGAAGATGCCTGCCAATACGCCTGGCAACGGGTTGTAATACTCAATGAAGAAAGTAATAGATACAATGGTGGAAGGGCTATTCATAACCTGTTCTTCGCCTTATATGTTGGGTATAAAAATAAAAATGGACAAACCGAAACGGTTGCCGGTTTGTCCATTTTGGTGCCCCACATTGGAGAATTATCGAACCAGTATAAAGAGGATTTGAGAGTTCTATATCAACTCAAATATGTATTGACAGTGTTTTAAGATAAAAGTATTTCGGCGGGAACGCCTAACTTTTGATGGAATATCCTGGCTATCTCCAATGTCAGGGCTTTCTTACCATTTAACAAAGAAGATATATATCCTTTACTACCGAACAAGCCTATCAAGTCTTTAGTTTTTAATCCCTTTTCTGCCATCTTTAATTTGATAGCTTCTATCGGTCAGGGGTTGGAACCAGATAATGTTCATCTTCACATTGCTTTATTAAAAGCAATACTACCTGAAGTTGTTCTCCTTCAGGCGACTGTGGTTTTACCTTTTTGTTAAAAAAGTTCATCCATCCAGTCAAGGTAAGCCTCATATTCCGTTTTCATTTTATTGGCTTCAATTTCATAATTACTTCTTTTTATTTGATAACAACTTAATTGTCTGCGGGCTGCTTCACTGTGTTAAGTAAAAAAATAGTTGACTATGACGTAGAATTGATTTCGAAGACAGTACTTCTCCTAATAATCAGTTCTGTGGGCAAACATTTAATAGTCGGCTTCCATTCGCTTTGCGGTCTTTTAATTTGATTAATCAATAACTCTGCTGCTGTTCTGCCTATTTTTTCCACGGGTTGCGAGATGGTGGTTAAGGAAGGTTCTATTAACTCTGAAATCTGATCGTTGCTAAAACCAACTACAGCTATATCTGCCGGAATCTTCAATCCTCTTTTTTTGATGACTTGTATGGCTTCGATTGCTGTGGGGTCATTGATGGCAAACAAACCATCTGGCGGGTGTGGTAAGGACAGCAAGTGAGTGATATAAATTTTTACTTTCTCAATTGACAAATCATAATTGATGATAAGGTCAGGATCGACAGGAATGTTGTATTTTTTTAAGGCGGCACGATAACCGCTCTGCCTTTTTCTACTTATGGAAAGATTATCGGGACCTGCCAAATGCGCAATACGTTTTTTGCCAATTTTAATCAGGTGTTCCACTGCGCGGTAGGCACCTTCATAATCATCAACTACTACTTTTGGTACTTCCATCTCTTCACATATTCTGTTGAAAAAAACAATCGGTATCCCCTTGCGTTGAAACATCTTCAGATGGTCGTAGTTGCGGGTTTCTTTTGTAATGGACACTAACAAGCCATCCACCTGGTTTGCCATCATTACTTTACAATTGGCTATCTCGGTTTCATAATTCTCGTTCGACTGGGCGATGATTATGTTAAACCCGGCATCTCTTGCTACGTCTTGTGCAGCTATGATCACTTTTGGAAAATAGGAAGTAATGAACTCGGGTACAATAATGCCAATGGTGTTGCTTTTATGCGTTACTAAGTTGGTTGCGAAAATATTCTTCTGGTAGTCAAGCTTCTTGGCCAGGTCAAGCACCTGTTCTTTCGTTTTGGTGCTTACGCCTGGATGGCCCGTTAAGACACGGGAAACCGTAGATTTTGATATGTGTAATTGAGCCGCAATGTCCTTTATAGTTATTTGATGTTTCTTCACTTGCAGTATAATTTTCTTTACATTAATTTAGAACAAAAGACGATTTTTTTTCGCAAATAGCATCAGGTTTATGCAAACGTTCCCTAAAAATGGGAACATTCCCTAAGAAAATATCCTGCTATTATTTCTCTTTTAATTTTTTTTCAATTTAATATTGATTTGTCAACGATGGGTTGCATATCGTTGATAAAAACGTTTCAAAACTCTAACTATGCTTGCTAAACTCTCATCGCGAATTTCTTACATGCTAACAACCGTCCAGCCGGTCTGCTTTCTATTTATAATGCTATTTTTTGCTTCCCCAGCCTTAGCCCAGGAGGTTCAGGTATCAGGAGTCGTTACAAACCTTCAAGGTAGTTTGCCCATAAAGGGTGTTACGGTAACAGTGCCCGGTTCAAAAATTAAAGGCACTTTTACCAATGTCGAAGGAAAATACACCATCAGGGTAACCAAAGCCGCTACACTTGTTTTTTCAAACGTCGGTTTTGAAACCCAGCTTATTACTGTAGGAGAAAAAACAGTTCTAAATGTTCAAATGAATTCTGTTTCAAAAGATTTGGAAGATGTAGTTGTGGTAGGTTACGGCACTGCAAAAAAATCGGACATCACAGGAAACGTGGCGCAAATAAAAACCAAAACGATTGCAGAAAGTGGCTATGGAAACTTTCAGCAGGCAATTGCCGGCAAAGCAGCAGGTGTTGTTGTCAATGAAGTTTCCGGTCAGCCGGGTGCAGGTGCTTCCATTGAAATAAGAGGAACAAGTTCTATAAATTTTTCATCGCAGCCATTGTATGTTGTAGATGGTATTCCATTAGAGAGCCCAAACACGGCGGGACTAAATTCCAATGGTAATGCGGTTGGTACTTTTGCTTCCAGCCCGCTTTCAGCTATTAATCCGAACGACATAGCCAGCATTGAGATCTTAAAAGATGCATCGGCTACCGCCATCTACGGTTCCCGCGGATCAAATGGAGTTGTTTTAATTACAACGAAAACGGGACAATCCGGAAAGGCAAAGGTAACCTTGAATTATTCCCATGGCTTTTCTCAGATGCTACGTTACTTAAAAATGCTCAACAAAGAGCAATATGTGCAGTTAGCGAATGAGGGTTATTATTACCGTAATCCAACACCGCCAACCGGGGGGGTTATCTTCCGCCCTATACGTCGGGAGAAATTGAAAGGCTAGGAGACTTCAACCATCAAAAAGCCATCACTCAAATTGGGCAGGTAAAAGATGCGAATATCAGTGTTTCTGGAGGTGATGCACGTTCCAAATATTACCTCTCAGGTCAATACTTCGATCAAACGGGCATACTGCAGGCATCTGCGCTAAAGCGATATAATTTTAAAATAAATTACGAGAATAATCTATCAGCAAGGTTTAAATTTTCCACAAGCCTGAACGTGACCAAGACGCGGACGAGTGGCAGCGTTATTAATTCCTTCGCTGGAGGGATGCTGAACAGTGCCTTAATTTTTGCACCTACTGTGCCTTTACTTAACCCGGATGGAAGTTATAACCAGGTAAGAAACTACCTCTATGGCGAAACCTTTTTAAATGATCCTGCATTGGGCACGATCTACTACAACTCAAGGTTTCCCTATGCTTCTGTAACCGGTAACTTACAAGTGGGTAATTTCAACAATCCAAAAGCCTATATCGAAGGCGTAACAAATGATAATTCAAGCCTACAATTATTGGGTAACGTTACTTTATCGTACAAACTCACGGATCACTTGCGCCTGGAAGGTGTATTTGGAACAACCATTTACAATTCACTGCTTGAATATTACCTGCCGACCTATGTTCCGTTGAGCACCTCGCTACGCGGAATCGCAACCCTGGGAAACCTGCAATCTAACAAGTTGCTCTATCAAACAACATTGAATTATAGCAGAACGTTCAAGAAGCATAATATTAGTGGCTTGGTAGGAGGCACAGTAGAAGAATACGTTGATAAAACCCAAAATGCCTCTGCACAAAGTTTTACAACCAACGTAACAGGCGTCAATAACATCAGTGCAGGGCAGGTGCCTCAAATCCCGGTTAGTAATTATTCCGATTACAAATTGGTATCCTCCCTTTTCAGAGGTAGCTATAATTATAATTACAAATATTATTTAACTCTTTCCGCACGGTATGATGGTTCCTCAAAATTTGCTGACGGCCGGCGCTTCGGGTTCTTTCCATCAATTGGCGCATCATGGAGGGTGATGAAAGAGGCGTGGTTTGCGAACAGCAAATTTATCAGCGAACTTAAACTGCGTGGAAGCTATGGTATTATCGGTAACCAAGCGGTTGGACCTTACAATACGCTATCTACGTTAAGTTCAACCAATGCGGTATTTGGAGGTGCAGTAAACGCAGGTTTTTCTCCCAGCCGGATCCCCAACGAATTGCTTACCTGGGAACAATCCAAACAATCCAATCTTGGACTTGATTTTGGTATTTTAAATAACCGGATTACGCTATCTGCCGACGTTTATAAAAAGATAACCGATAAACTTTTATACAACGTTAGTTTACCCACCACGTCAGGTTTTACAACCATTGTTAGAAACGTAGCAGAACTTGAAAATAAGGGGTTGGAAATATTGCTTGATGCAAAAATTATTGAGAACAAGAATTTTAAATGGTCAACAAGTTTCAACATTGCATTCAATAGAAATAAAGTGTTGAGCCTGCAAGGAAACAACGGTGACTTTTTAGGCGTCAACCTGTTGATTGGCAGCGCCTTCCTTTCCCGCCTTACACCGGGAGAAGAGATTGGCCGGTTCTACGGATATGAAGCCATGCCTGTATGGAATGACACTTCAATAGTAAGAAAACCAGCAGCGTTTCAGCCGGGTGCAAAAGAAGGCGACAGGCGGTATAAAGACCAGGACGGCAACGGCATCTTAACCGAGGCGGACAGAGTGTACATTGGTAATTCCAATCCAAAATATACTGGTGGCTTTTCATCCAATTTCACCTACAAAAATTTTGACCTGAATGCTTTTTTCAGTTTCTCTTACGGTAATCAAATTTTCAATCAACTACGCTGGAATTTAGACAACCTGTCTGGATTTAATAATGCTATGGAGTCTGCATTCTTAGAAAGATACATTCCTATTAACAGCCAAACTGACCCGGCGAAAGTTGATGCGATAAAGGAAAGAAACTACCGGACGAAAATAGCTTCAGCAGGTGCTTTATTCGATCCGCGGGAGGTTACCGATTATTATATCGAAGACGGATCCTTTCTGCGTTGCCGCGACATTAATATCGGGTACAACCTTCCGGTAAGCCTTTTAAGAAGTACAGGATTGGCAGGAGTACGTATTTACTGCAATCTGCAAAATATGTTTACGATTACAAACTATTCAGGTTTTAATCCAGAGGTGAACGGATCCAGTTTAGCTACCAGGGGATTGGACAATGGTTCCTACCCTAATGCAAAAACATACCGCATTGGTTTCAATGTGAATTTTTAAAAAGACTTTACTCACTTTCAAATTTTTTGTGATGAAAAAATATTTAGCCATTGCGTTTGCATTAAGCAGTACACTCCTTTTAACTTCCTGCAAAAAATACTTAAAAGAAGAGGCCAGGAGCCTTATCTCAACAGAAACTTTTTATAAAACCAATGCCGATGCTGTTTCTGCCGTCAACGGCATTTATGCAGCCATGCGGGCCGATGTACGGGGAAACATTGATCCGATTTGGATGAGTGAAATGCCCGCTGATGATGTAACGGCTATTGGTACGCCCATCGGCGAGCGCCTTGAAATTGAAAACCTCGTGTATTCGTCACAACATAATTTTATACGCAATACCTGGACAACCGCTTACAATGTGATTAACAGGGCCAATACTGTTTTAAAATTTGTTGACAGTGCCAACATCTTACCAACACTCACAAGACGCATACATGGCGAAGCAAAATTTCTAAGGGCATTTTACTATACCCGCCTTGTTCAATTTTATGGTGATATTCCTTTGCTTTTAACACCTACCTCACCCGACTCTTTGTATCCGGCCCGTACTGCCAAAGCAATTATTTTTAACCAGATTATTGAAGATCTTATGTATGCAGAAATAAACCTCGACGATCGCTATGCCTATACGGATGGGCAAAATGGCGGCAGGGCAACAAAACTGGCTGCTAAATCATTGTTAGGGTATGTCTATCTTATAATGGGCGGGTACCCTACCAACGATGCTTCAAAGTTTCAATTGGCTGTGGAGAAGTTAAATGAAGTGATTACTAATAAGACACGCTACAACGTAGACGTTCAACCTATTTACAAGGATATATTCGACATTACAAAAAAAGGGATCAACAAAGAATATGTCTTTTACTATGCCGGAACCGCAGGGCTATCCGCTTCGGTGCAGGCAGCTACCTCTATGCAATTTTGGACGTATAACTTTCCTTCCTGGGGACCAACAAAAGAAGTGTATGACGCTGTCACAAATACGAGCCAGGTGTATGAAACCGGCGACCTGCGATCCACAACGAATTTGGCAAAGAAGTCAGGAACTTCTGTTGTTCCTGTTACAAATACGTCAGGCACCCTCATTATTGCCAAGTATATAGATAACATAGCTACTAGTGCCGACAACGCCGCCGATTGGCATGCCATTCGGTATTCAGATGTTGTACTCATGAATGCTGAAGCACTGATTGAAGTTGGAGGCGCTACCAATCTGACAACTGCTTTAGGACTGATCAATACTGTTCGCAGAACGCATGGCGGCTTGACGTTACCCCTATTAACGTTTTCGACGCAAGACGACCTACGGCAGAAATTGCGCCTTGAAAGAAGAAGAGAACTAATGTTTGAAGGCAAGCGCTGGGAAGACTTGATCCGGTGGGGCATTTTTATTCCAACCATGAAGGCGCACATGGCATTTCAATATGCAAAACCAGTTTCTCCAACGTACGATTACATTGATCAGAATCGATTATTGTATCCATTGCCTTACATTGATTATGTCTCCAATCCAAACCTTCGTCCGCAAAATCCGGGTTATTAATTAGCGGCGATTCCCTGGAAGATGTCTATCACTACCATAAAATAGAAAGTGCACTTTGAATTTTGACATAAAACAATTCCAGAGGCCATTTAAAAATGGAATACCTAAAGAGCAATATGAAAAAAATAGTTTCACTATATCTTCTGTTTGCCATTTTGATAAACCAGGCGAACGCCCAGGATATTGATTTTAAAGCATGGCTTCAGCCTTCTTCTGCGCAAAGCATTTTTCAACAAGAGGGCTATTATGTGTGGTGTGGCTCGGTAACAAAGGGTAATGATAACGCCTACTATCTTTTTTACAGCCGCTGGCCGAAAAAGGCAGGCTTTAAAGGTTGGGTAACACACAGCGAGGTGGCTGTTGCCAGGAGCAAATCTCCCACCGGCCCATTTAAGTTTGTAAAAGTTGCATTAGGTAAAAGAGACAAGCAATACTGGGACGCAGATGTAACGCATAACCCAACGGTACACCACTTTAATGGCAGGTATTATTTGTATTACATGGGTAATTATGGCAACGGTGAATTTTGGAATAACCGTAACCACCAACGCATTGGTGTGGCGGTTGCCAAACATCCTTTAGGCCCATGGGTGCGCATGAACGAACCTGTTATAGATGTAGATTCGGCCAACAACGATAGCCACGATTATCTGATGACCAGCAATCCGGCGATTTGTAAAACAAACGACGGCCGGTATGTTATGGTTTATAAAAGCGTCAGCAAGGGGCCAATGCCTTTTGGCGGCATGGTGTATCACAAGGTCGCCTTTGCTAATGGCCCTACTGGACCGTTTATAAAAACGACGAATCCTGTTTTTCAAAAAGACACGGTACGCTTCGCGGCAGAAGATCCTTACATCTGGCGCCAGCACAATAAGTACTGGGCATTGGTAAAAGACTTCAAAGGATCCTTTACCGGCCAGAACTTAAGCCTTGCTCTATTTGAAAGCAAAGATGCCATTAGCTGGCAGGTGGCAAAGCATCCATTGGCCTCTACTATGAACATACAGTTTACTGATACAACCTGGAAGGCAACAAAAGTTGAGAGACCTCAACTGCTCGTCGAAAACGGAATACCGAAAGTGCTGTATGTAGCAGTAATGATGGAGAACGAAGAGACTTTTAATATCGCCATTCCCTTGAAAGTACCGGGCAGTAAAAAGTAAATAAGCACTCATTTTTCAATTCCCAAATCAGCAGATTATATGATAGTAGAACCAGGTGTAGCAAGGCGGTCTTTAAAACAAGAGGAGATACAAACGGATCTTGCCATTATTGGTGGCGGTTTGTCGGGAGTTTGTGCGGCTATTACAGCAGCACGGGCAGGGGCTAAGGTCACGCTGGTGCAGGATAGGCCCGTATTAGGGGGTAATGCTTCCAGCGAAGTGCGGCTGTGGGTTTTGGGGGCTACCTCGCACATGGGTAACAACAATCGGTGGGCAAGAGAAGGTGGTTTAATAGATGAATTGTTGGTAGAGAATATGTATCGTAACCCCGAAGGCAATGCTTTGATTTTCGATAGTAGATTATTAGACAAGGTTGTTTCTGAAAAAAACATCACCCTGTTATTAAATACCGGTATTTATGATGTGCAAAAAACAAGCGCCGATACTATAGATGCCGTTGTTGGTTTTTGCAGTCAGAATTCAACCACCTACATCGTGCATGCACCATTCTTTTGCGATGCCTCCGGCGATGGTATTGTTGGCTTTTTAGCAGGCGCTGCTTTTCGTATGGGTGCAGAAATGAGCGATGAATTTGATGAGAAGTTTGCGCCAACAAAAGCATACGGTGAGCTGCTTGGGCACTCTTTGTATTTCTACAGTAAAGACACGGGTAAACCGGTAAACTATATTCCACCCTCTTTTGCTCTATCAGACATAACACAGATACCCCGTTATAAAACGTTTAATGCCGCCGAATTTGGCTGCAAGCTTTGGTGGATAGAATACGGTGGAAGATTAGACACGGTTCACGATACCGAAAACATAAAATGGGAATTGTGGAAGGTGGTGTATGGTGTTTGGAATTACATTAAGAACTCAGGCCAATTTCCTGAAGCAGAGACGATGACCCTGGAGTGGGTAGGTATGATACCGGGCAAACGGGAGAGCCGCCGTTTTGAAGGTGACTTTATGCTTTCGCAGAAAGATATTGTTGAACAAAGACAACACACCGACGCTGTTGCTTATGGAGGATGGAGCATTGACCTGCATCCTGCCGACGGTGTTTTTAGCGAAAAGCCCGGATGCAATCAATGGCATGGCAAAGGCATTTACCAAATTCCTTACCGCTGTATGTACAGCAAAAACATTGATAACCTTTTCTTAGCCGGGAGAATTATAAGTGTATCGCATGTGGCCTTTGCCTCTACCCGTGTAATGGCTACGAGTGCTTATGCAGCCCAGGCCGTTGGCATGGCGGCAAAGCTTTGTTTAGACCATCAGGTAAGTCCGAGAGCATTAGGCGAAAACCATATTTCCATGCTGCAAAAAAACTTGCAAAAAGCAGGTCAATATATTCCAGAACATCGATTTAATGATAATACTGACCTTGTAAACTCAGCAACGTTATATGCATCAAGCGAATATATTTTAAATGAATTGAGTTTGGCGGATGTGGCCAAACCGCTGTCGGTTTCCGTTGCGCAAATGCTCCCATTGGGGGTAGGTGCAGTACCCCAAATAATCATTCATGCAGATGCTGATGAAGCAACCACCTTGCAGGTGGAGTTGCGCATTGGAAGCAAAGAA
>Ga0105048_10003094_pt1 | contig 27217 bp, 18 predicted proteins | sample MAT05_FD_78382 | JGI IMG/M metagenome (GOLD analysis project Ga0105048, IMG submission 78382) | Freshwater microbial communities from Lake Fryxell liftoff mats and glacier meltwater in Antarctica - MAT-05 | ecosystem: Environmental > Aquatic > Freshwater > Ice > Liftoff microbial mat | place...
GGCCGATTGCTACCGCTCCGGCGCTGCGTGGGTGGCGGTTGTGTCAACCCAGCTCGCCGGGTTCTCGCGCATCGCCCGCTTCACAGCGACCGGCAACTGGACCGTGCCGGCTGGCGTCACCCGCGCCCGCGTCCGCGTCTGGGCCGGGGGCGGCGGCGGGGGCGGCAACGGCACCGCAGGTAGCGGCGGCGGCGCTGGCGGCGGCGGCTATGGCGAGGACATCATGACCGGCCTGGTTCCGGCGGCCGTCCACGCCGTCACCATCGGCGCTGCCGGCACCGCCGGCGCCAACACCGCCACCGCCGCATCGAACAACGGCGGCAACGGCGGGACGACCAGCGTCGGTTCGCTGCTTTCTGCGACCGGCGGCGTCGGCGGCGGCGGCTCAGCGAGTTCAGCCGGCGCTTCGGGCGCTGGCGGCATCGGCACCGGCGGCGGCGCAAATGCGATCCTGGCCGGCGGTGCCGGCGCTTCGGCCGGGTCTGCGGCCGGCGCGGGTGCGATCGGCGGTATCGGCGGCGCGGGTGCGATGGGCGGGCGGTGGCGGGGGTGACTTGCCAGTCGCGTGGGTTGGGCAGGGCGCGCCAGGCGTCTACCAGCTGGCGGATTTCGTTGATGATGGGGGTGGGGTTGTATTCGATTTCGGTGGTGGAGAGGCCCTGCTGGTCCGGCATGACCATGGAGGCCTGCTCGGGCGGCGCTGCGTTGCCACGCCGGCGGGTGGGCTTGGGGACCGGGGTGATCAGCTCGGAGCGACGGCGGCCTTCGACTGGCGGAAGGTCAAGCGGCTGGCCCTCGGCGTCTAGTGGGTGGTGACGGCGCGGCGGTTCGTAGGGCGAGTTGATGATGGGGTGTTCGAAGAAGCGGTCGCTCATGCATGTGCCCTGGAATCATTCGCGGCTCGCGCGACAATGAGCGTATCATGCCATACAGGCAACATGCGCAGACGGTCCAAATCCGCGCACTGTTCCAGTTGTCGTGTCCGGAATTCCCGGCGCGCGCCCTGGCGGGGGCTTCAGCCGGCGGCTGCTGGCCGAAGCGGCACGACGTTGGCACCCTGTTCGACTCCCTGCACCACGCTGGTGACGTGCCCCGCCCACGCTTGCAGGGCGGCCCCCTTCTCGTTCTTCCAGTCGTGGCGCTGATACACGCCCACCAACCCGACCCGGCTGCCGGAAATGTGGTTCAGCACGGCTTCAGTCACTTCCAGCCGGACGCCGAGGCGTTGCAGCCCGGTCGCCAGCGTGCGGCGCAGGTCGTGGATACGCCAGCCGGTTACGCCGGCCGATTTGTCCAGATCGGCCTTGCTCCTGGACCAACCGGAAAACTGCGTGCCCACTCGGCCGGGGAACACCAGCCCGGCGCGCTCGCCAATCTCGGGCACATGCCCGCCAAGGATCGCCTGCGCGTCCTCGGTGAGCGGCACGAGATGGGGCTTGCCGTTCTTCGTCTCGCTGCCGGGGATCGTCCACAAGTCCAGGTCCTCGGACACGTCCTCCCACCGCATGCCGGCGACTTCCTCGCGGCGCTGGCCGGTCAGGATCAGCATGCGCACCATCGGGCCGAATGGCACAATCGCCCTGCCGGCGGCATTCCAGACAGCCTTGAGTTCGTCGTCACTCAGCACCCGATCGCGCGCCGGGCCGGCGGCCGGCATCGGCAGGTCCAGGAACGGGTTTGTTCGCACGGTGTCGCGCTTGATGGCCCAGCCATAGCAAGCGCGGCCATAGGCGGCCGTGCGGGCGGCGGCAATGCCCTTGGCCGACCCGGCGGCCCTGGCGGGCCGCTGTAGCCCGTCCAGCACACGCACCGCGGTTGTGCGGCCGAGGTCGGCGGCCGGCTTGTCCCAATGCTTGGGGAAGGCGTGCTTGATCGCGCGGGCTGCTTCTGCGGCATAGCGAGGGCTGCGGTTGGCAAGGCACATCCGCTGCCAGTCCTCCATCAGCACGCCGAGGGTCAAGCGGTCGCGCTCCGCCTTCGCCTAAGCGGCGACTGTAGCCTCCCTGCGCTCGCGGTGCGGGTCGCTGCCTTCACGGCGGACCTTCTGGCGGAGGGCTTCCGCTTGTTCGCGCGCCCACGGGGCTTGGCCCCTGGTGGGTCCCCGTCGGCGCGGCTTCGCGCCGCGACGGCGACGCCCTGGTCTTGCTTGGCCATGGGTCATCCCAAACAGTGATTGGTATTAAACGCTCGACAATAAGTTAAAGCCGTCGCGTGAAGATGTCGGTCCCGGAGACCCACTACAAGACTTGGAGATATTGTTCGTCGTATTCTACGAACACCCTTCAATATTGAGAAAAGATTTTGAAAAATGTTCAAAAATTGAAAGTAATAACGGAATATATACCGTGTCCCGTCTTTCCAGTACCGCCGCGAGCGCGGGAATAGTCGAAATTGAGCGCGTACTCCAGCTGCAGCTTCACTCCATCCGTAACCCACTCACCAGCGGAGATAAAGAAGCGTGATTCGGGTACTGCACCCGTGCGTTTGGGCTGGCCGTTGACTAGGACACTGGCACCTGCAAGGTCGTGGCTTCTCGAATATCCGACCGCAACGAAGGTGCCTTGCCCACCGACCGCTTCGACCCAAGGATTCCAGTCGAACTGGTAGCCCAGCGACACCTGCCATGTCATGGGCGCAATGCGCATTGTTTGGCCGAGACCGTCGACAAAGGATGCCCGGCGGATTGCCGTGTTAACTTCGCCGACCAGTGCGAAGGGCCCGAGGTTTAGTTTTGTGGTGGCGGACACGCCCGGCACCATGCCGATTTGTCCCAGGAACGACCGATATCCATTCTCAAGAAAGGTGCTGTCGAACACGGACGGGTTGTAGTCAACGTGAAAGTCGAAAGCCCAGGGACATACCAGCGAGTCACGCAAGGCCTCGTAGGGCCGGCCACAATGTCCCTCGGTGCGGTAGCCGAGGCTCACGTTGTAGTTCTGGGTAGCCCGCCGATTAGTCGCCAAATCAGGCGTGCCCTCGTAGATGTAGACGCTGCCGTAGAATGGCGGGCCGTGCGGCGCGGGTGTGACCGGCACCGGCCGCCCTGGGCGCTGGGGCAGCGGGCGGTAGCCCATCCATTGCGCTGCGCGACTGACGAAGGGGCCGATGACAAGCGGCTGGACGGTCGGCACGACCACAGGGCGCGGCGACGGACCGGGTTCGGGGGTTGGCCAGGCGAAGCCTATGCCTACCGACGTCTTGCGTGTCTCGAACACGTCAACGGTGAGTGGGTTGGTGATCGACAAGACATCGGCGCGGTGAACGCCGGTTGAGCTTCCGAACGGCAGAACGTCGCGCCCGACGCGCAGGAACAGCGGGAAGCGCTGCACATCGCCGATCGTCATGACCGCCCGATCGACGGTCAACCGGTCCACGCCGGTGGCAAACCCCTCGGTCGTTGGGAACTGGATGCCGGTACCCGAGTCGTACGCAAGCTTCAGGTTGCCGCTGATCCAGTCATTCAGCTTGATGCCAAAATCCAGTTCGATGGTGTTGATGCTGAGGCTTTCCTTGACGGGGCCCGAGAAGTCGCGCACGCGCGCTCCCAGCACCTCGATCGATCCGCTGAGTTCGAGGAACTCGTTGATCTTCGGGCTAATCTTGGACAGCGCGTCCTGTATGATCCAGCGCGTCCCATCCTCCTGCGCCACGCGGGCGATCTCCAACTCGCGGATTCGCTGCTCGATGTCGCTGGGGCGCTGAGCAGCCGGCACGACTGGCAGGGCGGGGGAGGGTGGCGGGGTGGTGGCGGCAGTGCGGGGCTGGGGAGGGGAGGGGCGCGGAGGAGTGACTCTGGACTCGGCACTCCGGGCAGGCGGAGTTTGCGCTGACCGTGGGACCGGGCGGTCTGCCTCAAGCGTGGCAAGTCGCCGGGCCAGTTCGCGATTCTGTGCCTGAAGCTCCGAGAGCAAGCGGCGCAATTCGGCAACATCGACCTCGGTGGCGCCGCGCGCGGGCAGGGCGGCAATGACGGCGAGGCAGACCACCAAGGCGATTGTCAAAATTCGGTTCGACGCCGCCATCGTCATTTCAACCCCGCAGCGCTTCGGCAGGTTCGAGACTGGCAGCCCTCGATGCCGGGTGGACCCCCGACACAAGCCCGATAACTCCGCCGACAATCGGTGCCAGCATCGGGGCGAACGGGTCAAGGACCGGCGTCCATACCTGGACGGCGCAGACGCCGACCACGATCAACACACCGATGCTGCCGCCAAGCATGCCCCCGATCACGCCCATCGACGCGCTCTCAAAGAGGAACTGTGCTCGGATATGGCCGCGGGTAGCGCCGATGGCACGGCGCAACCCGATCTCGCCGGTGCGCTCCATCACCCCCACCAGCGTAATGTTGGCGATGCCCAGGGCACCGACGATCAGCGACAGGCTGCCCAGCAGAAGAAACATGTCGTTGAGGTCAGTCTGCACGTCGTCCTTCACCCGGCGCGGCTCCTGCGGCACCTGCACGCGCAATGCGCGCACATCGTCCGGCCGCAGCGCCGCGCGCGCCTGTTCGGCGATCAACGCTGCCGCGCCAATGCGCGTCTCCACCACCACCAGTCCCGGACCGAGCAGCGCATAGTTCCGCCGTGCGGTGCCTTCGGGAATGATCACCGAGCCCAGCAGTTCTGGCCGGCGAACCACATCGCGCAGTATGCCCATCACGAGATAGACATGGTCGCCGATGTAGATTGCCGGCATCCGCTCCACGCCCGAAATCCCCAGGCGCCGCGCCGCATCCGGGCCGAGGATGGCAACGCGGTCGCCACGTCGCGAATGCCCGGCATCGAAGATCCGGCCCGAGGCGAGTTCGGCCCGTACGGCGCGGAACAGGCCCGGTGAGGCGGCGCGAATTGCCAGCTTGAACGCGCTCTGGTTCACCGGATCGACCACCGGTGAGGCGCCAACCAGCACATCGCGCGCATCCACCTCGCTGAGCAGTCCGGCTGCCACGACGCCGTTCAGCCGCAGCAGCCGCTCTGCGGCATCCCACGGAACGGCGCGCGGGTCGATCGTGCCGGTGGCAGCACCCGGACGGGCGCTGATGAACAGTTCGGTCGCGGCCAGGCTGTCAAACTGGCCGATGATCCGGTTGCCGGCGGTGCGGCTCAATCCGATCGTCGCGACCAGTGCCGCCATGCCAATGACAATGCCCAGTACGGTTAGCGCCATGCGCATGGGCCGGGCAAACATGCCGGCCAGGCCTTCGCCCAGCAGGTCACGCCAGGTCATGCCTGAGCGCGTCACGCCAGCGGCGAGCGGGGGCGCGGGGCCGCCGTGCAGCGCGCGCGTGGCCACCGGCCGCGTACCCTGGGTGAGCCGTCCATCCTTCATCTCGACCCGCCGCGTGCCGCGTGCCGCCACATGTTCGTCATGGGTCACAACGGCAATGGTCATACCCTCGTCGTTGAGCGATTCCAGCAGCGCCAGCACGTTCTCGGTGTTCTCCGAGTCAAGGTTGCCGGTGGGCTCGTCGCACAGCAGCAGGCTGGGCGAGCCCATGAGTGCGCGCGCGATCGCCACACGTTGGCGCTGCCCGCCCGAGAGCTTCTGCGGCATGAAATCGACGCGGTCTTCCAGCCCCACGCGGCGCAACTGCTCGCGCGCGCGGGCCTCGCGGTCGCGATGGCTCTGCTGGCGATAGACCTCGGCCAGCATCACGTTCTCCAACACGCTGCGATAGGAGAGCAGGTGGAAGGATTGGAAGATGAAGCCGATGCGCCGGCTGCGCAGCCCGGCCCGCTCGGCCTCGGTGAAGGTCGTGGTCTCGATGCCATCGAACAGGTATTGGCCGCTGGTCGGGCGATCGAGGCAGCCGATTATGTTCAGCAGGGTCGACTTGCCCGACCCCGACGGCCCGGTGATGGACAGCCATTCGCCGCGACGTAATGTGAGATCGACATCCACCAGGGCGTTGACCACCGGGTCGGCGCCAAATTGCTTGGTCACGCAGCGCAGGTCGAGAACCATGTCGGGGGCGGGCTGCGGCGGCGCAGTGGCGGTGGGCTGGGCGAGCACCTCGTACGGGCCCATCGCTACAGCCCCGCCTCGGGCGTCTTGTAGCCGACGACCACGAGCTGGCCGGCCACCAGCTGGCCTTCCTTGGGCACCACCTCCACGAACCCGCCAGCAGCCAGACCCGGGCGCACCGTGACGAATTCCAGCGTGCCGCCGCGTTCCACCTGGATGCGCGACGTGCCATCGGCCGACAGCGAGACCGCGCTGACCGGCACGGCGATCACTGCCCCCTTGGACGCTTCGAGCGGGATGGTGACGCGCACCGGAATGCCGCCGCGCTGGATCTGGCCGCCCTCCACCTTGATGGCGATGTAGACGTTAAACGCGTCGGCCCCCAATGTGCCAGGCGTATCGGCCACCATCTCGACCGTGCCGGCGGCCTTGATCCCGAGCGTTTGCTCATCAATCGACGCCGCCATGCCGGGGCGTATCAGCCCCGCCGTCTCCACGGGCACGAATGCGTCGACGGTGAGTTGGTTGTCGGTGACACTCAGGACAGGCCCTGACGCCGCCGCGGCGACAGTGGCGGTCACCTCGTGCACGCGCACCGGGAGTGCCGGCAGAAAAACCATCTCATCGGCCGGAACCTGTACACCGATCTTTCTGCGCGCATCGGCAAGGTCGGTTGCGAGCTGAACGGCGCGCTCGCTGGTGACACGCTGGTCGAATTCGGCCAGCCTTTGCTGGTCGAGCGCGGCCCGAACCGTGCGGTCGCCCTCAAGCCGTACCGAACGCACAGTGGCGTCGGAATGGAGCACGCGCTGGGCAGTCAGGCCGGCGTCGCGCTCGGCGGTCTGGATTGCTTGCTCGCCCTCCAGCAGCACCTTGCGCCGCGCGGCGCGGGCCAGTTCCAGCTTTGCCAGCGCTGCGCCGCGTGCGGTTTCGGTCTGACGCGGGTCTAGCGCAACGATCGCATGCTCGGCGATCTGCGCCGCAAGGTCGGCATCGGCTGACCGCAGCGCGTGCTCCGCGCGCGCCCGTTCGGTGTCGACCACCTCCGACCCGGCCAGACGCGGCTGGGCCAGGCGGCGGCGATCCTCGCCGCGGGCCGCGCTGTCCAACCCGGCCTGCCGGTTGTTCTGGTCGGCCAGAGCACGGGCGGCGGCGACCGATTGGATGGCGCCTGCCAGCGCAGTCTCCGCAGCCAATTGCGCCCGCGCAGCATCGGCCCAATCGCGTTCGGCGGCACGCGTGGCTGCCACCTGTTCGCGGGTGGCGCCAAACGGTTCCCAGCCGTGGGCGCGATAGAAACGCCCAACTGCGTCGGCCGTCGAGGCATCGTAAACGGCGTCCGTGCTCGCCGGCGCGAACCCCAGCCGGGCCAGTGCGGCCTTGAGCTGACGCACATCGGCGCCTGCCACACCGGGCGACATGTCGCGATAGGCGGGGTTGGGTCCCTGCATCAGGAATACCGGCCTGCCTGAGGCGGTCAACATCACGTCGCCCTCCTGGAACGGTGCGTTAAGAGCGGGCAGCGTGGCGATGAGCCCATTGCCGCCCTTGAGCAACGAAGGCGCGATCGTGATCGATTGCGGTCGGCCGAAGCGAACCGTGCCGCGTGTAATGATATCGGTGCTTAGAACACGCTGCTCGATCGGCACGAGGATCGGCGAGGGCTGCGGCGGTGCCGTGCGGGCCGCGAGTTCAGCCGGTGACTGGATGGAAGCGCCCGCCAGCCAGGCTCCGACAGCCAGCCCGGCGACAAGGCCAAGAACGGTCCAAAGGATGTTCATGCGCTTCATCGCGACCACCACCCCAACAAAGTCGGCCCGTTGGTCGCCCAACGCCGGTATGGCGCCATGCCAGGGAATAGGTGCCGATCGGATCGGATCAGACCCTCACTGTGGCTTGCGTGCGAACATCTCTTGCTGGATGCGCTCCTCAACCGGCGTGATAACCTCTTCGTGCAGCTTATAACTGCGTGATGCCACGGCACGTTCGAAATCTTGCAGTTTGCGCAAGCCGTCGCGCTGCTCCGGGGTCATCAGGCGCACCAGAACCCGCCCGCCATCGGTCAGGGCCGCGAGCCGGTTGCGCAGATCAGGCTCGATCTCGTCGGAATGGTTATACTCGAAGCCAGCCTTCTTCATCTCGCGACGCCAGGTGTTGACCGCAGCGCGCATCCGCGGGTCGCGGTTGATGATCGCGTCCTGCGGGTTATAATGGGACGCTTTCATCTGGTCGGGCTTGAAGACCTGTTCCAGCGCGCGGCGGGTGCAGCCGCCGGTCTGCGACAGGTTCTCAGTTTCCATCGCGATCGCCAGGGTGGCGTTGAGGTTCGCGCCGAGCAGCGCGCGGTTATACGCGATCTGATCCGATGCCGACAGCCCGCGAAAAATCTGCACGTTGCGCTCGCCCAGCCCAACCTTGGCCGGGCTGTAGCCATCGGCCAGTTGCGGCGGCAGGCCGGTGTACAGGGTGGAGACGCCGAAGCCGTAGCGGCTCACGAACTCCTCCTCGCTCAGCCCCGGCATCTTCTTGTCGGCGGTCATTCCGGCGCGCACCGTGGTGTGATCGGCCGCGACATACTGAAATCCTTGGTCGCGCATGCAGCGGGCAATCAGCTCCTCGGTTCTCTCGATCGCCTGAACCAACTCGCGCGGCGACAAGCCGAACTCTTCGCTTCCAAGGCCCGCCGGGGCGGCAGCTTGAGCCCTCGCTTCCGGCTGCGCCAAGATCAGGACGGCAAGCACCGCGCCTGTCAGTTTGAGCATGCCACCCGTCCTCCTCCTCATCTACTTGCTGCGTGGCAAGGTTACCTCGCCGGCTGGCGCACCGTCGATGGTGCTGTTTTGCCGTACACGTCGGGGCTGCGACGATAGCCGCTACGTTCCAACGCCAGGGCGCGGTTGCGCGTCGCCACCATTTCCTCCTCGCTCATCATCTCGACACTGGTCAGCACCAGCGTCTCCTTCGACTTGTCGTTCTCGCCGAGGTATCCGACCTTGATGTTGCCGACGCCCTGCGCATAGTACTTGGTCTGCCACGCGCCCTCTTCGCCGACCGCGGTCTCCTTGATTACCAGGACATTGGTGTATTTCTTGTCGCCGATCACCACCTCCTGTCCCACCTGATGCGTCTCGCCACGGTCGGTCCAGCTCACCACCGGTCCGTAGCCCTGCGAATAGCTGGGCTCGCCGAGCTTGGGGTCGACCTTCATCATGATACCCGCGCGCGCGCCCTCGATGCCGGGCAGCCAGGCCGGGGCCGCAAGGAACCGGCCGTTCTCGTATTCCTCGGGATACTGCCCGAAATGCCAGACATTGCCATCGTCATCCTGCGCGAAGAACGCCAGTTCCGCCTCCTCCAGCTCGCCATTGCTGTAGTCGAGGTCGTAGGATACCAGATTGGGCACACCGTCGACCACCTTCACAAGGTCGGTGATGTTCAGCACGATGCGGTGCGGCACAGCCTTGCCATCGGCGGAAATCGTCGATCCATCGTAGATGTAGCGCATGCCGGGCTTCATCGGTAGCCACGGGTTGGTGATCTCGGTGGGCCGCGAGAACGTCACTCCGTCGCGTTTCAGCAGCAGGTGCTCCGGCACGATCGTCGGCGGCTTGACTGTCTGCGCGCGGCCATTGCCGGTCCAGGCCAGCATGCCAGCGAAGGACGCGAGGGCTGTACGGCGCGATGTCAGATGGGTCATTACGATGGTACTCCCTGGATTGGATGGGTCCGGCGCTTCGTGCCGGGCTGCATTTGCCTGTGGACCGCTACTCGATCCCAACGACGTCGCCGGACTGGATGTCGACGAACACGTCCTTCTCCCCCCGGTCGGATGTCATGATCTCGACGGTATAAACGCTCTTGCCACGCTTGCGTTCGATCTTCACGCCAGTGACCTTGCCGGGCACGCGTTGCAACGCGATCTCGGTTGCCTTCTCGCTGGAGATCTTGGGAACAGGCTTGGGAATCAGGCTCGGGTCGCGTGGCTTGCCCACGCCCGACACGTCCGAGGCCGGGTTGTCCCGCGGCAGCGCCGCCGAGACCACCAGCTTGCCGTCGGAACTGTCAACGACCAGACCGACGCCCGGGCACCAGGTGCGATCGGTGATTTCGCTGAGTATGCGCAGCCCCTGGTCCCGCACCCGCATGCAGTTGCGGAACCGCCCCGCCGGCACCACCACCTCGACGCCCATCTCTATGATCTCGGAACCACCATAGGCTGTGCTGTCGTTGCCATAGAACACGTACCGGCTACCGAGCAGCGCCGTGCCCGGCATCACCAGGCCAGGTTCGGCCAAACCGTCGCCCGCTGGCTCGCCGACCCGCCACGCACTGGCGAAGGCCCGCTTGCCGTCATCGTCGATCTCCCAGATCTCCTCACCGAAGATGAGCACGCTGCCACTGGCCCGGTCGATCGCCAGCCAGGTGAAGATGCGCTGGTTGATGATGCCGTCGACAATCTCTTCGTCCTGCACTACCGCGGTTCGGAAGCTGCCCAACCCCGGCACGTCGAATTCTTCGGTGGTATCCAGCACCGTGGTCTCGCGACGGTATTGGCCGTCCAGATGGTCGGGCTTTTCCAGGGCGTGCTTGTGCCCAGGAACCAGCGGGTAGAACAGCGGGTGATGGCCGTGCGGCACCAGATTGGTCGCCTTGAGGTGCCAGTCCCGCGCCGCCGTGAAATCCTTCGGCGACGTCCAACGCGGCGGATCCTTGATGTCACTTGCCCAAGCGCTCGGGGATGCCAACAGCAACGCCGCAAACCCAACGGTCATCGCCATTGATCGCCGCCTACCCGTACAGCTGGCCTCGTGCCGGTCTGCCACCGCCCCTGCCCCTGCCATCTGCATCCACGCCCCCTCGGCCCTGAGTTACGGTCCGGCCTTCGTCTTAAACTCGGTCTCGACAAAACTGCGCGATCCCGCCCGCGAGATCGTACCGATCGCCACCTTGTAGGCCGTGCCCGGGCGAAGGAACCCGGCCGGCACGGCAAAGCTGCGGGCATCGCCAGGCAGGTGTGCACGCACCTCGAACGCTGAGCCTGTCTGTTCCAGCACTACGACACAGCCGGTCACCCCGGACGGCGCAGTCCACCGCAGCGTGACGTTGCTCGTCGGCACGTCGGCTTGGTCTGCCTTGGGATAGCTGAGCGCGGCCGGCTCGGGAAAGATATGGCTCAGCGCCACCTCGCCACGAAGTTCGGCCCCGGCGGTCGTCGTACCCTCGAACTTGTAGCGGCCTTGCGGGAAGTCCGCTCGCAGCCGCCCATCATCGGCGAACTCGGGAGATTCAAGCACGAACGACCGCACACCAAGCTTGGACCCGGGCGTGCGCACCTCAACCACCACACGCCCATCCGGCGCCAGGATGCGCAGGCTCGCCAGCCCATCCGCGCCGCCCGTGACCTCGAAGCGGATTTCCGCGTCCTTGTCCTCGATGTTGCGCTCGAAATAGGCCGCGAGCTTCTCGAATGCCGGGTCCGCTGCCCGAACCGGGCCAGCAATCGCCAACGCCAGTGCCGCCACGAAGATGCCGAGCCGGGTCATGGTCATGCCGCCTTCAGTTGCAAAGGATCGCTGTCGCCTGCAGAGCCGGTGCCGGCGCCAAAAGCAAGGTACAAGGCCGGCATGATGAACAGGTTGAGCAGGGTGGAGGTGACCAGCCCGCCCAAAATAACCACCGCCATCGGAAACTCTATCTCGTGCCCCGGCAGATTGCCGAATACCACCAGCGGCAGGATGGCAAGCCCGGCGGCCCCGGTTGTCATAAGGATCGGGCGCAGCCGCTCGCCGGCGCCTCGCAACACCAGTTCCAGGCCAAAGGGCACGCCCTCGTAGCGCTCGAGGTGCTGGAAATGGTTGATCATCATGATGCCGTTGCGCGCGGCAATACCCAGCACGGTCAGGAACCCCACCAGCGAGCCCAGTGAGACGACCCCGTCCGCCGCCCAGGTCGCCAGCACGCCGCCGACCAGCGCCGACGGCAAGGTAACGAAGCTGAGTACCGCCAGGCGCCAGCTATTGAACGACATCTGCAGCAGCAGCAACACGCCAACCGCGGCCAAACCGGCGAACAAAGTGAGCCGCGACCGTGCATTTCGCAGCTCGACGTATTCGCCCTGCAGCGTTGCCGAATAGCCCAGCGGCATCGACATTCCGCGCACCACCGCCTGCACCTCCTCGGCTACCGCGGCGAGGTCACGGCCGCGCACATTGGCCTGCACATCGATGCGCCGCGAGCCGTTTTCCCGCTTGATGATGTTCGGCGTCGGACGCATACGGACATCGGCCAGTTCGTCTACGCGGGCGCGCTTGCCGCTGGGCGTATCGAGCAACAACGCCCTGAAATCGTCCACGCTGTTGCGAAGCTCGGGCTTGGTCCAGACCTGAACGTCATAGGTTCGGCCGCCGATGAATATGTCGCCCACCTCAGTGCCACCGACCAGCGACGCCGTATGCCGCCGCACGTCACCGGGCTTGATGCCGTACTTCAGTGCCGCATCGAGGTTCACCTCGACCTCGACATGCGGCACGTCCACCATCAACTCAGTGTGCAGACCCACCAGGCCCGGAATGCCCGCGATGGACGTTTGGATCTCGGCTGCGATCTTGCGCAACACGTCGAGGTCGTCGCCGAACACCCGCACCACGATCGCCTCGCCGGACCCGGTGAGCACCTCGCGGATGCGCTCCTTCAGGTAGGTCTGCAGATCGCGATACATGCCCGGATAACCCTCCACCATCTCCTCGATGGCGGCGAGGGTCTTGTCGTAGTCCACGCGCTTGTCGATGCTGATCCAGTTCTCGCCGAAATTCACGCCCACCACCTCGTCGGCGGCGAAGGCCTGGCCGATATGGGCACCGAAGTTGCGCACCCCGGGGATTGCCCGCAATTCCTTCGACGCCCGCGTGGTGATGCGCATCATCTCCGGATGCGAGGTGCTGGGCTCCGTCACCCAATGCATCAAGAAGTCGCGTTCCTTGAACGACGGCAGCAGGGAATGGCCGAGTAGCGGCCAAACGCCGACACCCATGAGGATCACCACCCCCATCATCGCATAAGCGCGGCTTGGCGTACGAGTCACAGGCGTCAGCATCCGCCCATAGTGATGCAGAAGCCATGCGACGACCGGAGACTCTCGGCCGGCGAACGATTGGTTTCGCAACAGAATGAGGCAAAGCGCCGGTGTCACTGTCATCGCCACGACCAAGGACGCCAGGATCGCCAACACATAGGCGCTAATCAGAGGCTTGAAGAACGAACCTGCCAGCCCTTCCATGAAGAGCACTGGCACCACAGTGACCACGACGATCAGCGTCGCATAGATGATCGGCGCGCGGACTTCGAGCGAGGCGTCGAGAATGATGCGGGCGGTGCTGCGCGGGTCGCCCTCCAGGCGGGCAATCCGCAGCCGGCGCATGATGTTCTCGACATCCAAGATAGCATCATCCACCACCACGCCGAGGGCAATAACGAAGCCGGCGAGGATCATCGTGTTGACCGACGCGCCGTAGCTGAACAGCACCAGACTGGCCGCCAATAGCGACAACGGGATCGACACGACGCAGACGATCGCGGTCCGCCATTCATAGAGGAACAACAGGATCACCGCGACCACCAGCACACAGCCATAGAGCAGCGCGTTCGACAGGTTGCTGATCGAGTCCTCCACAAAGGTCGCCGGGCGGAAGATGGTGGTGTCGATCTCCACTCCAGGCAGGCCCGCCTTCATGCTCTCCAGCGCTTTTTCCACGCCGCGCGTCACCGCCAGGGTATTGCCCCAGGGGAACTTCTCGACGATCAACATCAGCCCGGGACCATCATTGATAATGCTGTCGCCGATCATCCCCTGCTGCCCGTAGACGAGTTCCGCGACATCGGACAGCAGCAGCGGCTTATCATCGACCGTCGACAACGGCACCCGCGCCAGGGTCTCAGGGGTGACGCCCCCGCCGGCAAAGCGCAGGGACAGCCGCTGGTTCGGCGCCTCTACCCAGCCGCCCGTGCCGATATGTGCGCCCCCGGAATACCGCAGCAGGCCGACATCCAACGCGTCCGACACCGCCTCCTCGACCTCATCCAGGGTCACATTGGCACTGGCGAGTTTCTGCGGGTCCACCATCACCTGCAGCATCTTGAGCTGCTCGCCCCAGATGGCGATGTTGGCGACACCCGGAACACCCAGCAGGCGCTGACGGATCGTCCAATACGCCAGCATCGACAAGTCCATCACCGATTTGTCGGCCGAGGTGATGCCGATCTTCATGATGCGGCTGGTCGCTGAAAGCGGCGGCATCATGAAGGGAGGTGCTGCCCAAGTAGGAAGGTTCTTGCTGGCAATCGCCACGCGTTCGTTGACGATCTGCCGGGTGCGGACTTCGTCAGCACCAGGTTTGAGGATCATCAGGATGGAGGAAAGCTGCGGTACCGACTTCGACCGCATCACCTCGACGCCAGGCACACCATTCAGCGCGTTTTCCAGCGGCACGGATACCAGCGTTTCCACCTCAGCCGGCGAAAGCCCCAGGCAGATCGTCTGGATTTCGATGCGTGGCGGGGCGAACTCAGGGAAGACATCGACTGGCACGGTCTGCAAGCGGACCATCCCAAAGTAGCTCAGCGCCACACCCAAAGCGAGAACGAGATAGCGAAAGCGCAGGCTGGAACTGACGATCAGCTGAACCATGGCGAACGTCCTTGCCCTGAAGTGGGCTCTGGGTGGGGCAGATGAGCGAAGGCCACAGAGCGATCTTCTCAGCGTTGCGAAGACTAATGGCCGACCCCGGTCTCAGCGCCGTAGACCTGTGGCACACCGACCACGAGCACCTTGGCGCCGACCGCAGGACCATCCTTGAGCGTGGCATTTTCACCAAGGATGAGATCAATGGCGATGGCGTGACGGACAAAGGCGAGTGGCTCGGTGGTGACATAAACCCAGGTCGCCCCCTGCTTGTCATAGAGCACGGCGGCGTAGGGGATGACGCGCTTACCCGACGGGTCGGCCCGCACTTCGGCGGTCTGAACGTCAATGCGCTGCGCGGCCTTGGCGGTCAGTGTCACTTTCTTGAGCGTGCCTCCCGAAATCGCCTCCACCTTCGCCGGCTTGACCTGGCCCACCGCCTCCGCGGCGTGCACCGGGACCGACCAATGGACAAGAAGGGAAATTGCCATGCCGGCAAACAGGGCACGATGGCAGGACGTCATGGCCGATCTCCTTGTCGTTTGCATGGGCGTGGGTATGCGTTCCGGGCAGGTCATGCGACGGCCGGCATGTCGAGGTTGAGGCGGTCGGCCGCTGATCCGCGGCCAAAGCGCAGGTATAGCCCCGGAACGACCAGAAGCGTTCCGATTACCGATGTGATCAAGCCACCCAGAACCACCACCGCAATCGGCCGGGCGATCTCCATGCCGGCGGCGTTACCCAACACTACGAAAGGTATCATGATCAATGCGGTTACCAACGCGGAGGCGATGATCGGCACGAAGCAATCCTGCATGGCGCGCCGCACCAGGTCCTCGCCGAAGGGGAGCCCTTGATCGCGTTCCAACGACTGGCAGTGCACGACAAACGAAATTCCGTGGCGAACCGCCAGTCCGAGCACAGTGACGAACCCGAGCAGCGAGCCCAACGAAAAAACACCACCAGACAGTAGTGTAGCGATCAGGCCGCCAGCCAGCGCCATCGGCACGCCGCAGACCGACAGGGCAGCCAACGTCCAACTGCCAAGCGAGGTCTGCAGCAACAGGAAGATCAGCACAGCACCGGCAATCATGTAGGCATAGATTGGACGCAATGCGGCGCGGCGTTCCGCATGCTCACCCACCACCTCGGCATGGTATTCGAATGGGAAGGTGATCGCTTTCAACCCAGCCGCCACGTCCGCTGCAATATCACCCAGCGGCCGCTCACCCACGTCGGCGGAAATCGATATGCGGCGCGATGATCCCTGGCGGTAGATTTTGCTGTTGGCTGACGCAATGCGCACCTCGGCAATATCCTCAAGCCGCACAGAGGCGGTATCGGTGTCAATCAGAAGATTGCGGACGTCGCTGATGCTCTCGCGCAGTTCCGGGCGCCCCCACACCACGACATCGAATATCTTCTGGTCTTGGAACAGTGAGCCTACGATGATGCCGCCCACGAAAGCGGAGGTGGCCCGCCGGACGTCGCCGGGCTTAAGGCCGAATTTGGCGGCCTTGTCGATATCCACCTGTATCTCGATCGAGGGTTCCAACGTCTGCTGTTCAACGCGCGGGTTCTCGATACCACGGATCTTTGACAGCATGACACGGATTTCCTCAGCCTTGGCATTCAGGATCTCCAGGCTGTGGCCATATACGCGCACGGTCAGGGCGTCGTCGTTCCCGGTCAACGCCTCACGCATCTTCTTGGAAAGATAGGTTTCCACCCGGCCGAGCATGCCGGGATAACTGGCAACCAACTCCTCCAAGGCGTCGAGGGTCTTATCGTATGGCGCGGCGGGATCGATGCTCACCCACACTTCCGCGGAGTTTACATCGCCTGCATCATCGCAGGTGCAGAGCAAGGCGCGCCCGATCTGGGCCGCTGCGTTTCGCACGCCCGGCACCTGACGCAGATCCTTGATCAGGGTTGAAGTTGCCGTGGTCATCGCCTGGAGCGACATGCCGGCGGGTCCCTCGAATTCCACCAAGACGTCGGTCTCGTTGAAGCGCGGCAGCATGTCGCGTTCCAAGCGCGTCCAACTCACCCCGGCGATAACCAGCGCCACAACCGCGATTCCAACCCCGGCGATTGGTGCGCGCAATGTGGTGTTGCCGAACCGGCCAAACAACGCTGCCACCGGGCCCAGCACGAGCGAGCGGCGCGCCGGCCCTGGCTTGATGTTACCCATCACCAGCGCCGCGACCGCGGGCGTCGCGAGCACCGCCACCAACAGGGCGGCAACAACGGCGGCAATATAGGACAGCACCAGCGGCTGGAAGAACGCGGCCGAGCGGCTTTCCATGAATAAGGCCGGCACGACGCCCAGGAGGATGATCAGCGTCGCGAACACCATTGGCCGGCGCGCGTCCACCAGGGACCGCTCCAACGCCGCCTCAGATGACTGGCCAGCGCGAGTTGCTCGCAGACGGGCCTCCGCCGTCTCGGCATCGATGATCGAGTCGTGGACCACCGCGCCGAGCGCGATCAATAGACCGGCCACGACGAGCATGTTGAACTGGACCCCGCCTATCGACAGGGCCATTGCCGCCGCAACCAGGGACAGTGGAATGGTGATCGCCGCCACCAAGGCGGCCTGCCAACTGCTCAGCAATAGACCAAGTCCAACGATGGCCAGGACAACAGCAGCACCCGCACTCCAGGCGAGGTTTGCCGTGGCTCGCTCGATATAGCCTGCGGGCCGATAGATCGTCGTGTCGATGTCGATGCCGCCCAGGCCGGGCTTCATATCGGCCAGCGCCCGCTCGACATTACTGATCACGTCCTGCGTGTTGGAGCCCGGGAACTTCTCGATCACTAACATCAGGCCCGGGCCATCCTTCAGCACCGCATCGCCAATCAACGCCTGGTGGCCTTCAACCACCTGCGCCACCGAGCTGAGTGGCTGCGTGGTGCCCACAATCGGGATACGCGCGAAATCCTGCGGCGAATTGATCGGCGACTGGTGTCGGATGTTGAGACGCTGGTTCGGCGTGTCAATGAAGCCGCTGGTCCCCGGAGTCGACGAGTTGAGATAGGTCAGCGGTGAGGACCACACCGCCTCACCGGCGGTTTTCACCACCTGTTCGAGCGTGATCTTCTTGTCGCGCAGGTTGCGCGGATCGATCAGCACCTGCATCTGGCGATCGCGCTTGCCCCAGATCGACACATTGGCGACGCCGGCCACACCCACCAGGCGTGGCATGATGTTCCAACGCGCCGTGACCGACATGTCGATGAGTGACACCGACTTGGAGCTGAGCCCGATGTTGAGGATGCGGCTGGCCGAGGATACCGGCTGGAGCATCACGGGCGGGAGCGAAACGTTGGGCAGGGCGTGGGCCTGAGTCAGGCGTTCCTGCACCATCTGGCGCGCGTTCATGAGGTCCGTGCCCGGCGCGAAAATCATCTCGATGGTCGACAGACCAGGCATGGATTCCGACTGTATGACCTGCAACCAGGGAACACCGTTAAGCAGGTCGGCCTCCAGCGGGACCGTGATGAGTGATTCCACCTCTGCGGCGGACAAGCCGAGCGACTCGGTTTTCACCGTCAATGACAACGGGGAGAATTCCGGAATTATATCGAGCGGCTTCTGACGGAGCTCCATGGCACCAAGGCCCAACACCACAACGACCGCGGCAGCCACCAGATTCCTGGCATTGAGACTGGACGAGACGAGCCACTGCAACATCATGCACCCCCGCCGCCTGCTGGCGGACATTGATTCAGTCGCAAATTGCATACTAACGTGGAGCGGGTCGGGCGATTTTTCGCGTGCCCCAGTTAGATAGCGAAACCCCTATTTGTTAAAATAATTTCAGGAGCAGCATTAAGAGTCCATACACATTGGAAGACATTGGATCGGGCTTTGATCACATTTTCGTGTAGGAAAATGCGATCATGCGGCCTGCAGTTAAATCGTCCCACCTTGTACATTTCAGTCATATAATGATTTCGAATAGCGCAGAATAATTGATTTCTAGCAATTCTAAAAAATATCAGGATTCCATAATTCAACAATGAATGCCGAGAAAACTTCCTCCTACTTTTTGGCGTTAATGCCCGCCGAGGAACATCTTGAAACCTGGGAATCGGTTGTAATACCAATCACTGTTTGGGATGACCCATGGCCAAGCAAGGCCAGGGCGTCGCCGTCGCGGCGCGAAGCCGCGCCACGGGGACCCACCAGGGGCCAAGCCCCTGGACCTTAAATATATGAAAATAAATGGGTGTCCAAAGGCCGTCGGCCTGTGGTGGGTCCAGGGCAAAGCCCTGGCCTTGGCTTTCTCTATCGGTCAATCGTTAGAGGGGTTGGTATAATTTGATGGGCATCGTCGAATCGCAGGAAGTGCCCGATGCGGACGGTTGCGAACCGGGCCGGCTACGACCGCAGCAAGCTGCGCTACCGGAATGACCTGACGGATAAGGAGTGGTGTCAGGTCGAAGACAGAGGTGGCTTGGGAAATTCGGATAGGGCGATACGGCGGACGCACAGCCCGGGTTTCAAGGCGAAGGTGGCCTTGGCGGCGATCAGGGGAGAGAAGACGCTGGCGGAAATGGGCAAGCTGTTCGACGTGCACCCGCACCGGATCACCGCCTGGAAGGCGCAGTTGCAGCAGGGTGCAGCCGCATAGGCACGAAGATAAGGAAGGCGAGGGCTCTGCCGTCGCGGCGCGAAGCCGCGCCACGGGACCCGCAAAGCGTCAGAGACCCTATGATCCCATTACCTTTAGTGGCCGTGCCCGCTGCCATCAGTCGAACCCGTGTATCAGTCGCGGGCTGCTGGCGTAGCCAAGAGAATTCGCGGCGTTCCCAAATTATCAACCTATTGGAATTTTTGGTTTTTCTTGGAAAGAAAGGTCCAGGGGCTTGGCCCCTGGCGGGTCTGAGCAGAGCCCAGCCTCCCTTATTTTCGTGCCTATGGGGCGCAGCCGGCGTCTTCGGTTCCGGCCCTGCGGCGGCCGAGGCCGCGGCTGTTGTCGACTTGAAAGTGCTGCATGCGAAGATCGGGGGGATGAATGCTGGGGAAGGGTTTTTTAACCGGCGCACTCCGCTGTGCGCGCCGGCGACAAAATCCGTCACTGAAGCGTCCGGGGAGTCCGGCCGTGCTGGTGTAAAAATCCAGCGGCCCTTGAAGCAGCGGCATACTTCCAAGCGGATTTTTGAGCGTTTGCGTGACGATCACGGCTACCGCGGCGGGCTGACGATCGTGAAGGACTATGCGCTGTTTCATGCTGCAGCGGGAACGGCAGGTGTTCGTGCCGCTACCGCTTGATCCCGGGCCAGCACAGGCGGATTTCGGCGAGGCTCTGGCGGTGATCGGCGGGGTAGAATGGAAGGTCCAATTCTTTGCGATGGGCCGGCTCCTTCCACGTATGGCTCTTTCATCCACTACCACCTGCCGGCCTCCCGGCGCACAGAGAAGGTTGGTTTTGGGTTCCGACCCCTGCTCCAGTGACTATCACCCCACCATTCTCTCCAGACGGACGATCCGCCAAGAACCGCAGGATCTGTGCGGGTTTGCGACGTGGGGTTGGGGGTGGCGTCGCTGCCGAAGGGTGGTTTTTGCTCTCCAAAGGGGCATATTTCATCGGTCGTGACCGGCGTCGATCGTGATCACCAGCCTCCGGCGCGGGCAACTAATACGCTGCGCTTGGCGATCGCCACCATTGCTGGCAAGTCCGCCAGGGGGCGCCCAGCCAGCAATTCGTGCGCCAGCACCACGCAATCCTGCCACTGCGCGTCAAGCCTGAGCTTGCCTATGCCCGCCCGCAGCCACAGGGCCGTCGACAGCACTCTTTCCGCCCATTCGTCGCGCCGGCCAGACAGCATGTCCTCGAGAACCCGTCGCACGGTAACGTCCGGCTTCGGCCGCGGCCGACGATCGACGAGCGCCCGTATCTCAGCATCGTCATCGAACCAGGACTGCATCGCTGGGTCGTCAGCAAGCCAGACGCCGCTTCGCTGCAGCGACGCCGCGATTTCCGTCGGGGTACGCATGTCGGCGGCCAGGCCCTCGAACAGCCGCGCTGTCTCGCTCGCAACGTTGAGGCCCCGGTCCTTCCAGTCGGCAGCACCGATCGCCTCGGCGATCGCGATCACTGCTGTCTGCGGCAGGTTCCCCGCGGACAGCCCCCGCGAGATCGCATGCTGCACCGCCGTGTCGAGGTAGTCGCGATCCACGGCCTGCGACTCCATCTGCTGCTGCACCTCCTTGAGCGCGCGGGTGATGTCGCGCCGCGGCACCACCATGTCGCACCAGGCGTCGCGCACACCGAACCCCACCTTGAGCAGAACCCCGGCAAACAGGCCGAAGCGACCGGTCGGCGATGTCAGGATCAAACTCTGCGCGCCGGAGCCGTCCACCATCGAGGCGCGGATCGCCAGCGCCGGCGGCGCCGACCATGGCGCGCACACCACGCCTTTCAGACGCGCCTTGCGAACCAACCGGTCGATTGCTTCACGTTCCGGAACGGGCACCCAGTTGCGAACCAATAGCACCCGCCGGAGCATCACTGGTGACATCGTCTCCGGGCTTGCCACCTGCTCCAGCACCGCGGCTGTGGCCTGGCGTACCGCCGGCTCGGGGTCGATCAGCAGCAGCGGCAACGACTCGCGCAGCACCGCATGCGGTGACAGCCCGAGTTCGTGGGTCAAGTAAGCGCGCAACTGCGGCGGCATGAGCGTGCCGGTCTCGGCCAGCCCTTCCACCACCATGAACGGGTCGTCCACTGAATGACCGAGTTCGTCGAGCATGGCGCGCAGCTGGTGCGGGATCTCCTCCGGAGACGGCGCCTCGCCTGCCGTTGCGTCCAGCGCCGCCATGGTCAGCGCCTCACTCATTTCGGGGCAAATCGGCACCTTGGCGATTTTCAGCAGATTGACCAGTTCGAACCAGTCATACTCGGGTAGGGTATTGGCCTGTGCGAGCGCGATCAGCTTCATCTGGTAAGCGTTGAGCATCGACTGCGCCCAGCCATGGCCGCGTTCAAGCCGATAGCGGATCAGCTCCAGCTGCTTGGCGAGCAGCCAGCGAGACGCCGTGATCAGCACTTCGTCGCGCTTGCGGGCCGTGCTGGCGGCCACTGCGGCGTCCAGCAGCGCCCAAAGGCTCTGCGGCTGATCCTCCAGCCAGGCATCGCCTGCCGTGTCCAGCGCCGGCGTGCCACGCCGGCGCAGTTCGGCAGCCACGGTGCGCACCAAAGCTTTGGCGCGCCGTGAGTCCTCGGAGGTAGCGGATGGATCTGACATAGACCGGAGTTTGCCAGAAATGACGGGCGGGTTCCATCCACAGCTGTTCAACGCTCTCGGATCGCGATCAATTTAACTGGCGGTGGCACTCCTGCGAAGGCTGCGCGACCTTAACCCCGCCTCAGCCCAGCGCCGCGGCGTGGTGCCAGGCCACCATGCTGCCGCCAAATGCCCGCCAGACTGGTATCTCGCGGCGGCATAGCTCGGCGGCAAAAGGGCATCTTGTGTGGAAGGTGCAGCCCGACGGTGGATTGGGGGGCTCGGGATTTCGCCCGCTAATGGCACCCGCCGCTTGCCCCGCTGCGCCATCGGGTGGGCTTCGGCACCGCGGCCAGCAGCGCGCGGGTATAGGGGTGGCACGGTTCGGCAAACAGCACGTCGCGGGCGGCCAGTTCTACCAGCCGGCCGAGATACATCACTGCCGCCCGGTCGTAGACATGGCGCACCGCGGCGAGGTCGTGGCTGACGAACAGGTTGGCCATGCCGCGCCGCGCCTGCAACACGACCAACAGGTTCAGGATTTGCGCCCGCATCGAAACATCTAGTGCGGAGACCGGCTCATCGCACACCAGCAGGTCTGGCCGCAGGGCGAGGGCGCAGGCAATCACGATAGGCTGGCGCTTGTTCTCTGCGATCAACGCAAAGAGCTTCACACAGATGGATTTTTGCGCTGGCGCAGCCGGACTACCCGGACGCTTCATACCAACCACCGAAAACACTGATTCATGATCAGACAAGCAGGGGGCATCGCCCCAAACCCCAGCAGGACTCGCGCGCGCTTCCGCGCGAAGGCCAGGGCGTCGCCCTGGACCCACCAGGGGCCAAGCCCCTGGACCTTAAATATAAGAAAATAAATTGGTTTCCAAAGGCCGTCGGCCTTTGGAGGGTCCCCGTCGGCGCGGCTTCGCACCGCGACGGCAGAGCCCTGGCCTTGGCTTTCTCTATCAGTCAATCATTAGAAGGGTGGTATTACCTTCAGTGGCCGTGCTTGCTGCCAGCAGTCGAACCCGCGGATCAATCTGGGGTTGCTGGCACAGCCAAGAACACCGTTGACGTTCCTAGATTATCAACCCATTAGAATTTTAAGATTTTCATAAGAAAAGGTCCAGGGGCTTGGCCCCTGGCGGGTCTGGGCAGAGCCCAGCCTTCCTTATCTTCGCGCCTATGGGACAACGTCCGGGCCCCGCCGTCCGTCATCGGTCAATCATGAGGCTAATTGGTAACAGTGAGGGGTTTTGTCTCAGGCGCGTATACACCCGCAGACGTGAAATAAATTGCGTCCGGGAGCCGTTTGGGATGCCACTTTCGCGTGGCTGTGGGCGGTTTTCGATGGTCCCACGCGAACAAGCTGGCCCAATTCGCGGCCAAACGTGGCTTGGCGCGACTCATGGCGGTGGTTGAGATCGGCGGAAAACTGCGGAATCCTGGGTACGAACAATGACTGTTCTCTCAACCTACGTGAAGGTTACGCTCTACCGGTTGCCCCGCCGAGGGAGTTTCGGCATTGGCTACACCGCTGGTGAGAGCCTTACTGTCCCCACCAACGCGTGTTGCTATCGATCGCAATTGAAGGCACGACATTTGACGTACCGTGTGTGCTGCCCGCTTCAAAGCGGGCCAAGCGTCCCAAGCTCCATCGCCTTTATCTGCAGTGCCAGATACTTCGAATAAATGCGGCACGGCGCCAGACCGCCGCCGATGAACCACAGTCCTTCTTGCGAAGTGCGCTTGTACATGTTGTTGAGCTCTCCATCCACGCCGAAACCCCAGACCGGGCCGATTTGCTCCGCCATCTCCTCGCCGAGTGCGCGTCGGATCAGCTCCACTTGCGGAAAGTAACCGGTCGCCAGAACGATGAGATCGGCCGGCACGATCGATCCATCCACAAGCCGCGCGCCTTGCGCGGTGAAGCGTTCGATCCTATCAAATTGCAGCAGTCCCAGTTCCCCCTTGATCAAGAGCGCCGAGCTGCCAGCGTCGAGATTATAGCCACCACCACGCCGGTAGTATTTCATCTGGTGTCCGGTTTCGTCCTCGCCAATATCATGCTTGAAACCGATGGATTTGAGCCCTTGGATCATTTCCTGATCCAGCTCGACCATGCGTTTTGTCATGGCCTTGTAGCCCTTGACGATCAAGGGCGGGGTTGCCGAGGCGACAACCATGTCCGCGTCTTCAAGCGTCCCTGGTTCGTTCCAAGCCGCTTCGTTCAGCCTGGCGCTGGGGTTGATCGATATGACCGTCGTGGAGCCGCGCTGAATGAGGGTTGTCTTGACACCATGGCTGTGCAGGTCGAGTGCGATATCATTGGCGCTGCTGCCCGTGCCAATGATGAGAGCATTCTTGCCGGTCCAGGACGCGCCGCTATCGAAGCCCTCGGAGTGAATAACGTCACCCGCGAAATCATCGAGACCGACAATATCGGGGATCATCGGGTAGCTGCTGACGCCATTGGCGAAGACGAGATGGCGGGGGCGCACCACGCGTTCGGTGCCGTCAGACCGTTTCAGCCGGGCGCTCCAGCGTCGTTCGGCGGCGTCCCAGACCCCGCCTACGAATTCCGTGTCCGTCCAGCAATTGATCTCCATGGCGTCGGCGTAGAACTCAAACCAGTTCCCCAGCATGTCCTTGGGAATGTATTTGGGCCATGTGGGCGGAAACTGCATGTAGGGTAGATGGTTAATGTGGGTCGAGTTGTGCAGCGCCAGCGAGTGATAACGCTTGCGCCAACTGTCCCCGATCCGCGGCCATTTCTCGACAACAAGCGTGTCAACGCCCAACTGATTGAGCCGGGCTGCGATCGCAAGACCCGCTTGGGCCGCGCCGATGACGAGGACCGCAGGCTCCCGATCGTCATACGCTGCCGCTTTCCGGCGCACATCAGCCCAGTTATCCCCGCCGAAGTTCCGTGAATAGGCAGCGCCGGTCGGTCGGTTATCGCCAATCTGTTCTTCACATCCGTCCAACGCTTCAAGCGTTGTCGAGATGTGCCAGGCCCGCATCCCGTCGGCGGCTGAAGAAAGCCGCAGAAGTCCGGCGCCGCGACCATAGGCTGTCTTGAATGCAAAGATCGCCTCGATACTCTCGATCCCCAGGCGAATGACTTTACGTGGCTGCCGGCGGTCTTGCGGCAGATGAAATCCGTGGGCAGCGGTACGCACCTGTTCATGCGCCAACCGTGTGGCAACGGCCTGTTGGCCTTCGGTGGGGGTTATGTGCCAGGTGAAGGCGAGGATGTCGCGCCATTGGCAGTCCGGGTGAAACAAGGCGCCAATCCGCGCCACATCGCGCGATGCAAGTGCCGCCTCGAAGCCAGCGAGCCAGTCCTCGGTGGACCGACGGATTTGCACTGCGGCCTGAAATTCGCCGATGGCTTCATCGAAATTATCCATCCTGGTTCTTCCCTTGCGGCATCGAGGTCATATTTTATCCGCTTTCGAATCCCCGGAACACCCCAGCATCGTCCAGCGTGATCCCGCCGCAAGCGGTGGTGAGCCAGGCCGACGGCGTCACCTACTGATCGGCTGCGACGGCCCCGTTGGCGGAAATCCGGTTGGGTGGCTATCGTGCCTTCGTGACGGTCAGATTGGCCGCTCCGCGGGGGAATCCCGCGCACGACCAGAGGGGGGATATGGAAATGAGGCTGCAAGGCAAGGTGGCGATTGTCACCGGTGGTGCCCACGGGATGGGCGAGGCGGAGGTGCGGTTGTTCGCGCGCGAAGGGGCGAAGGTCGTGGTGGCCGATATCCTGCCCGAGCTCGGCGAGGCGGTGGCAGCCGATATCTCTGCGAACGGTGGAACGGCAATGTTCCGGCGGATCGACGTTTCGCTGGAGGCAGAATGGCAGGCCCTGATCGCCGCGACTCTGGCCGCTTATGGCCGGATCGACGTGTTGGTGAACAATGCTGGCATCTCCGGCAGTGCGGTGGGTGATCCCGATAGCATCGAAGGCTGGAACCGGCTGGTCGCGGTCAATCAGACCTCGGTGTTCCTGGGTACCAAGCTGGCGGCGGCCGAGATGATGAAGACCGGTGGTGGGTCGATCATCAACATCTCGTCGATCAACGGCTTTGTCGGCAGCGATGGCGGGCATCCAGGCTACCACGCATCCAAGGGTGCGGTTCGGATCTATTCCAAGGCGGCCGCGGTGCGTTATGGGCCGCACGGGGTGCGGGTGAACTCGGTGCATCCCGGGTATTTGCCGCCGATGCTGAATGGCACCAATGCCAATAGCCGTGCGTTGGCGGTGGCGCAGACGCCGATGCGGCGGATCGGTGTACCGATGGATGTGGCGTATGGGGTGTTGTACCTCGCGTCGGATGAGGCGTCGTTTGTCACGGGGTCGGAGTTGGTGATCGACGGGGGATGGCTGGCCCAGTAGCGGACCAGGCGGATAGCCAACGCCGCGTGGGGGAAACCCCACGGTGACGCCGACCGCCGTGAGGGCGCCGATCGCGAAGCTGCGGTTGGCGAACTTCAAGCGTTCCACGCCACTGACCTGGTCGGTACCATCGGGCGTGCCGGCACGCAGATCCGCGACCCGGTAAAAATCCACGCCAATCGTCGTCACCGCGCAGTCGGCGCGGGTGCCCGAGAGCACCGCGGTGTGGGTTCCGCCGCCACCGATGATGCGGTCGTTGCCGCCCGCGCCCTTCAGCGTGTCATCGCCGACGCCGCCGTCGATCAGGTCGGCGCCAACGCCGCCGTCGATCAGGTCGGCGCCAACGCCGCCGGTCACCACGTCATTGCCGGCGCCGCCGTGGAAGGCGAGCACCGGCATGTTCACGATGCTGCTGCCGTTGGCAAGCGTCTGCGCGGCCGTTGGATTCGACAGGTCGAGCACCATGCCGACAAGCTGGGTGGTGTCGATCAGCGTCAGCGTGTTGCTGCCGCTGCCGCCATCGATCGCGTCGAGCCCTAGGCCCATTGTATGCTGGATGGTGTCGTTGCCGGCGCCGCCCAGCAGCACATTGTTGCAGTGCTGTACCAGGGCGCCATCATGTCATCAGGCGCTTCCGCCAGTGCGGCTTCAGAAATTCAAGGATGATGATGGTCAGGAGCCCGGCACCCGCCGTCACAGCGATGTCGTCCCACTGTAGCGGCCCAAAGCGGAACAGGTTCCGCGCGAAGGGCACCGCCAGGGTCACGCCGAGCATCACCGTCACGGCGAGAAGCACCCAGCGCAGCGCCGCATTACGCCGCCGAAAAGCGGTGACGATGGAAGCGCTGAACGACCGGTTCACGAAGATCAACCCGACGATGCACAGCACCAGGGCAAAGAAGGTCAGCGAGCGGACGTCCGCCTCGGGCATGCCGCGA
>Ga0105048_10003095_pt1 | contig 27217 bp, 22 predicted proteins | sample MAT05_FD_78382 | JGI IMG/M metagenome (GOLD analysis project Ga0105048, IMG submission 78382) | Freshwater microbial communities from Lake Fryxell liftoff mats and glacier meltwater in Antarctica - MAT-05 | ecosystem: Environmental > Aquatic > Freshwater > Ice > Liftoff microbial mat | place...
AATCGCTCTGCGCCCACTTTCGTTAGCGCTGCTGTCAGCGTCGTCTTACCGTGGTCAACGTGCCCAATCGTGCCCACATTTACGTGCGGCTTCTTGCGCTCAAACTTTGCTTTTGACATGGGATATAAATTCCGAAAAGGGCTGTTATTGGCGTTGCTGCGCAACTTGGTTGTTGCTCACAAACTGTGGTGCTGACAACTGGAATCGAACCAGCGACCTCTTCCTTACCAAGGAAGTGCTCTACCGACTGAGCTATGTCAGCATGTGTTACCTAAACGCGGCGTCACTCTTTACTGGCGTCATTCAATGGAGCGGGTAGTGGGAATCGAACCCACACCATCAGCTTGGAAGGCTGAGGTTCTACCTTTGAACTACACCCGCAATTAGCGGCTTTTAAATCACCCGCAGCGTTGCCATGGCTGCGCGTTCGCATAATCTGGTGGAGGGAGGTGGATTCGAACCACCGAAGGCGTGAGCCAGCAGATTTACAGTCTGCCCCCGTTGGCCGCTTGGGTATCCCTCCAATCTAGCGAGCCCGGCATTTTCAATCGCCCATTAGCAAAAGTCAATCTCATATCGTGAGACGCGGGGCGTTAATTTTTGAAATCGTTGCGAGTTATCAAGCGACCAAGCTTTCTGTCGAGCATTTGCGCGCCTAAATTCAGCAGGCAGTCGAACGATTTATCAGCCGTCCATCCGTCTAAACTTGGTTTGACGCATCGCAATAATTATGGTTCAGTCGGGCGTCATCAGGCAGGTCAATTCCCATGACGCAGCGCGCAACACAAGGTCTCTACAGCGAGCGATTTGAACACGATAGCTGCGGTTTTGGCCTGATTGCCGATCTCAAACGCACGCCGACTCGCTGGGTAGTTGAGACGGCGATTTCGTCGCTGTCTAACTTGACTCATCGCGGCGCGGTCGCCGCCGATGGTAAAACGGGCGACGGCTGCGGCATTTTGATCCATCGGCCGAGCGCGTTCTTGCGCAATGCCGCAACTGAGGCCGGCTTAACGCTTGGTCGCGTTTTTACCGCGGGCAACGTATTTTTGCCGCGCGACCCCGCGCAAGCTCAAGGCTGCGAACGCATGCTCGAACACCATTTGCGCGTTTTGGGCTTAGCGGTCAATGGCTGGCGCGATGTGCCGACCGACATTAATGCGTGCGGCGAAAGTGCCAAAGCCACATTGCCGCTGATTCGGCAAATATTCGTCTCGGCGCCTGCGCATTGGGATGAAGTGAGTTTTTCGCGCGCACTATTTCTGGCTCGACGACGCGCGGAACGCGCTTTGAGCGAGGTCAAGGAGTTTTACGTGGTGACACTGTCGACATCAGTGCTTGCCTACAAAGGCATGGTCATGCCCGGCATGCTGACCGAGTTTTATCCAGACTTGGCGCGCGCTGATTTGATCTCGATGTGCGTGGTCTTTCACCAGCGTTTTTCGACCAACTCGCGTCCGAGCTGGCGTTTAGCGCAGCCGTTTCGTTTCCTAGCGCACAACGGCGAAATCAACACGATTGAAGGCAATCGCCACTGGGCGTGTGCGCGCGCACCGAAAATGCAGTCCGAGTTCATCGATTTTAGCGAGTTTAATCCGCTGGTTGCACTTGATGGATCGGATTCTGAAAGCCTCGACAACATGCTCGAGGTGTACCTCGCGGGCGGCATGGATTTACTGCAGGCGATGCGCATTTTGGTGCCTCCGGCCTATCAGGCAAATGAAGGTATGGATGCTGATCTCGCTGCATTTTATGAGTTCTACGCGCTGCACACGGAGCCTTGGGACGGCCCGGCCGGCCTCGTTTTATGCGACGGGCATTACGCCGCGTGCGCCTTGGATCGCAATGGCTTGCGCCCGGCGCGCTACATGTTGACGTCAGACAATATTCTGACCATCGCCTCAGAAACAGGCGTTTGGGAGTGCGCGCCGTCGCGAATCGTGAGCAAAGGACGCCTTGGGCCGGGCGAGATGATTGCGGTGGATCTTAAGACCGGCGTGTTTCTTGATGATGCCGCGATCAACCGCATCAATGCGCAGCGCGCGCCGTTTAAGAGTTGGCTGAAAGCCGGCGTTCTTCATTTGGAATCTGACTTGATTGACGCCTCGCTCGCGGCTCAGCCGATGGCGTCCAGTGAGTTAAAGCGCTTCCAGAAACTTTTTAACTTAACCCGCGAGGAGCGCGATTCGGTTCTCGCGGTGCTCGCTGAAACCGAGCTCGAAGCGACCGGCTCAATGGGTGACGACACGCCGATCTCGGTGCTGTCATTGAAAAATCGATCGCTGTACGACTACTTTCGGCAGGCCTTCGCCCAGGTGACCAACCCGCCGATCGACCCGCTGCGCGAATCCGTGGTGATGTCGCTGGCGACGCAAATCGGCCACGAAGGCAACGTCTTTGAGCTCTCGCCGAGCAATGCCGAACAGGTCATTTTGAACTCGCCGATCTTGTCGCAGCGCAAGGTTCGGCAAATTTTGCAGATGGAACGCTTTGCCAACTCCCAAGTGCGCATTGAGCTGAACTATCCCCGCAGCGAAGGCCTGCATAACGCGCTTACGCGCTTGTGTTCAGAAGCCGAAGCCGCGGTGCGCGCGGGCGCGGTGCTGGTGTTGCTCAGCGATCGCAGCCCAAGTGCCGAAACCCTGCCGGTCCATGCGCTGCTCGCCACCGGGGCCATCCACGCGCATTTGAGCCACGCAGGTGTGCGCCCGGACTGCAATTTGCTGGTCGAGACCGCAACCGCTCGCGATGCGCACCACTTTGCGTGCCTGATTGGCTTTGGGGCAACGGCTGTGTATCCGTATCTGGCTTACCAAACGCTGTTTGATCTCGGTCGCACCAACAAACTCAAAGTCAAAGCAGACTTGCCACAGGAACTAGGCCGCAGCTATCGGCGCGGGATTCGCAAAGGACTGCTAAAAATCATCTCCAAAATGGGCATCTCAACGATTGGCAGCTATCGCGGCGCGCAACTTTTTGAAATTGTCGGCTTGAGTGAAGAAGTGGTCGCACGCTGCTTTGCGGGCACGCCCTCGCGAATCAAGGGTGCGACGTTTGCTGATTTGGAAGCCGATCAAATCGGCTTGAGCGAGCGCGCATGGTCAAACGCGCTCGACGTCGAACCGGGCGGCTTGCTGAAATTTGTCTACGGCGGCGAGTACCACATGTACAACCCCGACGTAATCAACGGCCTGCAGCTCGCGGTGCGCTCAGGCGACTACGCGCTGTATCGCAACTACGCTCATTCAGTGAACTCTCGTCCGCCTTCAACCCTGCGCGACCTGCTTGATTTCGCGCCCGGATTGACGCCGATTCCGTTGAGTGAGGTCGAACCCGTCGAGGCTATTTTGAAACGCTTCGACTCAGCAGGCATGTCGCTCGGCGCGCTGTCTCCCGAAGCGCATGAAGCGCTCGCGATCGCAATGAATCGCCTCGGCTCGCGCTCCAATTCAGGCGAAGGCGGCGAAGATCCAAAACGCTATGGCACCGAAAAATCTTCAAAAATCAAGCAAGTAGCCTCAGGCCGATTTGGTGTGACGCCTGAATACTTGATCAACGCCGAGGTGCTGCAAATAAAGATCGCGCAGGGTGCCAAGCCCGGCGAAGGCGGCCAGCTGCCGGGTCACAAAGTCAACGAGATGATCGCCACCTTGCGCTTTGCCAAGCCTGGGATTGGGTTGATCTCACCGCCGCCGCACCACGATATCTACTCAATCGAAGATTTAGCCCAGCTGATCTTTGATCTGAAGGAAATCAATCCGCAAGCGTTAGTGTCGGTGAAGCTGGTCTCGCACGCCGGCGTTGGCACGATTGCCGCGGGCGTGGTGAAAGCCTATGCCGACCTGATCACCATTTCCGGTTACGACGGCGGCACCGGCGCGAGCCCGCTGTCGTCAATCAAATATGCCGGCACGCCGTGGGAATTGGGCCTGTCGGAGGCGCAACAAACGCTGCGTTTGAATGGTTTGCGCCACAAAGTGCGCCTGCAAACCGATGGCGGCCTTAAAACCGGCTTGGACGTGATCAAAGCGGCCATTCTTGGCGCCGAAAGCTTTGGCTTTGGCACCGCGCCAATGGTCGCGCTGGGTTGCAAATATCTGCGCATTTGCCATCTGAACAACTGCGCGACCGGCGTTGCGACCCAACACGAGCAGCTGCGCAAACAGTTCTTCACCGGGCTGCCAGAGATGGTGATGAACTACTTCCGCTTTGTCGCTGAAGACACCCGTGAGCTGCTGGCGTCGATCGGCGTGCGTACGATCGAGGAGCTGGTCGGCCGTACCGAATTCCTGATCCAAGGCACACACGCCGATGGCAAGCTTTCGCGCCTCGACTTAAGCCCGCTGCTGCACGAAGGCCTCGGCCGCGAAGTGCCGTATAGCTGCCTGGATGAACGCAATCGGCCGTGGGACGAAGGTGCGCTCGCGCAGAAAATGGTGACCGATCTGAGCGAGGCGATTGCACACAAAACCGGCGCAGAGCGGCACTACACGATCCGCAATTTTGATCGCGCCATCGGCGCGCGCATCTCGGGCCTGATTGCTCGAGCGCACGGCAATTACGGCATGGCGAAGGCACCGTTGCTGTGTCGATTTACGGGCGCTGCGGGACAAAGCTTCGGCGCATGGAACGCAGGGGGTCTGCATTTGCACCTCACCGGTGATGCCAATGATGGTGTCGGCAAAGGCATGGCCGATGGCAAAATTGTCCTGCAACCCCCTGCCGACGCGGGCTTTGTTGCGCGCGACACGGTGATCATGGGCAACACCTGCTTGTATGGTGCCACGGGCGGTGAGCTGTATGCCGCAGGACAAGCCGGCGAGCGCTTCGCGGTGCGCAACTCCGGTGCCACGGCGGTCATTGAAGGCGCAGGCGATCACTGTTGCGAATACATGACCGGCGGCATCGTCGCCGTGCTGGGGCGCACCGGCATCAATTTTGGCGCGGGCTTTACCGGCGGATTTGCCTATGTCCTTGATGAGCAACGTGATTTTTTTGATCGCTATAACCACGAGCTGATCGATATCGTGCGTATCAGCCCCGAGGGCATGGAAAATCACTTGCAGCATCTGCGCGCGCTGATCGGTCGTCATATCAGTGAAACGGGCAGCGCTTGGGGCAGCCAAATCCTCAACGAGTTTCGCGATTTTCTGCCGCGCTTTTGGTTGGCCAAACCCAAAGCTGCCAGCATCGAAAGCCTGATCGATTCACTTAGGCGCGCGGCATGAGCGCGCGTCCGTTTCAGTTTCTCAACGTCCCGCGCCGCATGCCCAAAGAAGTGCCAGTCGCGATTCGCGTGCTTAACTACGGCGAAATCTACGGTGAGTTCGACGCATCTGAGGCCAAATCGCAGGCCACTCGCTGTATCGATTGCGGCAATCCGTACTGCGAATGGAAGTGCCCGGTCCACAACTACATCCCCAATTGGCTGAAACTGGTGGAGGACGGCCGCCTGTTTGAAGCCGCTGAACTGGCCCACGAAACCAACCCGCTGCCGGAGATTTGTGGGCGCGTGTGTCCGCAAGATCGACTTTGCGAAGGCGCCTGCACGATCAACGATGGCTTTGGCGCGGTAACCATTGGCGCGATCGAGAAGTACATTGTTGATGAAGCGTTTAAGCAAGGCTGGCGCCCGGATTTATCGAGCGTCATCGATACCGGCAAACGCGTCGCGGTGATCGGTGCCGGGCCCGCTGGGCTTTCCGCCGCCGACCGCCTCGCGCGCGCCGGAATCAAAGCGATCGTCTTCGACCGCTACGAGGAAATCGGCGGCCTGCTGACCTTCGGTATCCCGCCGTTTAAGCTCGAAAAAGAAGTGATTTACACGCGCCGTAAAGTGCTCGAAGCGATGGGCGTGGAGTTTCGCTTGCGCACTGAGGTGGGTCGCGATGTGGAATTCCAAACGCTCATCGATAGCTTTGACGCGGTGTTTGTCGCACTTGGCACCTACACATCCCTAGACGGCGCCCTGCCCGGCTTGCACCTGCCCGGCGTGCACTACGCGCTGCCGTATTTGATCGCCAACGTGCGCCGCGTGATGGGCAACTCAGCCTCGCCAATCATCGATTTGAACGGCCATCGCGTTGCAGTGCTCGGCGGTGGCGACACCGGCATGGATTGCAACCGCACCGCTTTGCGCCAGGGCGCGCGCAGCGTGAAATGCATCTACCGACGCGATGAACAAACCATGCCCGGCTCGCGGCGCGAGGTTAAAAACGCCAAAGACGAGGGCGTTGAATTTCTCTTCAACCGGCAACCGCTGGCTATTTTGGGCGACCGTCGGGTTGAAGCCGTGCGCACTATCGAGACGCGCCTCGGCGCGCCAGACAGCAAAGGCCGCCGCATGCCGGAAAACATCCTGGGAACCGAGCAAGACATCCGCGTCGATGCGGTGGTCGTGGCCTTCGGCTTCCAACCCAACCCGCCTTCATGGCTCAGAGCCGCGAATGTGGAATTCGAGCCCAGCGGCCTAACAAAAGTACAAGGCATCATGCGCGCCTTCCAAACCGCCAATCCAAAAGTTTTCGCCGGTGGCGACATGGTGCGCGGTGCCGACCTGGTCGTCACCGCCGTCCATGACGGCCGCGAAGCTGCTAAATCGATCGTGGAGTATTTGCAGTAAAGCGGTTAGCTTAAATCGTCAGTAAAGTGGGAAGTTTCCTTGAAGCCCCAAGCCGGGGCTTGGCTTTAATGCTCCGCACAGCCGAGACCCGCTAGCGGCGCAACTCGTAAACCTCATAACTCTCGCCGTCTGGATTGATCAGCAGCACGAGGTGATTGGGCGCGCGTTGCTGGAGCACGCCGTAAACGTCGCTTTCTAGCGGCTCCGATGACGGTCCGGGGCGCTTGAGTTGGCTGTAGGCAACGCTCGGATCCTCATTGACGCTGGCGCCGCCTAAGTAAATCCAACGCTTTTCTGAATCAGCGTAAAGGCGCCCGCTGCTGCGTTGGGAGCCGCTTAGTTTTGCGAACTCAAGGTGCTTACCATCCACGCGGATCGCACATTTAAAATACGGATAGACGAACACGCCGAGACTGCCCGCCTGCAGCGATCGACAGCGCCAGTTGCCGAGTAGTGCGGCTGGGGCGATGACGCCGAATGGCTCGGTTAGAAGCTCGCTGATGGTCGGCAAATCCGCGCGCGCATCCGGCTCAGCGGCGCTGATCAAGTCATTGACCTGGCTCACCTGCGCCGGCCAATTGCTGATATTCGAGCGGTGCTCGGGCCACGCCGCTGAAGCCCACTCGGGCGTACCATTGGCCCGGGTCTTGGCGGTTTCAGCACTCACCGGCAGTAAGGCGACCGAGCACCCGATCGCCACGCACAAAAAGCCCATCAAATAACGCGATTGCGGCAGCATGGTTCGTATTCGCATTGACTTAGACCAGCTTCAATTCGAACGCTTTGAGCACCGCGCGGGTGCGGTCGCGAACGCCGAGTTTTGACAGGATATTCGACACGTGATTTTTTACCGTGCCCTCGGCCACGCCGAGCGAGTTAGCGATCTCTTTGTTGGAATAGCCGCCCGCCATCAGGCGCAAAATTTCGGTCTCGCGCTCCGTCAGCGGATCGGGCTCATCTAACGAGGAAAACTCGTTGTGCATGCGCTCCAAGCCTTTTAGCAAGCGCTCAGTTACCACCGGTTGCACCAAGCTGCCGCCCGCGGCGACGGTCTTGACCGCGTTGACCAGCTGCTCGAGCGACACGTCTTTGAGCAAATAGCCGCGCGCGCCGGCTTTCATGCCGTTGAGCACCAGCTGATCGTCGTCAAACGTGGTCAGGATGATCGTTGGCGGCAGCTCGCCGCGCGCCTTTAGGGCGGTCAGCACATCGAGTCCCGATTGACCGGGCATGCGCATGTCCAACAGCACCACGTCGGGCTTGAGCTTTGGGATGATTTCAATGGCGTGCGCGCCATCGACGGCCTCGCCGATTACCTCGATATCCGTTGACAGCTCCAGCAGGCTGCGCACGCCTTGGCGCACCAGCGTTTGGTCGTCCACTAAACACACTCTGATCACGCTGATTTCTCCTGAAGATTGATGGTGGTCGGGTTGATTGGATTTTGTAGAAGTGGAAACCACGCTTCGATTTCGAATCCACGGCCGGGCTGCGACGAAAACGCCAAGCGCCCGCCCACTTGCTTAAGCCGTTCGGCCATGCCTACCAGCCCATTGCCAGCTTGCAACTTGGTGGCGCCGCGGCCATCGTCGCGCGCTTTGAGTTCAATGCCCTCATTGGTGCGGGTGAAGGTCAGCCACAGGTTTTCGGCATTCGCGTGCTTGACGGCGTTGGTGATGATTTCTTGCGCACAGCGCAGCAGGACCTGGGCGCGCTTGGCATCGTCAACGCCCATTTGTTCGGGCAAGTTCATGTGGATTTTAGGTTCGGGCACGCCTTCAGCTAGGCTTTTCAGCGCCGCCGATAAATCGATATCGTCGCCGTGGCGCAGCTGGCTCACCACCTCGCGCACATCGCTGAGCAGCAGTCGCGCCACGCTTTGCGCTTGCAGCACGTGGTTTTTCGCCTTGCCTTCGCTCAAATGGCTGGCCACCTCGAGGTTCAAACTAAGCGCAGTAAGGTGGTGGCCGATCAAATCATGCAGCTCGCGCGAGATGCGCACGCGCTCAGACATGCGCGAAGACTCAGCCAGCAGCGCCTGGGTAGCGCGCAGCTCGCCGTTGACCTGGCGCAATTCCTCGCGCGCCTGCACCTGGCGCTTAGCCACCAGCGCGGTGATAAACGGAAACGTCGAGAAGCCCAAGTACAGCGCCGATTGCAGCACCGCTTCGGTCAAATTAAAGCGCGGAAGCTCCAAAAAAACGGGAATCAGGCTCAAATTTTGTGCAATCAACCACGCAATCCCGAGCGGCAGCGGCACGACCCACGGCAGAACGCCCGCGACAATTAGTAGCAGGACCCCACCAATCCCCGAGCGGCTGGCGTGGCTCACGGTGATCGCCGCCACGGTCAATAAAATCAGCAAGCCCAACCGCTTGACGCTGACCCGCTCGCGCAAAAGGTCGCGTGAAAGCACCCAATAGCCAATACCAAACATCAAATAGGCAAACCACATCAACGCGGGTTCGGCTTCAAGCTTGAGTCCGTTCACTTGACCAATGCGCGAGCTCAACACCAGCGGCACACCGACGCACGCCCACGTAAACAGCCCCGCAGCGCGGAGCAAGGTGATGTGCGAGAGCGGTCTACGAAGCATCTGGGCATGGTAGCGCTCGAAGCTCGCCTGACCATATGCGCCGAAGGTCATTGCTCTAGCCTGCGACGTTGGGCTACCGTTCGCGGTCAATCGCCGCCCGCAAGCAAATTCCTATGGCCATTTCGATCCGCGATGTACGCACTGATGAACTCAGCGACGTGCTGCGCATGAACAATCTCGCCGGCCCCAACATCCTTAAGCTGACTGAAGCCGACCTCGCGCATTTTTTGCACGTCGCGCGTTATTTCCGAGTCGCGCTGATCAACGACGAGCTCGCCGGTTTTTTGATTGCCCTGACCCAGGGCAGCGATTACCACTCGCCCAATTACCGCTGGTTTTGTGCACATCACGAAGCGTTTTTGTACATCGATCGGGTGGTGGTTTCGCCGAAATTTCGCGGCGCAGGCGTCGGCCGGGTGTTTTATGCCGATGTGCAAAGCGAAGCCGAAGCCATCGTGCCGCTGCTTACCTGCGAGGTCGCGCTCGAGCCGCGCGACGATGTGTCTTTAGTCTTCCACGGCACCTCGGGCTTTACCGAGGTGGCGCAGCAGCACATCCCGGAACGCGGCATGCGCGTGTCGTTGCTTGCCAAAGAACTGCCCGCGTTCGCCTACGTGCAGAGTCACTATCTCAATCAGGAGCGCGCAGCGTGAGCACGCGCGGGGCATCAAGGCGCGCCTGCGAGCTTAAAGGGGCCAACTTTGCATTGAGCGTCGTGCCGATCTATCGTTTTGATCTTGAAGAAATTTTTGAAACGCTCAGGCCTAAAGTTGAGGCGGCCCCTGAGCTGCTGGCAGGCGCGGCGGTGGTGCTTGATTTCAACGCCCCGCAGCTGGACATGCCGAGTTTGGATGAGGTCCGCAGATTGCTCGAGCGCATTCGAGCGACACGTTTGATTCCAGTGGCGCTGTGCGGCCCGAGCGAGCGTGTGGCCGCTATCGCTGCCGCGCTGAACCTGCCGGTTGTCGGCAAAGGCCGCAGCTTAAAGGCCAATGACGCAGCGGCCATGATCGCCGAGCCGGAGCCCGAGCCTGAGCCTGTGAAACTAGCTGAGCCATTGCCGCCGCCAGCCGTAACCACGCGTGGCGGCACGATGGTGGTTTCTTCTCCGGTGCGCGCGGGCCAGCAGATTTATGCGCGCAACAAAGATTTGGTGATCCTAGCGACCGTCAATGCGGGGGCTGAGGTGATCGCCGACGGCTCGATCCATGTGTACGGCCGGCTCAGCGGTCGCGCGATTGCGGGCGCGCGTAACGAGCCCGACGCGCGAATTTTTGCCAAACAATTTGACGCCGAGATCGTCTCCATCGCCGGCACTTTCCGCGTGATCGAGGACGTTGAGCCTGAATTCAAGGGCGCATCGGTGCAGGTTTGGCTCGATCACGAGCTGTTAAAAATTGAACGACTTTGAGCAGACGGCTTAAAGTGTTAGCCCATCTATGCCTCGTTTTATAAGGAGTCACTCTTGACAGAAGTAATTGTAGTCACCTCCGGCAAAGGCGGTGTCGGCAAAACCACCTCTAGCGCCAGCTTTGCTTGCGGTTTGGCTAAACGCGGCAAGAAGGTCGCCGTGATCGACTTTGACGTCGGCTTGCGCAATCTCGATTTGATCATGGGCTGCGAGCGGCGCGTGGTTTATGACTTCGTCAACGTGGTCAACGGCGAGGCGAGTCTCAAGCAGGCGCTGATTCGCGACAAGCGCTTTGAGAAGCTCTTTATCCTGGCTGCGTCGCAAACCCGCGATAAAGACGCCCTGTCGAAAGAAGGCGTTGAACGGGTGATCGAAGATCTAAAAAAGGACAACTTCGACTTCATCATTTGCGATTCACCCGCAGGCATCGAAAAAGGCGCGCAGCTGGCGCTGTACTTTGCCGATCGCGCGATTGTGGTGGTCAACCCGGAAGTGTCCTCGGTACGCGATTCGGACCGTATTCTGGGCATCCTGCAATCCAAATCCAAGCGCGCCGAAACCGGCAAACACGTCAAAGAGCACATGTTGATCACGCGCTACTCGCCTGAACGGGTTGAGAAGGGCGATATGATGAGCATGGCCGATGTAAAGGAAATTCTCGGCATCGATATTGTCGGGGTGATCCCTGAGTCGACCGGCGTGCTGGCGGCTTCTAACCAGGGCATACCGGTGGTGCTCGACGGCACCTCCGACGCGGGCCTTGCTTACGAGGACGCGGTGGCGCGCTTTTTGGGTGAAACCCGGCCTCTGCGTTTTGTGACCCCCGCAAAGAAAAATTTCTTCAGCAAACTGTTTGGAGGCTGATCGATGAGCTTGCTCAGTTGGTTCAAGCGCCGCCCGCCGGAAACTGCGTCGGTGGCGAAAGAACGCTTACAAATCATCATTAGTCAGGAGCGCGCGCAGCGCAACAGCCCCGACTATTTGCCAATGCTGCGCCGCGAGCTGCTCGAGGTGATCTTGAAATACGTCAAAGTGAATGAGGACGCGATCCAAATCCGCCTCGACAAAGAAGACGGCCAAGACATCTTAGAGATGAACGTGCAGCTTCCTGGCCGCGAGCGCACCGCCTGATTTTGCTCGAAGCAGTAAAGCTTGAGCCGCTGCGCGAGCTGCTCGCGCCATTTGGTTTGGAGCTGCACCTGTTGGCCCCGGACGCGCCCATTCCGGGCAGCTACTGGGGAGAGCCGGAGGCGGGCTTGATTGGCTTCAATCTCTACGCGCGCCCTGATACGCCGCTGCATTCGCTGCTCCACGAAGCTGGCCATTCAATTGTCGCCCCGAACGCGCGCCGCGCGCTGATCCACACCGATGCGTCCGATTCGGATCTTGAGGAAAACGCCGCCTGCTACCTGCAAATCTTGCTCAGCGAGCGGTTGCCCGGGTGTGATCGCGAGCGTGCGTTTGCCGACATGGACGCATGGGGCTACAGCTTTCGCCTAGGTTCGACCAAAGCATGGTTTTTGCACGACGCCGACGACGCGATCGCCTACCTGGGCGAGCGCGGTTTACTGCTCACTTAAGCCATCAATTGAGCCGCGCCATCCAGGATCTTCGCGACGCTTGGCAGGTGGTTCATCTCAAGCTTAAACAGCGGCACCACGATGTCGTAACCGGTAACGCGGATGATCGGTGCTTTGAGCGAATAGATCGCGCGCTCGGCCACGGTGGCGGCTATTTCAGCGCCCACGCCGACATTCCTGGGCGCCTCATGCACGATCAACAGGCGCCCGGTTTTTTCGACCGATTCCAAAATGCTGTCGAAATCAATCGGCGAGATCGTGGCCAGATCAATCACCTCCGCTTCAATGCCGCGCGCGCTTAAAACCTCCGCGGCCTCAAGCGTTTCTTTGATCGCCGCGCCCCAGCTCACAATGGTCAGATCCGCGCCTTCGCGCAGCACAAAACATACGTCCAGCGGCAGCGCCTCGCCGTCGTCGATGACATCTTCTTTAAACGCACGATAGATGCGCTTGGGTTCAAAAAAGATCACTGGATCAGGGTCGCGAATCGCCGCCAACAGCAGGCCGTAGGCGCGCGTCGGCGAGGACGGAATAACCGTGCGGATACCGGGCGTGTGCGCGAAATACGCTTCGTTTGCGTCGGAATGGTGTTCCGGTGCGCGAATGCCGCCGCCCCACGGCGCGCGCAGCACCATCGGGCAAGTCAGGCGCCCGCGCGTGCGGTGGCGCATGCGTGCTGCGTGGCACACGATGTGATCAATCATCGGGTAGATAAAGCCTTCAAACTGCGCCTCGGCGATCGGAATCATGCCTTGCGCGGCGAGGCCCACGGTAATCCCCGCGATCATCGTTTCATCGAGCGGCGTATCGAGCACGCGCTCGGGGCCAAAGCGCTGCTGCAAGCCGGCGGTGGCGCGAAACACGCCGCCATTAACGCCGACGTCTTCACCCAAAACCAGCACGCGCGGATCGCGCGCAAGCTCGTGTGCGAGCGCTAGGGTGACGGCTTCAATCAAGGTCATTTCGGCCATGGTGTCAGTGCCCGTGGTTAAGTTCAGGGAAGCGCAACGCGTGCTCGCGCTGACGCTTAAGCTCCACCGGCATCTCAGCGTAAAGATAGTCAAACATATCGCCAAGCTCAGGTTTAGGTTGGGCTAAGTATTCGGCCACTGCGTCATCTACTTTCTTCGCGCAGGTAATTTTCCAGAGGTCTTCGCGCGCTTGATCCCACACGCCGCGCGCTTCCAAAAATACCCGCAGGCGCTTGAGCGGCTCGCGCGTCCACGCGTCGTCGACTTCGGCTTGGTCCCGATAGCGCCGTGCGTCATCGGCGGTGGTGTGATCAGACAGCCGATAGGTGATCGCCTCAATCAGCGTGGGCCCGCGATCGGCACGCGCGCGTGCCAGAGCCTCGTCCATCGCCGCGCGCATCGCAATGATGTCGTTGCCGTCCACCTGCAGCGAGCGAATGCCACCGGCGATGCCTTTTTGCGCCAGGGTTTCAGCGCCGGTTTGCGCTTTACGTGGCACCGAAATGGCCCACTGGTTGTTGACGATCACCAACACCATCGGCAGCTGCCACGCACCGGCGGCGTTGACGGCTGAATTAAAATCAGCCTTGCTGGTACCCCCGTCGCCGACCACACAAACCGCAACCCGCGGCTCTTTGCGCAGCTTAAACGCGAGTGCGGCACCGGCGGCATGCAGACACTGCGTGGCAATCGGCACGCACCACGCAAAATCGTGTCGTGGCACCGAAAAATCGTTGCCGCGCTCATCGCCGCCCCAGTACAGCAGCACCTCGCTCATTTTTACGCCGCGCGCAAATTGGGCCCCGTACTCGCGATACATCGGCGCAAAACAGTCCTCGGGGCGCATGGCCGAACCCATACCAATGTGCGCGGCTTCGTGGCCCAAGCAGCTCGCGTAGGTGCCTAGCTTGCCGGTGCGCTGCAAGGCGATAGCTTTGGCATCGAAGGTGCGCGTGAGGCTCATCAGCTGATACAGCCGGGTGAGTTCGTCCAAGCGCGTGGCGAGCTCGGGGCTTGCGTCGCTGAGCGTGCCATCGGGTCGCAAATACTGTCGATATTCAATACTGAACTGGTGTGAGTTAGACATCTTCAATCCCGAATGGCGAGTGGCGGATGATCGTCGCAGAAGCGATGTGCACACAAGCGTTGATGAGGCCGGCATAATTGAACCTCATTGCAGCCGGAAGTTGTCGTTATGCGCGCTTTTTTTGCGGGAATATTACTGTCCATGATCGCGCCGTTGGCCGGCGCTCAAACCCTTAAGCCCCACACCACGGCTGAAGCGGCCTTCATCGCTGAAAACGGCGAAGCCAGCATCGAATTTAACGCCACATTGCTCGACTCACTCGGTATCACGGTGGGCCAGCTTGATCGGCGCGGCCAGGCCACCGGCACATCGGCCAATACCGCAATGCGCTGGGCGCTCAACGGGCGCTACGCTTTTGACGCACCGGGCGATTACGCAACTCGTTTTCACGAAGCCTCTTTGAAACTCCTCGGCGGCCTGCAGCTGCGTGCAGAGAAACGCCGCGTTGCGGTGCGCGATTTATCTATTGAGCCCAACAAAGCCAACACGCTTGAGTTTGGGCTGTTTGATGCGCGCGGGCAGCTTTGGTTTACCGCGACCCACGCGCACCACCACGTGCGCGGCGCCAAGCTCGAGCTCAAGAATATGGATCTGCGTGCGGGCCCGGCGTTTGATAGGTGGTTTGCGGTATCTGAATTCCGCGGGGCGGTGCTCGGCACGCTCAACATCGAAAGCCCGCTGATCCGACGCGCGGCTAAATCAGAAATTAAATCCTGTGCGGTGCCGAATTGGCCCAACACCCCGGGCGCGCCCGATGGCGGGCTGTGGCGTGCTGACGTGCTGCTCGAGAACATGAACACCTTGCAAGGCGGCGGCTGCACCGGCGGCTGCGATGGCTTGGGTGGAGCGGGCGTCGGCCGGGTCAAATTCACGCCGTCGGCCTCGCTGCGCAACTCAAACAACGCCAACACCGCCGAGGTGCCGTGGTATCAAATGTTTAGCGAGATTTCACCGCCACACAATAACGATCAGCACCCGTATTTGCTGTGGAATGTGTATCGCCTGGATCCCAGCGGGCGCTTTGTGCAAATCGCGCGCTCCGGCGTCAAGCACGCGTTTTATACCGTCAACACCAACTGCGCGCAGACCTGCAATAGCCAGGGCCGCATCCTTGGGCGTGGCTGCGGGGACGTGTACGGCACCAGCAACAACGACACCGCATCGGCACTTGGCGCGCGCTCAGAAATTGTGCCAGCGCTTGGCATTTGGGGCCGCTGTGGTTCAACGCATGATCCCGCCTGCCTGGGCACGCGCAGCAGTCCGCCGCTCGGGGCCTTTGAAGTCCGCGCGCTCGCGCTTGAGGGCGAACTCGACCCCAGCGTGAATGTCGGCAGCCAGTTCTACTTCGATGGCTGGTACGTGGTGCGCGATGACATCAACATCTTCAACACGATGGGCTCGCAGTCGTTCACGCCGAGCTACAACGCATCCACCTGGGCGGCCACGAGCCTCACGCCGTTCGTGCGCGGCGCGACGATCGATCGCTGGGTGTCACCCACCAATCCGGGCGCGAACGCGTTCAGTTCGCTGATAGTGAGCGCTGACGGGCAAATCAAAACCGCGGTTCGCGCGATCGACTTAGGCCAGGGCCGCTGGCGCTATCACTATGCGGTGATGAACTTCGACTTCGCGCGCGCCACCATCACCGGCAATCCGCCCAACACGCGCGTCACCGACAACCGTGGATTGGTCGCCGTGTCGTTCGGCAAAGGCGCCGATGTGACCATCGAAAACCTGGCATTTTTTGATGGTGACGGCGTTGCCAGCAACGATTGGAGCGCGGCCATTAGCGCCACTGAGATTGAATTTAGGCGCGATACTGGCAACGATTTAAGCTGGGGCTCGATGTACAGCTTTAGCTTTGAAGCCCTCGCCGCACCGACGTTTGGCCGCGTGGAATTGGTCGCCGCGCGCGGCACGCCGCAGCGCTTAAGTCACATCACGCTAACGCCTGGCGGCACGGAGCCTGCGCTGTTCGCGAGCGCGTTTGATTGAGCTAAAAAGGCACTTTCGGCTTCACGATTCGTGATGCGGATGGTTACCCTTTGTTACGGCGCCTAACTCTTTTCGCCGAGCGGTTAGGCCACTATCCGCAGCTCAATTGCGGGGTGCTTATGCAGAAACAAGCGGGTTATTTCCTAGGCACATGGATGCTCCTCGGCGCGCTTGCCGTTCGTCGCCTCGTTTAAACACCCTGCTCGCCCGCTACGCTCGTCGCCACGGCGAAATCTAATTCGGTTTGAGGCCCACACTATGAAAACCCCATCCAGCGCGTTTGCTTTGGTTGTAGATGACGACGCGGATACCCTGCTGTTGGTTGGTGAGATCTTCAAAATTGCCGGCTATAGCGCGCTTACAGCCGACAACTACGAAACGGCCGTCGCACTGCTCGCCCAGAACCCAGCCGTAATTTTGCTCGACGTGGTGATGCCCCACGATCTTTGCAATCGTTTAGTGGCGCACCTAGCGTCCATGGGTAGCTCGGTTCCGGTCTTATTAATGAGCAGCATGGCGCCCGCTCAGCTTGAGATCGAACGGCGTTTGCTGGTCAGTGCTGGGGTCTTTGCGCCGACTGTTTTGCACAAACCTTTTTGGGTCGATGCCCTACTCAGCGCGCTTTCAGAAGCGTTGCCGTCGGGATCATCTGACCTCGCCTTGCTTTAGGACCCAACCATGAGTGGATTTATTGTTGCCCTGTGCTCATTGCTACCAAAGGATGCGCGCCTTTTAGAGATCGTCTTGACCCGCGCGCCAGGTCGCAAGCACGAATTCAAACTGGTCAATGGTGCGGAAGCCGGCTGTGCGGATATCGCCATCGTTGACGCTGACAAAGGTGAATCAAGCGACCTCAAGCGCATCAGCGCTGACTCAGCAGGGCTGGTATCGATCTTTATTTCTGATTCCGGCACCGCTGGCCACGGCGAGCACCGTATTGCTCGCAAAAGCCTGGTGTTGCACTGCTTTCGCCTGCTCGAATCGGTGGCAGACGCCAAGCTGCGCGGTGACCTAGGCGAACCTGCCAAAGTGCAAGCTCCCGCGGCAATTGAAACACCGAAGGCCGAAGCCCCGCAGCCTGGTCTGACTTTGAGTGCTCTGGTGGTCGATGACAGTGCCGCGGTGCGCACCCAGCTTGAGGTCACGCTCAAGCGCCTCGGGCTCAACGTTGATACTGCCCAGCACGCAGAAGAAGCGCTCAATACTTTGCGCTCGCGGCGCTACGACTTGGTCTTTCTGGACGTGGTGATGCCCGGTATGAACGGCTACGACCTGTGTCGCCAAGTACGCGCACTGCCCAGCGGGCGCTACGTGCCAGTGGTGATGCTGACCTCGCGCACCTCGCCGTTTGATCGCGCGCGTGGGGCACTAGCGGGATGCGATACCTATCTGACCAAGCCTGTGGCGGTGAAGGATTTCTATGCGGCGGTTCACAAGGCGCTGACCAAACGCTACACCGCAGACGAGCTTTCGGCGCGCAGCTACCGCCGCATTATTTGACCGGATTCACTCCCGCGCCCTACCAAGAGATCCGCTATGGCCAAACGCATTTTAATTGTTGACGACTCGCCCGCTGAGCTGGCAAACCTGCGCACGCTGCTCACCGATGCCGGATACGACACCGTCACTGCCAGCAACGGTCGCGAAGGAGTGAGTAAAGCGCTCAGCGAAAAGCCCGCAATGATTTTGATGGACATTGTGATGCCGGAGATGGACGGCTACGAAGCGTGTCGGCAGTTGCGCTCCTCAGATGACACCAAGCTGATTCCGGTGATAATTATTTCTAGCAAATGTCAAAAGGCCGACCACCTGTGGGCCAAAATGCAGGGCGCGCGCGCGCTGATCGGCAAGCCGGTCAAAGCGGACGAGTTGCTGGCAATGGTCACAGCGTATGCCTGAGGCTCCTGGCACCTTGGCGGCCCAGCCTGCAACGGAACTGCGCGTGTTGCTGAGCTGGCCCGAAGCACCCGTCTCGCTGGCTCTTCCCAGCGGTATGAGCTGCGAGATTCTGTTTGACACGCCGTTGGCTCACCTACCTGGTGCGCCAAGCTACGTGGCCGGCTTAATTAATCGCCAAGGTGCGGTGATTACCGTGCTGCTGTGCGGCAATCCGTGGCAGCCCAATGCGCTCGGCGAGCAGCGTTTGTTGGTGATCACCCGTGGACGCGAGCGCTTAGGGCTGCGCACCGACGCTCAGCCTGATTTCGCACCCACCGAGGCCACTAAAGACGCCCTGCCTGCGCAAATACCAGCGGGCTTGCACGCTCGCAGCGCGCGCGCGCTGCGTCTGGTTGATCGCCCTGGTTTCGCACTTGAATGGGATCCATTCGAGTGGGGCCGCGCGGTCGCGTTTACCTAAGCTTTTCAATGATTTGACCTGACCCTACCTTGAGAGCCATATGAACCTATTCAAAAGCATCCGCGGCCGTTTGCTCTACGGCATTTTGGCGTTGGCGTTGTTTCCTTTGCTGATTGCCACAGTGGTGGTGACCGTACTGGGTTATCGCCAGGCAAGCACCACGGTTACCGAGCGGGTGACCGAGCAGCTCAAATCAATCCAAACGGTCAAGCGCGACGAGATTGATGCGTACCTAAAGTCGATTGAAGCGAATCTGCGCGTGCTCGCCAATGACCCAACCCTTCGCGACTCACTTGAGCCGCTGGCTGCCGCGATGCAACTCAGTCCGCAGCTGCTCGCAGCAAAGGTCAGTGAGACCGATCAGCGCAGCGCCCTTAGCAGCTATTACACCAACCAGTTTGGCCAGCAATTTTTACAGCGCAACCCCGGCAGCACCGTGGATATGTCCGCAGTCGTTGATCTGCTGCCACCAGATACCGTGGCCTTGCAATACAGCTATATCGCCAACAATCCAGAAGCCCTCGGCAGCAAAAACAAATTCGAGCGCGCCAGCGACGGCAGTGAGGCTTACAACGATCTGCATGCAAAGCTGCACAACCAAGTGCGGCGCATTGTTGAGCAATACGGTTTCTACGATTTGTTTTTGATTGATGCCAAAACCGGAAACGTGGTTTACACGTACTTCAAAGAGCTTGATTTCGCGACTTCACTGAAAGACGGACCTTGGGCCGAGACTGGCTTAGGTGACGCCTTCGTCGCCGCGCGCGACACCCGCGAATTTGATTCGGTCGCTTTTATCGACTATCGCACCTATCGGCCGTCCTACGATGACCAAGCCGCTTTCTTCGCGCTACCCATCCGGCAAAATGACGTGACCATCGGCGTGCTGGCCATCCAAGCGCCGATTGACCGAATCAACGTGATCGCGTCGTTTCGCTCTGAGTGGGTCGCAACCGGCTTGGGCCGCAGTGGCGAGCTGTTGCTGGTGGGTCCAGACAAGCTGCCACGTTCCATCTCACGCGGCATGGTTGAAAACAAAGCGGCCTTCTTGGCGACTCTGGAAGCCAACCCGGTCACCGCCAAATCCGTGCCCTTTGTCGCAGCACGATCAAGCGATGTGGGTTTGATTCCGAACGCAACCGCAGCGGTGGGCGAGGCGCTTGCCGGTAAATCAGGCGCGGTCACCTACACCAATCGGTTTGGCGTTCCGGTGCTGGGTTCATATGCGCCACTCAAAGTGGGCGACCGCACCTGGGCTGTGGTGGCTGAAGCCTCACTTGGCGAGGCGCTCGCGCCAGTGCAGGCGCTTTTGCAGCGCCAGGCGCTCGTGGCGATAGGGATTGGTTTGCTGCTGGCACTGCTCGCGGGCTATATCGCCAATCGCGTGGCACGTAGTATTAACCGCCCGATTACCGAGCTAGGTGATACCGTCGCTAAGCTCAGCCGGGGCAATATGGACGCACGCTCAGGCTTGGTACAGCAAGATGAATTGGGTGATCTGGGACGCGCGCTCGACAATCTGCTTGATGACCGCGTCGCCACGCTTAACCAAGCGGCAAAAGATAACGAAACGCTCAATGACTCGGTCATCGAGATCATGAAATCGGTCAGCCAGCTGGCAAGTAACGACTTAACCGTAACTGTGCCCGTGACCCCGGACGTCACTGGCGCAGTATCTGACGCGATCAACCTGATGACCCGCGAAACCAGTGGCGCGCTGCAGCGCGTGTTGACCACCGCGTCGTTGGTCCAGCAAGCAGCCGCGATGCTGCAAACCCGCACCACCACGGTGCTGGATGCGGCCAATGCCAACGAAACCGAAGTACAGCTAGCGTCATCTGAGCTAAAACAAGCCGCCGAAGCGCTCGCAGCAGTGGCCGGCGAAGCCGAAGCCGCGCAGGGCAAAGCGGCCGACGCGTTGCGCGCATCCACCCAGGGATTACGCATCGTGAGCGACACCGTCAGCGGCGTGCAAGCGTCACGCGATCAGATCCGCGAAACAGAAAAGCGCGTCAAACGGCTGGCCGAACGCTCGCAGGAAATCAACGGGGTGGTCGCGATCATCAACCAGATCGCCGAACGAACCGCCGTGCTTGCGCTCAACGCGGGCATGCAGGCGGCGGCCGCGGGTGAGGCTGGTCGCGGATTCGCGGTGGTTGCCGATGAAGTCAAACGCCTTGCCGATAGCGCACGTGGCGCCACCAATCAAATCGGCACGCTGGTCAGCGGCATTCAAGCGGATGCTGCCGACACCATGCGCACGATGAACGATTCGCTGTCGCAGTTCGTCAACATCACCCGTCTCGCGGAACGCGCGGGTGAGGAAGTGCAATCAAGCATGTTGGCCACCGACGATCTGGCCAGCGCGGTGCAGAACATCGCCATCTCAAGCGCACGCCAAGCGCGGGTTTCGGGTGCGCTGATCGAGCGTGCGGCGCGCATCGAGATGACCACCCACGACACTCAAACCGAGTTGGGCGAACAGAAAAGCAACGTCGAGGCGCTTTCCCAGTTGGCATCGTCGCTGGTCGATACCGTTCGCGTGTTCAAGCTTCCCCCTGTGTAAAGCCATGGATCTCGCGCGTTTGGAAGAATGGTTGGCTGAACTAACCGTTTGGGCTGCGGCACCCGATGCCGAGCAAACCCAAAGCTTGGTCGCGCAGGCGCATGGTTTCGCGCACTCAAGCGCTGCCAAGGGGCGACCGGCGCTGCGCTTGCTGTTTCTGGCGTTCACCCGCGCGTTAGGTCGCGCTCGCGATCCGCAAGCGCTGACGGAGGCGGCACTCGTCGCCGTCGAACTCGCGCACAATCGTGACCCGGCTGATTTTGGTCTTGAAGCCGCGCTGACGGCACTCTATCTGGAAGCCGGTTTGACAAATGCACAGGGCCACGCTCTTGATCTGCACCTGCGAGATGAGCTCGCCCGCGAGTTGCGCGAATCAAGCCTGGTACTGAAACACGTTGAGCCGCAGGCGTCCCTAGCAGCGACGGACGTTGCAAATGACGACTCGCCAGGAGATGAAGAACCGTCTCTGTCAGCGGCAGATGTAAGTTCAGGCCCGCGCTACGTGGCGCCGGAAGAACGCGATTTAATCGTCGGCGCGCTGCAAGGCGAGCTGTTTATCGCGCTCGCTGAGTTCAGCGCGCAAAGCACACCGCGGGCGCTCGGCGACGAGCTGAACTTTTTGTTGAGCAGCATCGGGCGCGCTTTGGATGCCGTTGGTTTGCCACAGCTATCGTGTGCATTGGCACAACACGCAGCTGCATTGGTGGATCCCCTTACGCCCGGCGCTGCTGATTGCTTAAGCGTGTGGCTGGTCAATCTGCTCGGCTGGTTCGATCAGCCTAGCGATGAAGCGGCTACCGAAGTGGCACTTTCAAGCGCACCCGGCACCCTAGCGGACGCACTTGAGACCGAGCTTAGATCGGTGCAGTTTGTGATTGATCCTTCCTTCAAGCTGCGCCCAGCGCGCTCTTTTGAAGAAGCGGACTTGAGCCTTAAGCCCGCCGCCGATGTGATCCCCAGCGTGCTGCAAGGCATGCTGCGCGAATTGCCTGGCCACGCCGATGTGCTGTCGCGATCGCTAGAGGTGTTTGCGCGCAGCGGCGACCGCATCGCGCTGGACGACGCGCGACGCAGCGCCCACACGCTCAAAGGCGACGCCAACACCGTGGGCATTCGCGGTTTGGCCAACCTAACCCATGCGCTCGAAGATATTTTGGTCGAGCTCGATAAGCGCGGTGGCGAGCCGAAGCCGGGCTTGCTGCAACTGCTCAACGAAGGCGCCGATTGCGTCGCTGCGATGGCCGATGCGGTTCTCGGGCGCGGTAATCCGCCTGAAAACGCGCCCTCCATTCTGCGGCGCGTGTACGCATTAGCCGACGCATTTGATCGTGGTGAGGCAGCCCAAGAAGGTGAGTCAATCAGTGAGCCGCACGCAGGCGAGCCACAAGCAAACGTCACACTCAAGCCGTCGCCGGTAGCGGCTACGCCTGAGGCCGAACCTGATGAATTACTCAGCGTGTCGCGTCAACTGCTAGATCGCCTGCTTGAATCCAGCGGCGAAGCGGTGGCGCTTGCGAACCAGCTCCTGATGGAACTTGAGTCGGTCGCGAAAGTGCGTGAAGAACTGAACCTCGAGCTGCAAACACTAGGGCGTGTCACCGCGAGCCTCGATGAGCAGGTCGCTTTGCGCGGTCACTCGCTGGAATTGGTTAAGCGCAGCAAACAGAGCACGCTCGATCCGCTCGAGCTTGAGCAATACAACGAACTGAACATCGTCAGCCGCCAGATGAACGAGTCACACGCCGACGCGCGCGCGCGGCTGGTCGAGCTCGATCAGGGTTTTCAGCGGCTGGAAAGTCTGAGTCGGCAGAAAAGCCGTCTCGCCGACGACCTGCAAAGCAACGTGCAGCGCGCGCGCCTGATGCGCATCGGCGAAGTTAGCGGCCGCTTTGAACGCGCGGTTCGCCAAGCGGCGCGCACCCTCGAAAAACCAGCCGACATCCAAATCATCGGCGACGCGCTGTCGATCGACAAAGTCATGCTTGATGCGCTGATCGAGCCGGTCATGCATCTATTGCGCAACGCGGTCGATCACGGATTGGAAGCGCCAGATCGGCGCTCACTCACCGCAAAGCCGGCCCAAGGCTTGATTACGCTTAAATTTTCGCAAGTGGCACAAATGCTGAAGATTGAAGTCAGCGACGATGGCGGCGGCATGGACTATCCGCGTATTGCGCAACGTGCACGCGCACTCGGCGTGCTCGACGAAGACAGCGATGTCGATGCGTCGTTCTTGCATTCGCTGCTGTTTTTGCCGGGCTTTTCAACGCGCGATGAAGTCTCTCAACTGTCCGGGCGCGGAGTGGGCATGGACGTCGTCGCTCGTCGCGTGCAAAGCCTTGGTGGCAACATCGAGATTTCCTCAGAACCCGGCGCTGGCTCTCATTTCGAGCTAAACCTACCGCTAGCATTGGGTACCCGCCAAGTGGCGTTACTGCAGTTCGGCGAGCAAGCGCTGGCGATCACCTGCGACAGTTTCTCAAGATTCGCACCCCTCGCCCCGGACGACCAACGCATCGGCGTGACCGGGTTGGAAGCCCGTGTCGACGGTGAGTGGCTAAGCGCAATCGACGGCGGTCGACTGTTTGATTTAAGCCCGGTGGTGAACGCAAGCGAGATGGTCAATCGGGTCGGCTTGCTGATTGAGATTCCCGGCGAAAACACGCGCGTGGTGCTGGCCTCGAAGATTGCTGGCCTGGTCACGGTCGTGTTGAAAAGCTTGGACGATTTCCTACAGCCTATTCGTGGCATTCGTGGCGCGGCGGTGTTGGGCGACGGTCGCGCAACCGCAGTGATCGACCTGCGCGAATTCGCACGCACGCGGCGCAGTGAACTTCTCAATGCGCTGCCCGATTTTGAAGTGGCACTCGAGCTGGCCGCACGTGTGGTGGTCGCGGATGACTCGCTCACCGTGCGCCGCTCAATCGGTGAGCTGCTCGAAGACGCAGGCTATGCGCCCGAACTTGCCCGCGATGGCCTAGAGGCCCTGACCCAGATTGAAAAGCTCGCGCCGCGTGCGCTGCTGGTCGACCTTGAAATGCCGCGCATGAACGGTCTTGAACTGACCGCACACCTGCGACGTGACCCGCGCTTTGAGCACCTGCCGATCATCATGATCACCTCGCGTACCTCAGATTTACACGTCCAACTCGCGCGCAACGCGGGCGTAACGGACATCTTAAGCAAGCCCTACAGCGACGACGAGCTGCTCACCGTATTGGCCGCAGCCATCGATAGCGCATCCGAAATGCTCGAAGTTGAGGCCGCGCGTCGCTAGGTTGATTGAATCTAACGCCCGCTGCCTGCAAAACCAGTAGGCTCGCGCCACCGATTTACCCAGCAAGGGCGTGCCGCCGTGTCGAACATCCAACCGATTCCTTTGAGCCCGATCGCGGCTTATGCGCTGCTAGGCTTGGTGCTCGTCGCCTTAGTCGGCTCAGGCATCCACCCGGAAGACCGGCTGACTTGGTTTATGGAAATCATCTGGGTGGTCGCAGCGATCCCGGCGCTAGTGCTGACGTATAAAAAGTTTCCACTGACGCGCCTGCTGTACGTGCTGATTGCCGTGCACTGCTTGATCTTAATCCTAGGCGGCCTTTACACTTACGCCAAAGTGCCGCTGGGGTTTTGGATGCAGGAATGGTTTTCGTTCGAGCGCAATCACTATGACCGCCTCGGCCATTTCGCGCAGGGCTTCGTGCCCGCCATCCTCGCGCGCGAACTGCTGCTGCGCCACACGCCACTTAAACCAGGCGCGTGGCTGAACTATCTGTGCGTCGCCGCTGCGCTGTCGTTCAGCGCCTTTTTCGAGATGATCGAATGGTGGGCCGCGCTGATTTTTGGCGGCGACGCCGACGCCTTTCTGGCCACCCAAGGCGACCCTTGGGACACCCAGTGGGATATGTTTCTGGCCATGGTAGGCGCTCTGCTCGCGCTCGCCCTGCTCACGCGCTGGCACAACCGCGAACTGCGCATCCCATGAGTGCCGCGCCGCAATTCATGCAAATCGTGACACCGCGCTGGGGCGATATGGACGCCTACGGCCACGTCAACAACGCCGCCTTTTTTGTCTACTTTGAAGAGTGCCGCGTGCAATGGCTGGCGAGCCTGCAAGCCGACTGGATGACCGCCGCCCACGGCCCGGTGATCGCCTCGGCCACCGTCAATTACCGAGAGCAATTGCAGTGGCCTCAACCCGTACACATCGAGCTCAACATCGAGCGCATCGGCACCACCTCCATGCATATCAACCACCGCATGGTGTCCTCAACCGACCCAACCTCTATCTACGCCGACGCCCGCGTCGTACTGGTCTGGATCGACCGCAAAAGCGGCAAACCTGTGCCGGTCCCGGCCGTTTATCGCTGAGAGATGTGCGGCTTTTGGTTAGCCGGAGTGAAGAACGGCCAAAACAAGAAGTCGGGTAACCAGCAACGGTAGCTCCTTGAGCGTCTGAAAGGCGCCAGTCAGATATTCGTCCGCCGGAACTATTGGAAGTCTCCCATTCCGGTGCGGTTCTTAAGCCGGTGACGCTTGACCTCGTGCCTTGTACTGCGGAGACCTACCCAATCGATCCAGTGCGCCTCCACGGATCTCGAATCGACACATAACGTCCTGTCCCGCCGGTCTCGCTCTCCGCAGCGCTTAGTGTTCGAAACCACGCAACGAATCACGACTGGGTGGTCAGCCTTGGGTGTGGGCGGAGCCGGTGCAGGGGTCATCTCCCACACGGAGTAGTCGATCGGCGGAGAGGAAGCACTCACCTACACACTTGTGACAGATGTGCATGGCCTCGAGTCCCTGGATGTCGCCATGGTGATACATAAATGCGAAGACTCCAATTCAGTCGCATGAAACCATTGCCGCGCGCGGGACGCAAGCGCGAAGAATGCTCAAGAAATTTGTCATCTATCCTCGACTGCGGTGAGTTCCTATTGTCGAAAAACAGCGAAGCTGCGGGTGGCCCATTTCGTGTTGGATAACTTAACGACTCAGCGAGCCGAAAAATGAGCGCTAGACATCGCCGCGGATTGGGCTGTTTGTTGGTGGAGATACTTTTGAAACCCAAGGAAGGTGTCTCCAACGTCGTGGCCTAGCTCGGCCATGGCGTCGACGATGCTAACGCGGTATTTCAGGCGCAGTAGCCGGTGCGAGTTTTTCTCGATCCAGTTCTTCGACGCCGACGCTGACGCAGTGTTGCAGCACGAAGTCGAGGAAGGCTTGCTGCTTGCTGCTGGCTTTCAGGCCAGCTGCGCGACGCGCAAAGCCAGCTCCGTATGGCAGCTGTTTTCTGGATTATGCGGCGGGCTCGGGAGGGTATGTCGAGCGCAGCTACGCTCATCGTGCCTTTGCCGGGCTGACTGACGCGGCTAGCTTAGCAATCAACAGCCCCCACGCTCACACAAGAGCGTGGGGGCACATCTCACTTAATCCGCCGGGTTTCTGTGTGCTTTTCGCAGTCGAGTCGATGCAATAAACAGCAGGAGAATCACCAGGATCGCCAGCGTCAGCGGGCCGCCGATAGGTACTGGAATAGGCGCGGCATCATCGTTGCTGATGGTACCGAGGCCTGAGCCGTCGGCAATGCTGGTGCCTGCACTGGGATTGCTCAGCAGCACAAAAAAGGTCTCGCTGGGCTCAAACAGGTTGTCGCCATTGACGGTTACTGCGAAGGTTTGGGTGGATATCCCGGCTGCGAAATTGAGCGTAGTTGCAGCGATCGCCACGTAGTCGCTGCCCGCGGTTGCTGTGCCATCGCTGGTAGCAGCTTGCACTGAGGCCGCATCGGTGGCGTTAACGCGGCTGACCGTGAAAGTGAACACGCTGGTTCCCGAGTTGCCTTCAGCCGCAGTCACGTCGTTGATTGAGAACACCGAGGCTGGAGCCACATCATCGTTGGTAATCGTCCCCAATCCCGAGCCATCACCGATGCTGGTCCCGGCGCTGGCATTGGTTAGCAAGACGTTGAAGGTTTCGTCGGGTTCGACTGTGGTATCGCCGTTGACGGTGACTGCAAAGGTTTGCGTGGAC